>Ga0181357_1001188_pt1 | contig 10244 bp, 16 predicted proteins | sample Fa13VDMM110DN_FD_130094 | JGI IMG/M metagenome (GOLD analysis project Ga0181357, IMG submission 130094) | Freshwater viral communities from Lake Michigan, USA - Fa13.VD.MM110.D.N | ecosystem: Environmental > Aquatic > Freshwater > Lake | place: USA: Michigan | collected 2013-09-24 | reverse complement strand
TAAACAAAAACAAATTCTCTAACCCAATCAAATCGGGTGTCAGCAGGAACCCACTTGAAGTGCTCACGCTTGCGATCAGCCTTTTCAAAGTCCATGCACACCATGACCCAACCCCGCTCGGTGCTGAAGCCCACACGGTCAGCCACCCGCACCACTTCAACCATGCGACCGTCTGTCATCTTTGCTACCATAGTCATCTTGTGCTCCTTGCTGTCTATGCATGTATTATAGCAAATGGGCAATTCCCGATCAACCGAATTTACCAACTCAAGTTGGAAAAATACAGTTATTCTTCAAATTTTTGTTTGATATGCTTGGGACGGCGACGATATTGTACTTGGCTCTGCTCCGCACGATGACGAAATGGGGTGTCGCGCGAATACAGTTCCACAGCACGACGGCGCTGTCGAGGCAAGTGGATCACAAAACTGGTTGGTTTCATTGCATTGCTCATAAAAAAATCCGGCGTATGCTGTATTATAGCACAAACCGGATTATGGGTCAACCGTTTTTCTACAGTGTCTAGTCCATGAGTCGTCGAGCGCCTTCGTGATCCCCGCGCTGTGCCAAGATCGCAGCAGCACGAGCACGGCCCATTTCTATTAGAAAATAGTAAATGGATTGAAGAAACTTCATATCATCCAACTTTTATTTTTAGCAGAACACATGAGCTCAAACTTACGCTCCAATGCTTCCACTTGATGTGTGGTCGTGGGATTGTGCGATATGATGTATTGTTCCAATTGTGTTCCATAATGCTGTGGCGCGGTAAACCAATGCACCACTCGTTTGATGCGGTCTCCCAATTTTGTGAACATGTTATGCTCCTTTGGCTTTTCCGTTGGCCTGATATGCTTTCATGATGCCTTCACCAAATTTGCTGTAGTCAAACTTGGCAGCTTCACGCATGGCCTTTTGGGTTTCTTGCATGATTTCTGTGGCTGCGTCCGTGGTGGATTTCATGGCCTTTTTGGTGTATTCGGCCTGGGTGTCAATGAAATGATTCATAGACTCGGCGATGTGCTCGTTGGTGACAAAAGTTTTGACGAATTGTTTTTTACTGTTTTGAACAGTGTCGATCATGGTGTCTGCTGTGAACATGTGGTTCTCCTTAATTAAGCAAGCAATTTATAGGACCCGCCCTATGCAGCATCCTATGTGCTATTATATATGACAAATTGCGGCAATGCAGCATTTTTCGGACTTATTCCTTCAGATTTTTTGCCAAAATGTGCTTGGTTATAAATACAGCATAGGAGACACACATGTTCAAGAAAATCGTAGAATTCTTTACCGGAAAGAAACCCGAAAGCAAATTGGCTCATCCTCTGGATGCAGTTACCACGCCCAATGTGCCGCGAGCACCATACAAGTTGGAACCACCTGCTGAGATAACAACACTTCTGTATGTGCCGCCCGAGCCTGTGCCGATTCCATATAGATTTCAACCACCTGCTGCGGAAACAACACCTCCTGTGGCTGTGCTGATTTCTCCCGAAGTTGAACCTCAAAAGAAGAAACGCACCTTTGCCAAGAAGCCGGTGGCTGTCAAGGCACCTGCTGCCAAAGCACCAGCAAAACCTCGAGCCAAGAAACCCGCACAGTAAAACACTAGGTTTTCTTCCTTCAACCCTGCTTAAATATTAGTGGGGTTTCTTTTTGGCCTCAAATAATAGGGGAGAAAAATATGGAAAAAACTAAACTGACATTTGTGGTAACCACCATGGTCACATTGACCTTGTGCGCGGTTATTCTCTGCATGGTAGCAACTTTAATGGTTGGGTTGTTTGATCCACTCGTAGATAACACCGAAATCTTCAAATTGATCGGGCCGGCGTTCCAAACTGTGATCGGCGGATTCATTGGATTGCTGGCAGGTATTAAACTAAAGAACGAAGATAGCGACTCAAACAAGCCGGATCCAACACAAATGTTATCTTGGCAAATCCTTTCACTAGAGAAAAAGATTGAAGAACAGAACAAAAACAAGGTTTAGACTATGGCCAACATGGTATGGTCTATTGTTTTAATCAGTGCGGGAATAGTATCGCCGGTTATACAACAGATTGGAAGTTTTCAGGATGAGGCAACTTGCCAAAGAAGTCTGGCTGACCTCAAATCACAGACACCTGTACAGCACAAGATGGTATGTGTGCAATATCCTGAACCACCTCCCCCACCTGTACCTGCAAAACCTCCCCCACCTCCGCCACCTTCACAATCCACCAGTAGCCGGGACGCACGAAAATGATAGATCCGTTCACAGCCTTTGCCATAGCTCAGGCCGCGGTGGCCGGTATCAAAAAAGCCGTGCAACTGGGCAAAGATGTCAACGGCCTCATAAACGAATTCAGCAAGTTCTACCAAGCAGCGGATGTGCTACATCACTCTGCTACCAAGGCCAAGATAGAAAGCATACGCATGAGCACGGCAGAGATCAATGCCCGGGCTTTAGAAATGGCCATGGCGTCAAGAGCATTGCGAGCACACGAAAAAGAACTCAAAGACATCTTGTTCTGGTCGGGCAATGCAGATGTGTATTACGAGATGCAGGCCGAACGCAAACGCATGATGGAAGAACAACAGGCCGAAGATCGGCGTGTGGCTGAACAGAAGCAACGAGACCGAGAGATGAAATACAATGCCATGATGGCCACCTTGTGGTTCATGGGTAGTCTGTGTGTGATCATACCCATTTGCACTATCCTGTTTCAGTTAATCACTGTGAAGCATCTATAATGTCAGCATGCGTGTGAGGCCTACAGTATCGATAGCAACAAGCAATGAGTAGTTAGCCAGCATGCCAAAAGATCGCCGGCTATAAGCAGCCCAACCATACATAACGCACTGAGTAATAAAAATAGGATACAGGATAATAAGAGGCGGAGTTGGGACTGTGAGCGCCATAGTGACCGCACATCCGATACTAAGCGCCCAAGCCGTAACTTCCACGATAAAACGCAAAGGGTATGCTCGATAGTCATTTCGAATCCAGGTCGTGATGTTGGTTAAAATATTGGTCATATTCTGTTGGGAAAATAATTTTGCTGTTGTCCCACGCGGTCAAGGTCAGTGGTTATGCAATGTGCGCCGCCATCCCAGAAATACATTTGTGAAATGTCTATCATATGAACAGTGATTCCATATTTTTCTAATTTAGAATTCAGTTGATCGTTTTTTAACAGAGTGATAACATTTTTTGTGTCAACCACAAGCATATTTACATCAAACACACTTTCACCCGATGACCCAATCCAAGAATCAAAGTTGTTTTCTACCAGGTCGACTAGCTCATTGTCATTCTCGTGCCCCGGCCACCACCATCGATTTTTTGTTTTCTGAAAGAATTCTTTATATTCTTTTTGTTTATTGTATTCTGCCATTGGATTGTTATTAGGAACGTATATAACTTCCCAGCCAGGAAAATATCTACCATAATCAATTGTCAATTCAGGATCGTCATATGCAACAATCAGTCCTGGGCGCACCGCACAAAATATACCGTCTGTATGGCCAATTGAATCAATCACGTGATTTCTGTAATTTGGAAATTCAGCATCATAAATCGTTTGTAACTTAGGCAAGTCGCGGTTGGCTGGCATCGTTCCAAAATACAGATCTTGACCTATTCTGTTTAGCAACGCACCTTCGGACATTTCCCATTCAATGGTTTGATTTCCTTGCTGTTTAACAAAGTCTAGGATATCACCATAAGAGTCATGGTCGTGAGTGAAAGAATACATTTCTTCTGCCAGATTAAACTGATCATATGCTTCGTTTGTTTGTGCAGCAGGAGCATGTGCCAGAAAATCATGAACACTATTGTATCGATTCCAAGAAGGATCTGCTATGTCAGCATAATATTTTTTCCATCGCTCATTGCTTGTGTTCCGGTAATAAAATTTGTTGCCAACCATCATCATGGTATTGCGAGGTTGCAATGGCGGAGCAAATCGATTTTTTTCATGAACAGGATACTGGATATTTACATTTGGTCTCAGCACATGTACCCCGAGCTCCTGTAATTTTTTTACTAATAAGTTTAGCCCATTGTCGGTGTCGATGGCCATGCGTTCAAGCAAGCTTCTTAATCGAGGTTGTTTGATCCAATGAAAATATTCAGGAGGCATTGTTCTCCCTACAATACAGGTTTGTAACGGATCCCAATGCTGATGTATGTTAAACATTGATCATCTGTTCATATAATTGTTGGCTAGCCAAGTTCTTGCCTTTGGCTTCAACCTGGATATCCCAATCTTCAGCGAATGTCAATGCCCATTCATTCACAGCTGAATTCCAAAGAAAGTCCGAATGTGCTCGAAGTTTCTGCTTGCGATGTCCGCGGTCAAGTAGTTGTGCGAGATCAGGTCGAGTTCCGGGATCGTGATCAACCAGAATATCTTCACGACTAACACTGTAGTGAAGAGCAGGACGAGTACCACGCCAAGACTCCACAACACGACGCGCCCTAGGGTCGTCAGGAGTGATGTATTCCCCGCTGTTGATCCAGTGGTGGTGGATGTCCAGCGTAAGAGCACAATGCTCAGCCACAGCCAAAGTAACGTCGATACCATTTGTCATCTCATCATTCTCGATGGCAATTAGATTCCTAGCCTCGGGCGAGAGTCTGCCCAAAGTACGCAGGAATTTAGCGGGGCCACCTTTACCGCTCAAATGCACATTTATCTTGAAACCGTGATCATGCCAGCCAGCACCATAGCCCATCCAACGAGCCATGTCTGCATGGTATTCAAATTCTAGTATGCTGCGTTCAACAATCTCATCACTTTCGCTGGCCAGCACACAGAATTGTCCAGGATGGAAGCTGAGCCGCACACCCAGTCTGCGAGCAGCTTCGCCTACAGGAGCAAAGATCTTTTCACAGTGTTCTTGTATTTCCGGTCGTTGCCACCAGTTGATCCATGAAGGTTCGGTGTAGCCTTGCAGCATTTCGCTACCCAGTCGCACCATGTGTCGTTCGGGAGGCAAAGTGCCTACACGCTCTACCATGAGCAGGGCAGCACGAGCATTGTGGTTCATGATATCCCATTGGCGCTGTTCGGCTTCTCCCTTGTGTTCGCGTAGCCAACGCATGGTAGTTGATCGACCGTTGATATCACGGTCCACAGCATTCACCTTCATGCCGCCGCATTCATTGGGATCATTGAGCCATTTGCAACAAAAACCAATTTTATTCATATGCATGCACCACTGTTGTTAGTGAGTAATTATAACACATTTGGTAATAAATTCACAGTGATTTTGGAGAGATCGGTTCATAAACCATTAAATAAAATATGTTAAAGAAAAATGTATATATCTGTTTTCCTGCCGGTTACCATGGAAATTTTATCAATTGGGGCATCAATGCTAGTGATCATGAGACTAGATCTCAAACCGTAGCAAATCCAATCAATATTCAATCCTCTCGGGCATTTGGCAGTGTAGGGACTTCTCATAGGCATCACCGACAACCCACACATCTTGGACCTGAGGACTTGCTAAGTTGGATTCTTTTTAAAAAGCCTACCGAGTGTCAGACTTACATAGTAAACATATTTACTCGGCTGATATCAAAATTTATCAAGGACATATTGACATTCGATCCTGATCCTGAATTCATCATTGTGCATCATGGAAATAATTATGATAATTGGTGTTATGGCATGATCAATGATCTGACCAAATGGCCATCATTCTTAGATTCCCATTCTAAAAAAAACTATGTAGAATTAAATTTTGACCCATTTAACTGTCACAATAGTTGGAATCTTCGTAATAGCATATCAATGGCTGATCCAATATTACAACCATTGGCTAGATATTTGCTGCCTGTTGATGAGTCACTGACCTGGGAGTTTAGTCGTCATCGCCGTTGGTATAATTGTCGTCATGAGCTGCAACCTCATGAAGTAAATCGAGACAATTTTTTGATCTGGGACGAGTTTCCCTGGAACAAAATACATGAATTCACTCTGACTGACATACCTAATAAAAATTTTCCCGAGATGTTGAATGAGTTTATGTTGAACAGCGGGTGCAGCGATAGTTTTGATCTATCCCCGGTTAGGGCGATAATAGATGAATACGTTGAACTACAACACAATCAACAATGGTTCAACAGTATAGACAACTGGAGGAAGTGCGGAGAATTAGATAATTTTTTGCAAGGACACATGTTAGTACAAGGGCTTGTACTTAAAGAAATGTTTTTTAATCATGAGCAATTGGTCACAATTCTGCCTGATTGGCAACAAAAGTCATTATTAGAAATTAATGAAATATATCAAGGAATCAAACATAACTTCCACCCCACAATACCCCCGATACCACATGTTGAATAGCTATTATGCTTCTCTGACTAGATCCAGTGTCACACAATGGAATCCACCGCCTAATGTTCGGCTATGCCGCAACTGCAATGGAATCACAGTGAATCGGTAGCTTTCTAATGTTTTGATCAATTCAATTTGAGCCCGGTCCACAATCACTGTATTTGAATCAATCACCAACATGTTCATGCCTATCCATTTTGATGCATAAGGATATTGATAAAAATCCTGGGCTACCACATCTGTGATCCAGATCTTGTGCCACCCATTAAATACTGTAGGAACCTGGTCAAATGTTACTCTACTGGCATTCAGCATGACTAGGCCTTCTCTCAATGCAACAATGGTGCTGTCAATATGCACACCTGAATAGAAATTGCATAATTCAATCTTGACATCAGGAAACTGCTCACACATCCAGTTGTATGCTGCGCGATTGCCCGAACATGATTCCAAGAACAACATTCGATCGTTTAATCTCAACACATTGGCAGCATCCATAACCATGCCTTCGTTTCTGGGCATAAACAGATATCGGTCTGCCTTGTCCACAATGTCATGATAGCATTGCAATTCCATATCTCTGCAAGGATACATCATTGCCGGGTCCACCATGGTATCTCCATAGACTAAAAATCGATCTCTAGGGCAGTAATTGTATAATCCATCATGTGCTTGGAAGTTCAATGGCTCAGGACGTACCACTTCTACACCCAGCTGTTGTAATGTAGTAGCCAATTGGTCTAGATCTTCGTTGGATTCATCAATGATCCAGTCAGGTACAGGGCCTGACGGCACGGGTGTTTCTTCCCAGGTAGTTTTTTCACTTTCTCGGTTGAACACCGGATCGTGTACGGGCCAGTTAGCATCAGTGGCAGATCCTACCACGATCTTTTTCAGTGTGCTCCATTCATTCCAACTTGATATCATAAGTGCCCTGTGATCTGTAGTGTGTATCTGGGTTCTGTGCCCATGTTGGCTGCTAGATGTGGAGTATCATAATACCACTCTACTACATCTCCGGCTCGCCAACCAGTGAATGATTTTTCTCGAAATTCTGCATAGTGTCCTGATTTCCAATCCTCAAGATAAACTATTGCTCTGCGTATGCTGTGTTCTTTTCCTTGAAGATTGAATAGTTCCACATACTTTTTGTAGAGGTCCTGATGTGTAGGAAGTATGGTGCCGGGCCACATGCGGTAGTAACTGGTACCAATATCCTTCCAGCCTCTTTCGACAAATATCTTTAAGAATTGGTCATTGAACCAGGGCTGCGGCTTGCGCATGTCGCACATGTCGCCGGTGAATTTGTTAGCAAATCCAAGATCAAGCCAGTGCTGTAGATTGTGTGGATCATTGAATTCTTCGTTCTCATATGCCAGATGCTTGAACTCCTCGTCCCAGAATTTAGGAATAGGATAATATCTAAGTAGGATTGCGGGTGTTGCCATAATGGATCACTTTAATACCGTCGGCGGTCTGATTCAGCTTGCGCCAAGGATCTACGATGATGCTACCTGCTGGTATTGCACAATAGGGTTGAGTGTCCAATTGATCGCCGGTGTATTCGTATGTGATCTTACGGTTGTGTGCCCACAGCACCACATGAGGTCCGGGCAATTCTGCAACCACATCTGCAGGGTCATCTGCCATGGGATCAAGATACACCACTGAGTGACCTAGTTCTTTGATGTAATGTCCTACCAGCGTGGAATATGATCCGATGCAATAAGGAACGTCGGGCTTGTAGGCTTTGCCATGGATGGCAATAGGCAAGTTCTCTCCAACAATCCAATCCCCAGACTGCTCAACCAGAAACTGGGCTAGATTCTTTGCTTGGATTTCACGAGCATGCATCACAGTATCAAAAAAGTCGTATCCAATTTCATATTCCTGTGCCAACCAACGCAGAGCAATGTTGTCACGTGGATGACAGGCGCCTGCATCTCCCATGCCGGCAGTCATGTATTTAGGACCCATGATTCTCATGGTGCTACGTGCCAGTGCGTCAGTGACCACATCCACATTGATGTTGCCGATCTTCATGGCAAAGTCTTGTACCATGTTTACCAATCCCACTTTGGCCGAGATGAATGTGTTGTAGAAGATCTTGATTGCTTCGCATTCATCCCATGTGCCAATTTCATAGCGTGGATTATTCTGCATCACAGTGTCGTATAAGTCTTTGAGTTCGCCGGCTATGCCGTTCCAGTCACCATCCTCAGTTCCGATCATGATCATTTCTGGGTTGACCATGTCCCACTTGACCGATCCCATAGCGATGAGATAAGGATTATATAAGAATTGATGTTTAGAATCTAGCAATGGTACAAAATGTTTACGTGTGGTACCAGGCAAAACTGTGCTGATTAACACAACTTTCTTAGAGCTCCGTGCATGAGCATTGACTTTGTTGATGGCATCAATCACTGCATCGTGCCCAAAGTCCCGTGGTTCCATGTGGCTTGATGGCACACTGCCATCATATCCTTCAGCATGCGGAGTTGGTACAGCGATAAAGATCCATTCGCTTTCATTCACCAATTCGTCAATATTGCAAACTTTTACCGAGTCACTGATACGTGGGTAAATATCATAGCCTCTGACTTCATGCTGTTCTGCCATGACTTCGGCACATTCAAGTCCGAGCTTTCCGATACCAATAAATCCAATGTTCTTCATATGAGTGTTCCTTTAGATAGATTATACAATTTTTTACACGACATCAGCGACCGTGCTTTACTCATTTATCGCTGGACTCACCATGGCTCAAAAAAACTAGCCGACCTTGAGGAACTGATGCCTGCGGCCGATTCGGCCTGGAGAGACAAAACTAAACCTGTGATGATTTGTCATGATCAAGAACCATTGTTTTATGAACTGTATTCAGAATTGGACATACGTTCACAGATACAATTGCAGCAGCTGATCGATGAACAAAAAGACTGGAATCAAGCCCAGATAGATTTTCTGTGTAGATTGCATCTGCGCGGGCTAGTGTATTATTCCAAGTTAGGTACATGTGATAAAATCTTGATTTTGCATTCAGAAAAGCGCAGCAAACAATTACAAACATACGAAGACAATGGGTATGTTGGGGTATATTATTGGAGTCATGCGATAATCGCTGCTGACTGGTTTAGATACGCAGCAGTTGATCCTAAATTAAGGGTAAATTTCGATCATATACAAAATGATTTTTTAATCTACAATCGTGCTTGGTCCGGCTCACGTGAATATAGATTAACATTCATGCACGCACTAGTTCAGCAACAATTGCAATCACACTGTGTGACTTCGTTTGCTGAATGGGACGATGGTTGCCATTATTCAACCCATCGATTCAGCAATGTCAAATTCGCTGTGGATTTACAAAATCTACACACCCACTTCCTGGCCAACACGCACGATTCAAATGCCAGCGCCGATTACAATAACAGTGACTATTCTAAGATAGCAATAGAAGTGGTACTAGAAACATTGTTTGACGATGACCGATTACATCTCACAGAAAAAACACTACGCCCTATTGCATGCGGACAACCATTCATATTGATGGCCACACATGGAAGTTTGCAATATCTTCGAGACTATGGCTTTCGTACATTTAACGGTTTGATCGATGAAACCTACGACACAATCGCAGATCCTCGTCAGCGATTGGATGCTGTGATTAAAGAAATGTCAAGGATTGCTAGTTTGGATAAATCTGAAAAATACACTTTATGGAAACAGCTATACGAAATTTCGAAATTCAATCAACAATTGTTTTTTTCATCCAGATGGCAACACAGCATCAATCAAGAGTTTTTGACTAATCTGTCTCGATCTATTGGTATATTGGGACAATATACCAATAGAGTTGTACTGGATCAAATATGCCAACTGTGCTAAGGTTACTTATAATTCTTT
>Ga0181357_1001185_pt1 | contig 10253 bp, 20 predicted proteins | sample Fa13VDMM110DN_FD_130094 | JGI IMG/M metagenome (GOLD analysis project Ga0181357, IMG submission 130094) | Freshwater viral communities from Lake Michigan, USA - Fa13.VD.MM110.D.N | ecosystem: Environmental > Aquatic > Freshwater > Lake | place: USA: Michigan | collected 2013-09-24 | reverse complement strand
TCCACGGCAATGCCGCGATCATTGATGGTCTGGTCGAGCAGCCACAGGCGGCGCTCAGACGGCGTCCAGTTCCATCTGGGCAGGAGCTTGTGCACTTCGCGCATGGCCTCCACGTCTCTGCGGGCATAGGAGCCAAAGGCATCCCACTCCTCTGGGTGCGTCTTCTCCGTCGCGCGGCGCAGCTTCACGTTCTTGGGGCGCGGCTTGCAAAACAGATTAATCAGCTTCTTGCCCTCCTTGTCCTTGGCCTTGTCCGTCGGCACGTGGAGGATGTCGCAGAGCTGGCCAAGCGATCCGGGCAGACTGTGCGCCAGTGCCATGACCATGGTGTCTTCGATCTTCTGGACGGGCACATCTATGGTGTTAGCCAGCAGCACAGTGCGGTCGAAGGCGCTGTTGTGGATGACTATCTTGTCGGCCTCTTCAACCATCTGCCGCAGATCGACAATGCGTCGGTAATAGGCGGCGTGGTCCCAGTGCGCAGGTTCGTCGTTCCATGCCCACGCCACGATCAACACCTCCGCCTTCTCGGCGTAGGCGTGTGTGCCGTGCGTGATCGGCACGTCGCTGTACGTTTCCAGATCGAGATAGAGCGTGTTCACAGGTGTCCTCGGTGGTTCTGCTCTGGAGAGACGCGCCAGACGCTCGGCTACCAGCAACGATAGGGAGGACACCCTTTGCCGCTGCGCCTAGCGCGCCTCACCAGAACAGAACCGTGGCGGCCAGTCTCCCGGCCGCCACGTTGCTGTTATACCAGATCAAGTCCCAGTGCGTCAGCATAAAGTTGAAGCAGGCTCTGCTGCTCAACACGCTTCTCGTCGTCCATCTTGCGAAGGGCCACGATCTTGCGCAGGGTTTTGCTGTCGAAGCCGGTGGACTTCACCTCGGCATAGACGCCCTTGATGTCTTCGCCCAGCAGAGCTTTGCGATTTTCAAGGTCTTCTATGCGCTCGACGAAGGCGCGCAGCTCCTGCGCAGCGACGGGGGCATTGTGCCCAATCGTTGCGGCACTGTCGTCCGTCTCGCGCTTTGCCATTACACCAGCGCCTCATCTTCGGACTGGGCCAGATCGGCGAAGTCATTCGCCGTGGCCGGAGCCGAGCCACCGAACGCCTTGCCGTCCTTGGCAAACATGACGCCGGTCAGCGTGGCGCGCACACCGCGCCCAAACGTATTGTCCTGCGCCCAGATTTCGATCGTGGCGTGGACAGAACAGCCGGAGTAGATCATCGACTTGATGGCTGCCGCGTCCGTGACTTCACGGCCGTAGCGATCCACGATGGTCGGGCGGTTCTTTTTGTTGCGGGCGGAGAGTGAGTGCATGCCCTCGAAGCCATCATACACTTCGCCCGTCTTCTGGTTCTGGTAGGGCTTCTTCAGGTAGCAAATCTTTTTGCTGTCGTCGCCAAACGACTTCAAGACGCTGTCGGCCTTGCCCTCCCACTTCTCCTTGGCGACGGCGGTGATAGCCGCGTCGAGCATCTTGGCGTTCTCGGACTTCGGGTCGATGCTGAACTTGGCCGAATAGGCCGGTTCGTCACCACCAAAGGCCTCCGGCGTTGCCAGTGTCGGGAAGTTGATGACCACATTCTTCAAGCGAATAGACATTTTCAATTTTCCTCTTTGCAGTTTGCAGCTATGCGAAGGAGTTCTTCCGTCGCGTTAGAAACGACCATCTCTGGGCGCTTATCAGTGGCGGATGCCACGGATGGTTTGCCGTCCGCGCGATGGATCACGGCATTCAGGGCCTTCCAGTTCGCGGGGTCGGTCTTCAATACTTTCTCAGCCGACGTGGGGCTGATCAATTTCCAGTCGTACATCTGATCACGGTTGAGCTTGAAGCTCTTGAGCAGTTTCGCAGCCTCCGCCTCGTCTGTCCATGATCTGTTGCTCTTGCGGCCTTCGACCAGCTTGAAGCCCGGCACCGGCTCGGCGTTGAGCAGGCGGCGCTCCACCTCGGCGCGGATCGCTTTGCACCACTGCTCCACCAGATCCACACGCGACATGGCTGCGGCGAGCGGCGCGGTGTCCACCACCGCCAGATCAGCAAAATCATTCACGGTAGCGATCCCCCCAACAGTGTCGTTGATCACCTCGCGCAGAGCCGGGCAAGACGACTTGGCGCGGCACCAGCGGCACTGCTTCTCGCCGGGCACCAGACGCGGCTCGCTGTGCTCCAGCGCCGCCACTGCCGCCAGACGCGCATCGTCGCCGAACTCCAGCAACTGCTCTCGGCCCACGCAGAACTCGCTGACATGATTTAGGCGCGGCTGATGCACGAGCATAACGATGCTGGTGAAGTCTCCCAGCAGGTCGTAGTCGTGCAGGGCACCCAGAGCATACAACTGCATCTGCTCGTTGTTATCCGCGTCCACCTTGACGCCCATACCGTATTTCAGGTCGATCACCGTGATTGTGCTGGGGTGCAGGATGATGGCGTCGGACGTTCCTGTGCTGCCCGCCACGCCGACGAAATTGGAGAAATCCACGCGCTTCTCGACCAACAACTGGCCGCCCTGCGCGCGCTCCCTGACTAGACTGCAGTAGTCCTCGACGTGGGCGACCATGTGCTCTGTGACTTCAAACGCAAAGCCGTCGATGGTGATCGTCTCGCCGATGCGCTCACGGGCGGGCGTGCCCGTGAGATCATCGCTTGCGAGTAGGTGCGCCACACTGCCCTCGGCGGCGTAGCTTGACGTCGTGTCGGGCAGCGCGCTCTCTGCGTTGATGCTGCCGGGGCAGCGCATCCAGCGATGCGCCGACGACGGGCTCAGGACTGAGTGTGCGCCCACTAGGATGTCGCCGCCGCATCCAGAGCAGCGACGAACTCGGCGTGGCGAGAGACGTCAACCTCCGACGCCTTGGCCGCTCCGAAATCAGCCAGCAGCGCCTTGGCAGCATCACGCCCCTTCTTGTCCACCAGCGCCAACACGCGCGGTGCGATTTCTGTGACGTAGTCGTACACGCGAGCCTTTGCGGGCTGCGGCGTCGGCTCCGGCACCACCGTCTCGATCAACGCAGGTGGCGCGATCTCAACAGCAGCAGGCTGCGCCACGGTTTCAAGCGGTGCACCGCTCAGGCGTGCGCCAACCACCAACAGATTGTGCGCAAGTTCGCGGATGTCGTCCGCCTCGAACGTCAGATTATATTTCATAGCGATTTGTCCTCTTTCTCGTTGCTTTTGATTTTCAGTTCGTCTTGCGCGTCGTACTCATAGTCGTCGTAATCGTCGTAGCCGTTGTCCGTAAAATCCGCCAACCGTTCGCCCATGGCGATCTCAAGCTCGCTGCGGCCTTTCTCTTTGGCAAACGCAATCAGGTCTAACGTCGTGCTCTGGAAATAGTAGGTGCGGTCTTTATCTTTGCTGGTCATGTGTCCTCCTGTGTCATCCTATATTCCCGCAATACAATCATTGCAAGAACTATCTGAGAAAAATAACGGTGTTATTATCTAGCGTGAATGCTCCGTCTGGCCACTTCGCCATCGCGCGGATGTCGCGCGCCAGCACTTGCCTGCGCACGTCGCGCTTGCTGTCGTCCGGCGGAGGCGTGCCGCCCGCGCAGAGCGTGACGAAGTCCGTCAGTGACATGGACATGATCTTCGGGTCCACCGTGTCAACCATGTCCACGATGTGCGTCTGCAGCTTGCCCATGCGCCGGGTGCCCTTGCGTGGCGTCGCGTCGTCCTGCGCCGCGCGCACGGGAGTGGCAGCCTCGACAGCCACGCAGGACGTGACGCTGTCCCCATCGCGGTCAACGCCCACGGACAGGATCTCCAGCCGGAAGCCCCACGCCAGACCGTCGTCGCCGTCCTTCATCTTCGATATGCGCAGCTCGCGCTCTCCGCTGTCGTGGCGCATTACCTCCAGCTCCACGTCCAGTGCGGCCTTGATGCCGCTCCAGCCGCGCGCACCGCGCGACACGTCCTTGCCGGTGTGATGCACGAGGATGACCATCGCGCCCGTGACTTCGCGCAGCACCTTGGCATTGGCCAGAGCCGTGCCCATGTCCTCGCCGCTATTTTCATTCGCGCCAGCCGTGACCTGCGCAAATGTATCCACGATGATCAGCTTGACGCCGCCTGCGGCCTTGATGGACGACACCACGTCAGTGATGTCCAGCTCCTGCATGAAGTTCGGCGCGGCGGTGATGACGCCCACGTCAAGATCGCGTGGCTCGATGCCGTGGTGCTGGCAGTAGGCCTTGATGCGCTTGCCCACGCCGCTGCCGCCCTCGGCTGCGATGATCAGTACACGTCCGCGCTTCGTGCGGTGACCGCGCCACGGCTCGCCGCGCGCCACGGCCGCAGCCAGATCGAGGATGGCGAAGGTCTTGCCGCTGGATGTCGGGCCGTAGATCAGGCCCACGTCGGCATTGGGCAAAACGCCCTTGATGAACCAGTCGCCGGGCTCCTTGCGCGTCATGGCCTCGGCCCCGACTACGGGAAATCGGCCCTTGAAGTCGCCCGGTGTCTGCACAATGCTGAAGGGGTCGCCCTCCGGCGTCCGCGACGTGGCCTCCCTGATCGCGTCCGGCGAGGCGGAGCGGTTGAGCGCAACGCCCGCCTGCTTCGCCAGCCTGATCGTGGAGGCCATGGTCACGGGGCGCTGCCCAGTGCGCTTGGGCCGGTCAAAGCTGTCCCACTGGGCTCTGAGGCTCTCCTCAGAAGGGTATTTGCTGCCGCCCGAGGACCAGTCGTTCCACAGGTCAAAGCCAGTGTCGTCGCCGCTGCACTCGTGGTGCAGGCCCATGCCCACCCGGACCCAGTCCGCCCGGCCCATGTCGGGGTCGATGGCGTCCAGCAGGGTCTGCATCTGATCCTGCGACAAGTTCAGGCGCGGCTCGAAGCTGTCGAAGGGGTCGCCCGTCGGCTCTTGGCTCTGCCTGTCTGCGCCGAAGCGTTTGTCCGCCAGCGCCCTCAGAGCGTCGTCCACGGGGGCGATCGTGTCCTCCAACCCCAGCAGGTCGGTCGCGGGCAGCATGTCGCCTGTGACCGTCACGAAGCCGTTGGTGGCAAACGTCTCGAAGCCGTACCTGCCCGGCTCTGCGAGGCTCTTGTTGTTGCCCAGATCGCCGCGCACAAAGGCCCGCACGCCCTGACCGCTGGGGCTGTACTCTGCGTAGGTGCGGCATACGATGGCCTTGACCTCGTCCGGCAGGCTGCCGTCAGCGCCCACGCAGCCGTCGAAGTCAAGCGCCGTGATGCCCATTTCGGGGAGCATGGCGAGACCGACGCCATCGAAGCCGCGTCGGGCGGCGGCGTCGCGCGCGGCAGGAAACGTCGAGAGCGAAGCGCGATCAGCGGGTGCGCCCTGCGTGCCGTGCCTGCGGCCGCCGTCGGTGTAGTACGGCACCTTGCGGGGCTTGCTCTCGCCGTCGTGGTGCTCGTAGCGCCATATCACCCAATTCGGCGACGCGGCGAGCGCGGAGGGGACGACGATCTGCTTGTGTTGTGGTTTGACCGACACGACTGACACGGTGCGCTTTCTGATAAAAGGTTAGCCGACGGCCGACATCGACGAGATATTGTATCGTTCGCGCAGAGACGAAACGAACTCACCGTCGGAGTTTACAAAGATCGGCTCAACAAAAATCTTTTTGACAAACTGATTGGCCGGACCCCAGTGCTGCTCGCGCACATGCCCGCGCCGCAGGTGGGGCCGCTTGGTGTGCCCCGGCCGCGTTCCTGTTCCGTCGTCCTGAACATCCGCGTGAGAAATAGATATTGTGGTGGTGTAGGAGTAGCGCGGTTCGGGGCGCTTCTTGCCTATGCCCAGTTGCGCGAGCTTGGATACCTTCTCTGCTTTTCTTTCCTTGCGCGCGCCGCGCATGTTAAGACCGACAATCAGAGCACCAAGGATTTTAGTTGCGGCCAGCGTCATGTCGGAGCCTGCGTTTACAGACGACCCTCCGTTTAGCCCTAGGAACTCCGCGTAGCTGCGCGTCGCGTCCTCCGTGTGCCCGGATGGCATGGTGTGTTGCGTGGATACTTCCGCCCCTTCCACTTTGCCCCCAACGGCGTCGCGGACGTATACGGTAAAATACGACCTCTTATCGGCTACGCGCGGAAACCGCTTGATGGCTTCAACCACGGGTGTGTCTGTGGCAACTGTGAGCCACGCTGCTGCAGAGAGCGTCACCATGAGGTTTTCGTAGGGCAGCTTGTCGATACCAACTTCCGCCATTGCGATGAGCGTACTGCTCAAGGCTCTTGTGCGCTCCGTTGAGCCGAGAATGGCATCGACGAAGCCGTCCCCGAGTACAAAGTTTTCTAGTTTCACGTTGCTGGTATTCGTCATGGTGTCCTCTTCGCACTTTGCAGTTAGATCAGATCAAAGCCCTTTGGTTTCTTTATCTCAAACAGGCGAGCAATCTTCGGGCTCACCAGCCGCTGACGTGGGATGCCGTAGAGGCGCTCGATCTGCAGTGCGCGCGTGAGCGGCACCCAGCCCTTCGCCAACCATTGGTAGACAGCTTGATGCGTCACGCCCAGCTTGCGGGCCAACTGCGGGCCGCCGTCAGCCTTGCGGACAGCTTCTCTGATACCGATCATTGTGTGGGGTCACCTTGTGTGGGGTCGCGATCCTAGGCGCAAGTGTATGCTTGAGGCAATGGCGTTCAGCGTGTGGCTAGAAAAAAGATTATCGCAACGACGGTGAGCACTAGGGCTAGTCCGCAGATGGGGTATTTATCGAACATCTGGTGCGCTTCTGCAGGGTGGCGGACGATCATCGATCAGCGTGCCGCACGCCTCGGCGTCCAGCAGGATCATCAGCCCGGCTATGGCGTGAGCAATGTGATGCACGCCACTGTCCGATGCCGACCGCTCTCCGTCCTGCCACGCCTTGATGTGGCGCTCTGCGGCGGCTTGGTAGTTGCTGGCCTTGATGGGCACCGAGCGCCAGTTGAATGGCCCGTACTTGTCCGCGCCGTCCTTGAGCGCCCACGCCGCCGCGAGCATTGCCGGGCCGGGGATCAAGTCCAGCGGGCAGCGGTCACGCGCGGCGGCGTCCTTGGGGTTCACTTGCCCACCGCGATCTCGATCAGGTTGCGTGGGATGCCCGTCGCCTCGCTGCTGGCCCGCACGCGATCATTGCGCGTGCCGGTCGCGCCGTCGCGCACGTACTGTGCGGCGGACGCCAGCAGCGACTTCTTGAGCCGCAGCATGCGCCGCATGCCCTGCTCGTTGTTGTAGACGTGCGCCCTCTTGGCGGGCGGCACGATGGTCAGGTTGAGTTTTTGCATAACGTCTCCTTGTTCACCGTTGAGATTGGAGCAGCACCGCGTCGACAAACACCCGGCCCCAGATCCGGTCCATGGTCGGCTTGCTCATGCCGCGTGAGTTGCTGTAGCGCACCAGCGCAACGCTGTCGGGCCGGGCGGATGTCATGTAGCCGATGCGCCTCTGGTGCGCCTCGTCCGCCTGCTTGCGTGTGGCCAGTTCGTTTTGCCGCTGGCGCAGCTCCTCGGCTGTGTACATGGACAGGCGCTGGCGTTGCTCTGCGCGCTGCTCGGCCAGCAGTGTGTGGTGCGAGCGTATGCTGGTGGGGCGGTGGTATGCTGGTGTGGTCACGTTGGCCTCTTTGCAGCGACGCGCTGTGGCTTGGCGGGTTGATAGGCGATGGCGGAATGTTCGGCGCAGTACGATCCCACGTTCCGTCTCTGGCCCCCGCAATACATATGACCTCCGGGCGCAGACGGCTCGATGCGCGGCCAGCGGCAGTGCCACTCGCGCAGGGCCATGATGTCTACCTCGCCGACCGCGACCTCGTTCTGCGGGGCGGCACGCAGGCGCAGATTGCGATCACCGGCCATGGGCTTTGCGGGCTTGTTGTGGGCGCTCGGCGCGATCTTCTCGGGGCGCATGCGCGGTGGCGTCTCCAGCACGCGCTCGCATGAGCGGGGCTTGGCGCTGGCGATAAAACGCTGCGGCAGGGCGAGGCGGTGGGCCTTGCCCAGCACGGCATTGCGCGTCTTGCCGAGCACCTTGCCGATCGCGGCAGACGTCAGGCCATTCGCCCAGAGCCTCTCCAGCACCTTGACAGTCTCGTCGGTCCAGCTTGCTGATTGTTTTCTCATGGTGATGTGCTCGCAGTGTGCAGCAAGATCAACAACGACCCCACTGCCACGATGATGATCAACAGCGACGCGAGCACGTAATTGATACGCTCCATGCGGCGGCTGCGGCCGCTCGGTAAGGGCGGCGGCTCGTAGCATTTACCAGTGATACCCCAGTTGCGTTTTGTCATGGTTGTTCTCCCGGTCTGTTGGATTGTTAATTATCCAGTCTCTACTTCTCAAGCGCCTTCTTGGCCTTCTGACGGGCGCGGTATGCGGCGTTGACCGACACCATCGATGCGTTAAACTTTTTGCGGTCGCGAGCGACCAACACCTTCTCGGCCTTGGCCTTGCTGATAAATCCTTCGCCCTTGCAATACGGGCAGGTGTGTTTGTGCATCAGGGCCATGGCCTAGCGTGTCCTTTTCTTGGGTGTGACGCGGTCCAGCCTGAAGGGCGTACCGTCTCGATAACCGTGCAGGATCTCGTTGACGCGGCCCTGATCTATCTTGAAGCGCGCCGCCAGCGCACGCTGACTGATCTTCGGGTCCAGTTTGTATGCTGCGCGCACCTCCACCATCATGTCATACGTGAGCTTCGCCTGACGTGTCGGCGCAACGCGACCAAAGAAACGTCGCTTCGTGGCGTCCGCCAGTTGCTTCAACTCTGCGCAATTCAGATCCTTCGCCAGCACGTACAGTCTGGCGCGGATTTCCATCATCGTCTTTGCCATTTCAGTTTACTCCTTTTCGTTTCCGGTTCTCGTTACGCCACAGCCTCGTCCAGCAGATCTTTCGCCTCGTGCGGGTCGAAGCCCATGCGCACGAGCGCCTGATGGGCCTCCTGCCGTTCGAGGTCGCCGCCGACGAAGCGGTCGCAGATGTCTTGCTGGTGCTGGATGAAGAAGTCGGATGATGCGCTCATGGCTCTATTTCTCCGGTGGCAGGTAGGTGGTCTGGTGGTGGCGCTGCGCCTGCACCTGCAGCGAGTTGGGCGCTGGATCGCGCGATCCGCGACCCATCAGGTTGCGGGCGTTGGGCGACAAGTCCTTGACCCACGCCGCGACGCGGACGGGCGCGCCGTTCATCAGGATGCGGTAGCCGCCCTCGTAGTACGCAGCACCGGGCTTTGGTGTTTTCTTGGCCATGGCTACAGATCCGTCAGGGTGAGGCTCGACGAGGGGGCGCTGGCCTTGACGCAGTTGGCGATCCACTCGTCGGACGCGCCGAGCTGGCTCAGGCGCTTCTTGGCCTTGGCGGCGTCGAACGTGTCGCGGCTGGTGGGCTCGCCGACGGTGGCGCTGAAGAGATCACCCGGATAGACGCCGGGACCGCGCGACTTAATGACGTGAACGATGATGGCCTCCTCGGCCTTCAGCACGGCGATCTTGGCGCGCAGTGCGCCGAGCGTGTCGACCGGCGAGCGGAGGTGGATGATTTTGGCGGAAGCAGTCATGATTGTTGTCCTTTAGGTTCGTTGCTGATTTGGGAAAGGTAATCGATCTGTTGCAGGCGGTCAAGTGGCTTGTTGCATGTACGCGCGTGGCGTATCGTGGCGTATCGTGGCGTATCGTGGCGTATCAGGCCTCCTCTTTTGCGATGAGATCGGCGATGGCTTCGGCCTCGGTGCTGCCCCAGCCGTGGCTGTTGCCCTCCTCCTCCTCGGTGCCGTCGCGGTACGCGCACCAGTCTGTGCTGCGCAGGGGGATGGGCGGGTAGACGTGGCTCGTGATGATCTTCGGCATGGCCTAGGCCTCCTTCTTGGCGGCGCGGCGCGCAGCGCGGCGGCGCTCGAACAGCACGCTGCAGGCGTCGTTCACCTGATCGAGGTACTTGGCCTCGGCTTGCGGGTTGATGGGCTGCATGGCGACGGCCGCCGCGTGGGCGTCCTTGGCGATGTACAGCAGTTCAGCGTCGGTCTTGTCGCGGTACTGGCTCAACTGGGTGGTCATGATCAGTTTCCTTTCAGGATGCGGGCGACTTCGGCCAGCGCGGCGGCGCGTGAGGGGAATGCTTTGCAGGGGGTCTCGGTGATGTTGAAGCGGGCGCTGTTCATGCCGGGGGTCACGGGCCAGATGTGGCCGGGCACAGTGATCAGCCAGACGCCGCGACGCGGGCGGGCGTGGGCGACAGACTTGCCGTCGCGCAGGATGTTGGCACCGGACGGGCCGCGCACGACTTCCAGCGCGATGCCGTC
>Ga0181357_1001184_pt1 | contig 10254 bp, 11 predicted proteins | sample Fa13VDMM110DN_FD_130094 | JGI IMG/M metagenome (GOLD analysis project Ga0181357, IMG submission 130094) | Freshwater viral communities from Lake Michigan, USA - Fa13.VD.MM110.D.N | ecosystem: Environmental > Aquatic > Freshwater > Lake | place: USA: Michigan | collected 2013-09-24 | reverse complement strand
GGATGACCGATACTGCCAATGTCGTGACCCGCGTAGTCGAAGGCATCATCACTATCACCCCGAACGTCACAGTCTAATGCCTCTGATCACGCCGACTGTGACCTCGGCTCCCAGAACGACCATGGTCACCCTCGACACCCCGAATGCCAATATTTCTGTCTCCGCGGCACAGGTCCGCGGCATGTCTGGTACGTTTGAGAGCGCAAATATCGCAGTCGCCGTTTCTGCGAACACAGCAGGTCCGATGACCGTCGATATGCAGACCAACGGCGAGGCCGTCAAGATCATTTACTAATCGGCGATATATACCATATAGACCCATCTAGGAAACAGCCATGGCAAAACCCAATTCACGCGCAACGCTCATCGACTATTGCAAGAGAACCCTCGGGTTCCCTGTGGTCGAAATTAACGTTGACGCCGACCAGGTCGAAGATCGTATCGATGAGGCCTTCCAATTCTTTCAGGATTATCACTATGATTCGATGCAAAAAGTCTATCTCAAGCATCGCCTGTCTACCGATGATGTGGCTCGCCAGTACATTGACATTACGCAGGCCTCGGGCGTCGGATCGACCTCTAACGGATCAACCACTGTCACAGGTCACGGAAGCAATTTTGCTGCCGAGTTTGGGGCGAACGTTTCTCGTATCTCTATTGGAGGACAGGATCGGCTTGTTACTGCCATTGCCAATGCCACATCCCTGACAGTGGACTCAGCATTCACCGCAGACAATACACAGGTCCCCATCACGAACGTCTTTGCTAATGACTCGATCATTGGCATCAATCGTATCTTCTCCTTCGGGTCAGGATCTTCAAACCTCAATATGTTCGACGTTCGCTATCAGATGCGCCTGAATGATATGTATTCCTTCACGTCGACCACGATGGTCAACTACACGATCATGCAGTCCCATATTAGTATGCTCGATATGCTTCTAAATGGCGAGGTTCCTATTCGCTTCAATCGTCACCAGAACCGTCTGTATATCGATATGGACTGGTCGAATGACATTCAGCCCAATGAGTTCCTCATTATTGAGGCTTGGAAGATCGTGGATCCCGATGCCTATACGGATGTATACAATGATCGCTGGCTCAAGAAATATGCGACCGCGCTGATCAAGAAACAGTGGGGCACGAACATGAAGAAGTTTGGCGGCGTCCAGCTTCCAGGTGGCGTCACGCTCAATGGACAGGTCATCTTTGACGAGGCCGTCACAGAAATCGCAGAAATCGAATCGGCGATCCAGCTCATGTTCGAGGAGCCTGCCGGAATGCAGGTAGGTTGAGTCACTCGTTTCTACTATATAGTTATAGACCATTCAAAGGAGTCTATAATGAAAGAAGGATTCGTATATCTCTGGTTTGACACTAAGAGAAAAATGTTTTACGTCGGTTGCCACTGGGGGACTATAAATGATGGATATATCTGTTCTTCCAATAGAATGCGTGATGCATATTATCGGCGAAAGAATGATTTCAAGCGCCGCATCCTAAAAAGAGGAATCTCTAGAAATCTCCTCCTAGAAGTTGAATTTTCGTATTTGCAATTGATCAAGGATGAAGAACTCGGGACTCGATACTACAATCTTAGCAAAAGACATTTCGGCCATTGGGCTAATACAGACACCAACCATACCGTCAGAGAGAAGCTTTCTATTTCAATGAAAGCTCTACATCAAGATCCAGTCTATCGCGATCAATACATGGCTGGCAGAAAGAAAATGCCTCCGCAGACAAAAGAGCAGATTGAAAAGAGATCCAAGGCCAATATAGGTAAAAAGCGATCAGATGAAACCAAGAAGAAAATATCTGATTCTCACATTGGTAAAACCAGTGGTCCTCTATCCGCAGAGACGAAACAGAAATTGAGCGTTTCTCTCAGTGGTGATAAAAATCCATTCTATGGAAAGAAACATGACAAAGACCTTAAAAAAAGCATGTCGCTCAAGGCAAGTAAAACGATGAAAGGTCGGCGTCCAAAAAATCTAGATATGTTCGTTGGCACCAAGTGGTGGAATAACGGAATCGTAAACAAAAGAAGCAAAGAATATCCTGGCGACGGATGGCTCGCCGGCAGAATGTAATAGGAATACGACAATTTCGACCTCCCAGTATTTCAACAATTTTTCTGGCAACAATACACCAGAGCAGCTCCTCGTAGAAGATTTGATCATCGAGTCGATCCAAATCTACGGTACTGACGTGTATTATCTACCTCGTGCTTCGCAGTCTACGGTCGACCAGCTCTATGGTGAAGACCCAGCGAAACTATTCAATATCGCCAACTCGATGGAAATGTATATCGGGTCTGTGATGGGATATGAGGGCCAGTCAGAGTTCTTCTCAAAGTTTGGTCTTGAAATCCGCGACCCCATGAAGGTCATTCTGGCGCGCCGCACATTCAACAAATACTGCCCGACGCTTCGTCGACCTCGCGAAGGCGATCTGGTCTGGGTTCCTGCGCTCGGCAATATGTTTGAAATCAAGTTCGTCGAAGAAGAAAAAGACTTCTTCATGCTGGGACGTCGTCCACCGTTCTTCTATTTCTACGAAATGAACATCGAAGCCTATAAATTCTCGAATGAGAAGTTTGTCACAGGGATCACGGCAATCGACAAGCTCGGTCGCGACTATTCGTATACGATCAACCTGACCATGAACCCTTCGGGAGCTGGTGCATATCAGACCGGAGAGCTTGTATATCAGGGCGCCAATACGTCCGTGGCGACCTCGACGGCTATCGTCAAGTATTGGGATCGCACGGCCAAGACGCTAAACGTCATCAATATCAAGGGCGTCATTACAACCGGCAACACGCTTACGGGTAACACGTCCTCGGCGGCATATTCTGTTACATCCTATGACCGTCAGAACTTCACCTCAGTCCTCGAAGAAATGGCGGACAATACAGAAATCGAGTCAGAGGCCAATACGGTCATCGACTTCACCGGCACGAATCCATTTGGAGAACCAGATTAATGTCAGGCTTTTTCGGGGAACATTTTTACCACCGTATCACGCGAAAGATGGTTGTCGCCTTCGGCACGCTGTTCAACGATATCCAGATGGTGCGTTACAATAAGACGCAAACGCTAGAGCTTGAGCGCCTGCTGGTTCCTCTCATGTACGGACAGAAAGAGAAATTCATCACCCGTCTGCTCCAGGATCCTACGCTGACCCGCTCGATCCAGATGTACCTGCCGCGCATGTCTTTCGCTCTCGATGGTCTAAACTACGACCCGACACGAAAGCTAGTCTCCACACAGAGAAATATCACGGCAACCAGCAATTCATCCAGCATGGTCTATGGACAATATTCACCTGCGCCATGGGACTTCAACTTCACGCTGTCGATCTATGCGCGCAACATCGAAGATGGTCTCCAGATCATCGAGCAGATTTTGCCTATCTTTGCCCAGGATTATACGCTCAAAATCGTGCTTGATTCCACAATGGGGACGACCTATGACGTACCAGTGGTCCTAAATTCGGTCGACTACACTATCAATTACGAGGGTGAAGGTGCCGACATGCGAATGGTCATGTGGGACCTAAACTTCACGATGAAGGGATATCTGCTAGGACCTACGAGCCGTTCTGGCATCATCAAATCTGCCAACACCAATTTCTATGATGCATCGACCAAGGGTGTCGCATCCTCTTTTGCAGGAGCTTCTGGAGTGACAACCGGCCAGAACGTCCTCGTCCTCAACATGCAGGCCGGTGGCTTCGATACATATAAGGATGACGAGCTAATCTATCAGCGCGGCAATTCCTATGCGACAGCCGTTGCCACTGGGGACGTGCTCGATTGGGATTCCGTCAATCGCAAGCTCTATATCTCCAATGTCTCAGGTCCGTTCATTGCAAATACGACCATTCTTGGCAACGAAACAGGTGCCAAGTGGAATGTCGCCAGCTTCTATTATACCAGCTCGCCTGTCGTCAGGGTCAATGTCGTTCCTAATCCGACGACAGCAAATGTATCAGATGACTTCGGCTTCACGACGACTATCACGGAGTTCCCAGATACACTATGAGTAAGCTAAATGACAATTTGAATGAAATTTTGAATATCGAACCCACCAAGAGAGAAATCGTCACGGTCGAATCGACTCCCGTTCCTGCGGCAGTAGATATGGCCAAGGTCGATGAAGACTTTGATTTGGCGCGCTCGACCATCCGTGACATGGTCCTACAGGGCCGCGATGCCCTGGAAGAATTGGTCATGATCGCCAAGGAATCCGAGTCACCGCGCGCCTATGAGGTCGTATCGAACCTGATCAAGGCCGTCACAGAGTCCGCCAAGGATATGATGGATCTCCATAAGCAGGTCAAGGATGTCAAGGATACTGGTGAAGAAAATCCTGTGGCTGGCAGCATCAATGTCGAAAAAGCTGTCTTTATTGGATCGACCAATGATCTCCAGAGGGTGATCCGCGCAAAGCGAGAGGCTGCCTCTGCCGCACAAATGATTGAACATGATCCCGAAGATTAAGAAGCGGACGTATCTCGGCAACCCTAATCTCAAAAAGATCGGGGTGCAGATACAGTTCACCCAAGAACAGATTGACGAATATCTCAAGTGCGCCGATGATCCTGTATATTTCGCCACGAAGTATATCAAGATCGTCAACGTCGACCGCGGTCTTGTCCCCTTTGCTATGTGGCCCTTCCAGCAGGATATGCTCCAGAAGTTCCACGACAACCGTTTCGTTATCTGTAAGATGCCTCGTCAGGTCGGTAAATCAACCACGATTATCGCACACCTTCTACACCAGCTCCTATTCCGCGACAGAACCAACATCGCGATGCTCGCCAACAAAGGCTCGACTGCACGCGAATTGCTTGCCCGTCTGAAACTCGCCTATGAAAATATCCCACAGTGGATGCAGCAGGGCGTTGTCGTCTGGAACAAAGGTAATATTGAGCTAGAGAACGGCTCAAAGGCACTGGCGGCCGCGACATCCTCATCAGCCGTCCGTGGTGACTCATTCAACATCATCTTCCTTGACGAATTTGCATTCGTTCCGAACAACCAGGCCGATCAGTTCTTCGCATCCGTATATCCTACAATCACCTCAGGTACGAGCACACAGGTGCTTATCGTTTCGACTCCCAACGGTCTGAACAAGTTTTATCGTATGTGGAAGGATGCGTCCGAGGGCCGGTCTACCTATGTGCCTGTGGAAGTCCATTGGTCCGCAGTTCCTGGTCGTGATGAAGCCTGGAAGAAAGAAACTATCTCAAATACCTCAGAAGAACAGTTCCGAGCCGAATTTGAGACAGAATTTATCGGATCCTCCAATACGCTCATCTCTGGCGCCAAGCTTCGTACAATGGCATTTGGAACGCCATTCATGTCCGACAATGGTACGGATACCTATGAGCTCCCTAAAGAGGGCCACACATATGCAATCATGGTCGATGTGGCTCGTGGTCAGGGCCAGGACTATTCGGCTTTCTCGGTCATTGACGTGACCGATATTCCGTACAAACAGGTCGCCAAGTATCGAGACAATAATATTGCGCCCCTGGTATATCCAACAATCGTCCATCAGGCCGCCCGGCTATACAAGGATGCATTCATCCTGGTCGAGATTTCAGACATTGGTCAGCAGATTGCCGATATCCTACACTATGAGCTTGAATATGAGAACCTTGTCAAGATTGCCGTCAAAGGTAAGATGGGCCAGCAAATCTCACAAGGTCACGTCAAGCGTACGGCCATGGGTATCAAGACCTCGACGGCGACCAAGCGCATCGGATGCTCCAACTTGAAAACCCTTGTCGAGCAGGATAAGCTCCTGATCCAGGATGCAGATACGATCATGGAGCTAACGACCTTCACAGCCCAGAAGGAATCATTCCGAGCCGAAGAAGGCAACCACGACGACTTGGCTATGACCCTGGTCCTATTCGGTTGGTTTGTCGCCCAGCGCGCCTTCAAGGATTCCATGAAGGATGACATCCGCCGGGTGCTTCAGAAGGAACAGATGGACATTCTCGATGAGGATATCCTCCCCTTCGGCTTCATGGATGATGGTATCAATGAGCACGATGACGATGGCGTCAACCGCTGGTTCGAGGGACGAATGAAAGCATATCCTCTGGATTCCCCATATTATGATTGGAATGACAAGCTAGCCCAGGATGTACGATCAAGATCTAAAGATGGGAAAAGCTAAATAATAAACAACAGCAATGCATATCTCTTGATTACAAAAGGAGCACACGAATGAGCTTTCAAATTTCGCCAGGCATCGCAATCGCCGAGGTCGACCTAACCACAATCGTCCCTGCGGTTTCTACCACGAATGGTGGTTTCGCGGGTGCTTTCCAGTGGGGTCCTGCCAAGACACGAGTTCTGATTGACAGTGAGGTGACCCTGGTCTCCCGCTTCTTCAAGCCCGACTCTAACACCTATCTCTCGTTCTTCTCGGCTGCCAACTTCCTCGCATATGGTAATAACCTGCGCGTCGTCCGTGCTATCTCCGCGAATGCCAACAATGCAACCTCAGATGGAACTGGTCTACAGATCATCAACGAGGAAGTATACTCCAACTCCTACTTCACCGGACAGGGATCCGTCGGCTCTTGGGCTGCTCGTTATCCTGGTGAGCTAGGTAACTCGATTACTGTTTCGATTTGCCCTGACGCAAACGCCTTCTCGCAGAACATTTCATCTGCTAACGCAATTTACGCAAATATCGTATCTGGCTCGGCTACGGTCAATTTCGTCAGTGCCAATGGCGCGGCTAACGTCAATGCCGCTGGTTATGTCGCCGTTGGTGACTATCTTGCCGTCGGTACTGAGGTTACCGTGAAGGTTGCTGCGCTATCTGCTAACGGAACGCAGGCCACGATCAATCTAGGTTCGCTCATTGCAACGACCGCAAATGCTCAGCCTGTCACCCGCTCTTGGGGCTTCTCTGACTTCTTCGACGGAGCACCTGGAACTTCGGACTATGCTGCATCTCTAAACGGCGCTCGCGACGAAATGCACGTCATCGTGGTTGATCAAGGCGGATTGTTCTCTACGGGAACGACTGGCGCAAATACGGTGCTTGAGGTATATCCTTTCGTATCCAAGGCATATGACGCTCGCAACAACGACGGCTCGGCTAACTATGTCCGCGACGTTCTGTACAATCAGTCCCGCTATATCTACTGGATGGACCACCTGACAGGCGGCACCAACTGGGGTAACACGGCAGCAGGCACGACCTTCACCGATCTGACCATCAATGACTATAAGAAACTGTCGGGTGGTCTCACTGAGACTCCAACGACTGCCAATATCATCACAGCATATGACCTCTTCGCCAACGGCGATGAAGTCGATATCTCCCTGCTGGTCGCTGGTTCTGTCAACTCGACGGTCGCCGATCACCTGATCGACAATATTGCAACAGTCCGTAAGGATTGCTTGGTATTCGTCTCGCCAGAACAGGCCGACGTTGTTCAGCAGATCGGTAACGAGGTCACCAACATCACTGACTGGCGCAATAACTTCACGTCATCGTCCTACGTTGTCCACGACTCGGGCTGGAAGTACCAGTTCGACAAGTACAATAACGTATATCGTTGGGTTCCTATCAACCCAGACATTGCTGGTCTGTGCGTTCGTACTGATCAGACCAACGATCCTTGGTTCAGCCCTGCGGGCTTCAACCGCGGCCAGATCAAGAACGTGATCAAGCTGGCGTGGAACCCTAACAAGACCGCGCGCGACGAGCTATACAAGATCGGCGTAAACCCTGTAGTCTCCTTCCCTGGTGAAGGTCCTGTACTATACGGTGACAAGACCGGCCTAGTCAAGCCATCGGCGTTTGATCGTATCAATGTGCGTCGTCTGTTTATCGTCCTCGAAAAGGCAATCGCAATCGCTGCGAAGTATTCGCTGTTTGAGTTCAACGATGAATTTACTCGCGCCATGTTCGTAAACATGGTCGAGCCTTTCCTTCGTGACGTTCAGGGCCGTCGCGGCATCACGGACTTCCGTGTCGTCTGCGATGAAACCAACAACACAGGTCAGGTGATCGACTCCAACAGTTTCGTCGGCGATATCTACATCAAGCCTGCTCGCTCCATCAACTTCATTCAGTTGAATTTCGTGGCAGTCCGCACGGGTGTGGAATTCGACGAAGTTGTTGGGCGCTTCTGAGTTACTAGTAGGTAGATTTTAAGAATGCTAAATACTCCAGTAGAGATATTGGAGTATTTCATGAAAAAGTTTTCTATCTATCGAGCCACAAATAAACTGAATGGTAAGTGTTATATTGGGATGGATTCTAATTGGCCGCATCGGCGCGCCGCGCATAAACATGCAGTCAAAAAAGGATCGACATTAAGATTCCATAATTTCATACGAAAACATGGATGGGATGTCTTTGAGTGGGAAGTTCTATACGAATCCCTCGACCAGGACTATATTTTGAACCAAATGGAGAATTTCTTCATCTGTGAATATAGATCGAATGAAGAGGAATGCGGATACAACATGACCAATGGAGGTGAAGCGACCTTCGGTTGGTCCCCCTCCGACGAGACAAAGAGAAAGATAAGTGCCTCCAACATTGGCAAAAAATCTTGGAACAAAGGCATGAAACTACCAGATCATATGGTAGAAAATAATAGAAAAGCACAAACAGGCCTCAAGAGAATTTCTCAGAGGAAGTGGTATAAATTGACTTCCCCTGCCGGAGAGGTCACCATCATCCAAGGCCTTGAAGAATTTTGTAAAAGGAACAATCTGAACATGGGTAACCTCTGTTCTGTTGCCAAAGGCAGATTGATGCATTACAAAAAATGGAAATGTGAATATCACACATAAATATAGACCAGACAAGAATAAGGAGTAAACACACATGCCTTTTGCACCCTCAGAATTCCTCTCTCAAATGCAGGGCGACGGAGCAAGACCAAATCTGTTCGAGGTTTCCCTGCCGTTCCCTGCGATTATCAGTCCAGGGACCGCTGAGCGCAAGATCACCTTCATGGCAAGAGCGGCACAGCTACCAGCTTCATCCCTGGGCGTCGTGTCTCTACAGTATTATGGTCGAGAAATCAAACTGGCCGGTAACCGCACGTTCGCCGACTGGACCCTCACGATCATCAATGACGAAGACTTTGCCGTTCGCAAAGGTCTTGAGAAATGGATGAATGGTATGAACTCGCATAGCCGCAATCGCCGCAATTCGTCCTTTGCCTCAGCAACGTCCTATGCGGTCGATGCCGAAGTCAAGCAATACGGCAAGACAGGCGGCGTAATCAAGTCCTACAAGTTTATCGACGCCTTTCCAACTGACCTATCTGCAATCGACCTCGACTGGGGCACGAATGACACCGTAGAAGAATATACGGCGACATTCCAGTTCCAGTGGTGGGAAGACGTAGATAACCGCATTGGTTTTTGACGATCTATAAGACGTACTACATAGAGATAGGGGTTCACTCACATGGACTCCTATCACTGTTATTCTAGGGATTGTCTATGTACCATTTTCATCATATTAGGCCACGACATATGGGTGGAACAGATGATACGGACAATCTTGTTAAATTAACCATCGAGGAACATGCTGCCGCTCATAAAAAATTATGGGAAGATCATGGCAGCGAATATGATCGTATTGCCTGGCAGTGTTTGGTCGGTCAGATTAACAACGCCGATGCCAATCTATTGGCAAATATACATTATAATAAGAATAAAAAGGTTAGTGAAGAAACAAAAAAGAAAATCTCACTAGCAAATCGCGGCAAAAAACTGAGTATGGAAACAAAAAGAAAAATAGGATTGAATAACAAAGGTAATAAGAGCCGGGCAGGCTACATCAATACAAAACAACACAATGAAAAGATATCTACTGCTCTAAGTGATAAGCCAAAATCAGAAGAACATAAAGAGTCTTTGCGCGGCAAAAGACCTGATGTGAATCAATCCGGTTCTAGGAACAACAATTCCAAGAAAATACATACTCCATATGGTGTGTTCGGTAGTATCAGTGAGGGTGCTAAACAGACTGATATGACGTATAGAAAATTTTGGTATCTACTGAATACCGGCAGACCCGGTTGGAACTACATCGAAGGGAATTTGTAATGGCGTCAGAGTGGCAACTGTTTGGCTTCACTATTAGCCGCGGCGGTAAGGAGGCGGATAAGCCTACAGAGGAAAAAGAAAAGAGTTTTGCTCTACCTCAGAACGATGATGGCGCAGTCAATATTCAGACTGGCGCCTAT
>Ga0181357_1001183_pt1 | contig 10255 bp, 19 predicted proteins | sample Fa13VDMM110DN_FD_130094 | JGI IMG/M metagenome (GOLD analysis project Ga0181357, IMG submission 130094) | Freshwater viral communities from Lake Michigan, USA - Fa13.VD.MM110.D.N | ecosystem: Environmental > Aquatic > Freshwater > Lake | place: USA: Michigan | collected 2013-09-24 | reverse complement strand
TTCACTTTGTTTTATTCTCCTCAAAATTAAAATCTTTCATTTCATCATTCATATCTTTGTTGGGAGTTGTATCTTTAATAACAAAACCTGGGATTTTATCTAAGAATTTCATAAGATCCAAACATTCTTTTCCAGATGTTCCTTTTGGTTCTACTACTACTTTTCCATTCTTATCTATATGAATATTAAGTTCTACTTCTTTTGCCATTAGATTATCTTTCTTGCAACTATTTCCATTTCAGAAATAGTTCGTTTCAAGAAATCCTCATCGTTTATATTTACTTTGATTTTGAAACCATTTTTTACAAGTGCTTTTTCAATTGCCACTTTTACATATGCTTGGATAATTCTTTGATCCATATGCATTTTCTTGTCATAATCAGATAATATAAAAATATATTTTTGATCAACTTCATTCCATAAAAATCCAATGTCGTTAGAAACACCTGTAAATTTATTAATTTGATTTCTTGGGATAATTATGTGAGCAACTTCTTTTCTTTCATCGCCCCTATATCCTTTTAAACTTTTTGGCTCATTTAAAACATCAGGAGAGAAACCAAGAAGACCTAAAGCTTCTAACAAGGTATCTTTATCAACTATTTCACATTCGATTTTCTTATATGCTGACATTACAATTCTTCTTCTGGATCTTCTTCTGTGAGGTTATTCGTAATCCATTCAACGCTATCCATCAAAGCATTTCTCAATCTAATAATCCCAGCCATTGAGATACCTTGTCCTCCACTGATATCTGTGGAAAGATCATAGCCTTCAAGAATTACATCTGTAGAGTCGTGTAATTTAATAATTCTTTCTAAAAATTCTTCTGGATCCATAGAAAGAATAATTTTTCTATTTTCTTCAAACTTTTTTTGAAGTTCTTGCATCTGTTCTTCGTCTAAATTGTTAATGTCCATAGGTACATTGTACAATTTTTAAGGAATAAGGAAATTAATATGAGAAAAATTTTAGCTATATTGGGGTTGTTCTTTTTGACTACATCTGCGTTTGCCTACCAAGAGGAAAAAAAGAAAGATCCAGTCTATACTGTCATTAGCACTAAATATGTTTTGACATCTACAATTATTGATGATTTTTTCAGAGCTGCAAAAATCACAACATACTCATACAACAAAGAGGAAATAAATAAGATAAAAATTCCAAGGTTTCAAATTTGGGAGAAGAATTTTGATGACACTAAATATTTGTTAGAAAAATTCTTAAGTGTTCAATTTGACACCGATGAAAAGAAATCCTATTATATGGTGAAGAAGAAGTGAAAAAGTTTTTTACATTACTTTTAATATTATTAATCTGTTCTTGTTCTTTTGCTCAATCAAATATAACGATGGAGTTAAAAGATGCGCCAGTAAGAACAAGCTTGGAAATGATCTTTAAACAAGCTGGAATCAAAAGTTATGTTATTGAAAATTCTGTCTATGGTGTAATATCAATGAATCTTTCAGAACAACCTTTTGAAAATGCCCTTAAATTAGTTATGAGAGCAAATACGATTCCTCTTACATATACCAAAGAAAATGATGTTTATATTGTTAAAGCAAGAGTATTTACAGAGTATAAACAATCAACACCTGAAATCACAGCAGAAAAGCCAAAAGGAATTATGTTTGAAAAGATTTATCTTAATCACATAGACCCATTTGATTTACAATCAGTATTTGGTAATATATTGTTTATCAATCAGTTTAGTTGATATACAGGTGGATTTGGTGGAGGAAGAAATTTCTAATGTCTCATTTCTATAGGCAGAAAAGCTACACTTATAATGAATCAGATGAAATGCTGATAGAAATTAAAAAAGAAATGTCAAATTTTCTTACAAAAGAAGATGCTGAATTGATATTAAACAGAAGAAATGCAATGGTAGATCCTTCTCCTTATAGAATGAATGATGAAATTCAAGTTTTGCATAAGGAAATAGATGACCTGAGAAGAGAAATATATTTCTTGAGAACACATCTCAATAAAATTCAAAACAAGTTTGATATTGATGAACCAACACTATAATGGCAAAACATATTGTATTTCAACCTGTAGATCTTGAAAGCGATGATAGCATAAAAGAAACTGTGCTTTGGGGTGCTTCTTTTCAAATACACCCAGAAATAGAGCCAACACTTCCAAAAGAAATGTTGGCTCTTGTCAGTAATAAAAGCTCAATTTCTTATCCTTTAGCATATTGGAATAATGAATTTTCCAAATTAGGCTTTGAGCTTGATATTGATTTCCCATATTGCAAAGAGTTTGTTTGGGATTTTATATTGCCAGATGCTGTTAGAATTACTATCAAAGCAAAAGATATCAATACCAACTACAATCAGATAATAATTCCCAAACCATTAGCTAAAAAATTATTAGATGAGATGAATCTTCCATTATTTGGCAAGATGCATCCAGAAAAATTTCACAAGAAGTTAATAGCATATATCGATATTTCACAAGACACTTATGAGATGGAAGAAAAAATCTTTGAAGTGCTTACGGAGTTAGAAGATTTATGTTCTGAATGCGTATCTTATGAAAGTTTTATAGAGTGGAAGGTTTCTTAGAGTCAATTCCATAAAAAAATAATTATGTGGTACAAAATTTCTCAACAACAAGCTTTTGATAATTTAGCTGCGTCTTCTTCTCCTTCTATGGTTAATCAAGGAGCATCTCAGGGAATTAAAACTGATGCTGCTGGTAAAGCTGCCGTTCAAAAATTTATGAACGATGGAATTCCTACAGCTATTAGAGATGTGCAGAATAGTAAGATGATCACTCTTGCTCACGGAAACCTTACTAATGGCCAGTTTAGTATTGTGGACCAAAATGGAACAGGTATTGATCAAAATCAATATGTTCAATGGGCAAATCAAAACGGTCTTAATCCAAACAATCTTCTTCTTTCCTGTTACCAAGGAGCCGCAAATGCTGGAGCTTTCAAATCACTTACTTCATATAGAGGTAAATTGATGGTTAGCACTAGTGTAAATCCTGATGAGAATGGAAACTTTACTGTATTTGTGAGTGGTGGCTAAATGTTTATATCAAATAATTTTATAGTTTTATCAAGTAAGAAAGAAGATGTTGAAATTACAGGATATGAATTTCAAAAGCTTCCATACTCTTACGATTTTCTTGACCCTGTAATTGATGCAGAAACTATGAAAATTCATCATACAAAACATCAGAAGAAATATTTTGATAAGATGATGGAAGTACTGGATGAAAAACCAAATTTGATGAAAAAATCAATGATTGAGTTGATGTCAAATTTAGATAAAATTTCAGCTAAAGATAGAGAAAAATTCAAGAATAATGCTGGTGGATATTTTAATCACTCTTTCTTTTGGAATGTAATGACAACTGATACTCCTGTTTATTCTGGCGCAATTAAAAAACTTATTGATAAAGAATTTGGTTCTTTAGACAAGTTTAAAGCAGAATTTGTAAAAATGGGTGTGGATCATTTTGGTTCAGGTTGGGTGTGGCTTTGTGTAAATGAGGGCAAGTTAAAACTTTCATCAATGCTAAATCAAAATAATCCATACATTGAGGGTTGTGGAAAGCCTTTGATAGGGTGTGATGTCTGGGAACACGCTTATTATCTCAAATATCAAAATGACAGAGAAAAATATTTAAAAAATTGGGTAAAGTTGATTAATTGGAATTTTGTCAATGAAACCCTGGAGTCATACAAATGAATTTCATAACTAACCTTCTTACTCTTCAAAATCAAATGAGAGTATTTCATTTTCAAACACAGCATAAAGTTGGTTCATTCGCTCAACATACTGCATTTGGAACAGCTTATGAAGAATTAGATGAACTTATTGATGACTTTATTGAAATTTATCAAGGTAAGAATGGAGTTATAATGGCTTCTGGTGGAACATTTAATCTTGCGCTTCATAACTTATCAGATAATGCAGAAGATTTTGTAGATGAATATGTATCTTACTTAGTAGAATATGTTCCTCAAAGTTTAGAAGAAGCAGATACTGATCTTTTAAATATTAGAGATGAAATGCTTGCTATTTTAAATCAAACCAAATATCGCCTCAAATTGAAGTAATGGATTATTCAGATGTAGATGGTTATAAAGCTATGGTGGCAAGAAAGCTCACAGAATTAGAACTATCTCGCAATGATATGATCAAGATTTTAGATATTGCTCTTTTGATGAGTATAGAGCAATTAGAAAAAATAGAAAATAGCCTTTCCAAAAATCAGCGTAAAACTAAATTTGGAAAGGCTATTCTTGTTATTATAGATATTAAGAAAAACTACTTGTGACCGCATCCACCACAAGTGTCATGTGTTTCTCCCTCAACTGAAAAAGAACTTCCACACCCACAACTTTTTTCAGCATTAGGATTTTCAACTTTAAATCCACTCATCAAACCATTTTCTTTGTAGCTAATTACAGCACCATCTAAATACTTAGTACTTTCACCAGCTACTACAATCTTAATATCATTGCTATAAACAACAACATCATCAATTTCTGGTTCGCCTTCTGACACTGCTAATCCATATTGAAGACCAGAACAACCACCACCAGCAACATATAGATAAAGGTGAGGATTTTCTGTTTCAATATCAGCCATAGTATTCTTTATTATTTCAGCTGCTTGGTCTGTAATTGTAATATTCATTTAAATATTCTCCACATATTCTGCATAAGATTCCTTTTTATATATATTATTATCAAATAAAGTGTTTCTAAATGCAAGTTTGTATGGTAATTTTGCTTTATATTCCCAAAAAATCTCACCATTAGCATCTTGCGAAGATTCTAAACGAAAGGGCAATCTGCGTACTTTTTCATCATAATTAAATGACACATAAGATTTAGGCAATTTATTATTTATAACACATTCAATTGCCTCGTCTTGATCAAATATGAAATATAAAAGTTTATTGATTGCGTCACTTTCACTTTTTAAATTGTGGTTCTTGACAACTTTATGAACTTCTTTTGAACCATTTTTTTGGATGATGTTTGCATTCCAACCATAATTATAAATATTTATGTATTGACTAGCTCTACGGCATTCAAATTCAATAAGTGTATGAAAGATACCATTTTTAAAAATCTTGACATCACCAATAACAAAACACTCTGTAAGATCTAAAGTATATCCTTCTGATGCAGGAAATATTACAGGCAAAATTATTTTTGATAAATCAAAATTTAATTTATTTGCAACTTCGGGTGGTAATTTTCCAACTTGCCGACCGAAATACTTACGATAATCATACTTGTCTTCCATTAATCTATCCTCATTCCTATACAGTGCATTACAGGTCGAACAAGTGCAAGACCCAAACCTTCTTCATACAAAACTTCACCACTAGTATCTGGTTCTGGTACTTCACTGTCTGTCAAAACTGTAAGTCGATGCTTACATTCTAACACAATTTTCTGTGCCAAATACAATCTACAAGCATAATGATTTTCTAATTTTTGAAATTCAGACAATCTCTCACGAAATTCTTTGTCTTCTTGTTCTGCAGTTCCAAACCCATCAAAGAATTCAATGTGCCAATTTTCTGGATGTTGTAGAGCTAGGTCATAACGATTGGGAATTTCATCGATGTATTGCTTGTCTTCACTGTTGGTACTTTGAATGTACATTTTGCCAGGAAAATTAGCTATATACTCTTTGATTGAGATAAGTTCGTGCTTTACTGCTTCGTGATACCCAACAAGCATCTTTTCAAGCAATTTTTCAACTTCACGAATTTCTTCTTTTTCAAGTAGTTCTTCAATTAAATACAAATCATCTAAAGAAGCAGCAATATCTTTAATAAAGTCTGACACTTCTTGTTGAGATAAGAAAATGTGATTCTTGAAAGTGGTAAGTCTTGGGGATATTAATTTAAAATGAGATGTTGATTTAACGATAATTCTAAAATATCCCCAAGCCATATGATTGATATTTAAAAAGCACTCGTGAATCAAATTGCCATCAGGACCAAAAACTTCTGTGGGAACAATACCCATAAAAGAATTTTGATTTGTATCTACCAATCCAAGAGAAGTGGTTTCAGAAGCTAATTCTAAAGCACATTTGACAACATCTTGATTGTCAGCAGTCCAAACAGCAATTCCAGCTTCTAATGCGTATTCTGGTGTTTTTTCCATAATACGTTCATTGTACCATTTACAACTTGATAGTCATATCTAAATTAGCTACAGTTCCATTTTGACCAGTATTTGTTTTAAATTGATTGGTTTGAAATATATTAAAACTCAAATTGGTTAAAGAAGAAGACTTGGTAAATGATAAACCAGTAGAAGTAAAGTCTTGCATAGAACCATAAACTTTCTGATTAGCCATAGAAGCACTCAAAGTTCCAGAAAGAAATTTAGTACCAACATTAAAATTCAAATCGTGATCAACTGAATTCTTAAGATCACTTCCAACAACAGTACTTTTATATCCAACTTTCATTGCTTCGTACTTTTTTAATTGAAAAGTAGTTTTAATATTTGTAATTGTATCTGTTTGATAAAGATTGAATTTAGGTTGCCAGGTAGGAACAAAACTAGGAGTAGCAATTTGTTGTGCATATCCTGAAGAAGCCAAAGCTATAACTAATCCTAAAACTACTAATTTCATTTTGCATACATCCTTAGAAGATTTGTCTACTATTAATATACTACATAAAGAGACAAAGTTCCTTAAAGAGAAAAAAGCTAGGATGAGATTAATCCTAGCTTTGTAGTTTCGTTTACAGGTTTACTTTGCTCGCAACTTACAAATTGCCTGTTTATCCACTTTTCAGTCAAACTACACAACCGCCTTTTTATACTAGTGGCATTTCTAGTCTAATGTTAGTCTTATTCCTCAATTCAAAGATTATATTTAATCTTTGAACTAAATAAGTGTTTGTTGCATATACACTTTCATTTTATGGTTGCTTACAACTAACACGAGATACGTCTATTTCTTGAGTGAATTATTTTATCATATCAACGGAGTGCGATCTCTTCAATAATTCTTAACCCGCTCTCTACTGAAGTGTGCGTATCTTGTTGCTCCTGACTAAGGAATACAACTCACTTCAATGCCTAATACTCCACGAAGTTATTAGACCTGATTTTGAGATTATAACGGAAGGAATTATATTGTATCTTCCGCAAAACCTCTCATCATACTACAAAGCTCTTGATCGTGACTTCTCGAACCTTATAATTACTCTTCATCTTTTAGGTTTCGATGATGCTGTGCTTGGCTCATATTCAGCTTAATATAAGTCTGCTTTCATCTTATTCCATAGTTCCAAGTTATGTGCTTGAAACTCACAAAGACTGAGCTTGCTTGACTGACCAATTTTACTTGGCGGGAGTAGTAGAGAATTACTTTATCCCTTTATTATATCTTACGATGTCAAGCCACCGATTTCAATATTTAGTTTTTAAAATGCGCTAACAAAAATAATTATACAAAAACTAATTAATTCTCCAATCTTTAGTCAAATAAATTTTAATAATATTTTCTGCCCAGCTCTTGCCTTCATCGCCTCCATAACAAAGATACTCCCAATATTTAGGGCTATCATCTTTCTTACTATGAGAATGCCAAGTTTTAGCAGTGATTTTATGGATCTTCAGCACTGTATCTAATTCTAAATAACTTCTTTGTGAGAGTTGTCTAGCAATTTCAATATCTTCTATTGTTCCAAATTTTACATCTTTATTTCTGTGCCCATAAGCCTTCACTGCCATAGCTTTTACGTTACCAGGAATTAATATTTGTTTTTTAAATAATTCACTTTGAGTATAAGCATATTTAGTGAAAACATTATCGGCATATTTAAAATAACCTAGTTCATCTAAATCAGTACAGAATTTTAAAAATCTTTCCATAGGATTTTAATTCTACATAACAGAAATAAAAACTTGTATAGGAGTAAAAAATGGCAATATCAGTATCTGTCTCTTACGCAATTAATAAAATTACAAAATCCGGCACTAATTTGGAAGTTTTGTATACACTGTCAAATACAGCAGCACCACTTACCAGAAAATACTTTAACACTTTTGATGCAGCCACTATCTACTCTGGCGTTGCTGATACTACAAGTTATGCTGACACTGTTTCTTACATTAATACTAATTTTTATGATTTGACAGAAACAGTTATGTCTGGTTTTGCTGATGAAGCTAGATTGTTGATTCAAAACTCAATAGGTAGTACAGCAGGAACAGCAGTAACGGGAGTTGCTACATTTAGTCAATTACTCAACAAACCTGAAATCACTTTAGGTTTATCACCATTTACTTACATTTACACTTGGGCAGGTATATAATGAATAATTTTTTTAATGTTTTAGTAGATTTAGCTAATGAACTTGACAATAATCAAGCACATAGATTAGCTGACACAATTACCAATCAAATCAAGACCGCTTCTGATGATTATGACCACGAATACGATATGGTCAGAAATCAAATGGAAACTGCTGAAAGAGCTATTGAAGGCATTGAAGATGTTATTGGTGAGGAAGGCGAAGGTAATCTTATGGCTTGGGTACAGTCTAAAATTACCAATGCTGTCGAAATGCTTGATGGAGTTTCTGATTATTTACAAAGTCACCACAAGACTGCTTCTAAAAATGAAGGCAAGAAACTCAATAAGCCTTTCCGTACTCCAGGTGGTCCAAAGAAATTCTCTGTTTATGTAAAGAATGACAAGGGAAATATCATCAAGGTAAACTTTGGTGATCCTCATCTTTCAATCAAGCGAGATCAGCCTAACAGAAGAAAGAACTTTAGAGCAAGACATAATTGTGATTCTCCTGGTCCACGTACTAAAGCCAGGTATTGGTCTTGTAGGAATTGGGAGTCTGGTAGAACAGTTTCAGATAATCTAAAAGGCAAATAATGAATATCAGGAATTTTCTTGTACTTGCTAATAAACTAGACAAGAAAGGCAATTACAAAACTTCAGATAAAATCTTTAAATTTGTAAAAGCTCAAATTGATAATCTTGATGATGATCCATTAGGAATTAGTAATATCCAACCATCAAGCAAACAAAAAGATCCAATTGTTGATAAATTGAGAAAAATGGTAGCAAACGGAGAAATTTCTGAAGCTCAATTTTGGAAAGCATTAGAAAAACACAAACCTGGCACTTTTCAAAATATGTTGAGCAATGTAGGCAGAGCTGGAGAAGGTGATGTTGACAAGATAGAGAGTAATATTTCTGCTCAAGGTGTAAAAGTTGATCCAAAAGAGAGAGATATTCTTGCTCAATTTTATGAACTTTCTAATGATGTATTTGTAGATTTTATAAATTCATTGCAATCTAATTTTGCATCTGTTTTAAGAATAATGTCAAGAAAAGATGGATTGCCAGAAATGTTCCAAGAGATACAAGATCACAGAGCTGGAAATCTTATAATGGAACTTCAAGAACCATCAACTAAAGAAGAATTTCTTACTAGAGAATATCTTGAATTAAGAGCAAAGGGAATTGGTCTTCAAGATGCAATTGAAATGGGTACAAATGGTGAATTTTCAGATGTAGATAAATATTTGAAATCATTTGTTATGAGCCAAGTCTCAGAAATCACTTCCAAAGCATCAAGAATTACAGGTTTAAGATATCAAGAAGATGATGTTGCTAGAAAATTATCTGATGTCACTATGAATACTTTAAATGAAACTATAGATAATTCTCTCACAGAATTATATTACGTTTATAAGGGATAAAAATAATGTGGTATAGAGAATCAGGCATAACAAAATATTATTATTTCAATGGTGAATCCAAACCATTAAGAGATCATTTGCAAGATATTTTTCCATACGCTAATTCTGTTGATATTTTTTATATGGCCGACAGAGTGAGAAAGTTAGCTATGAATGATGATGATGTTTCAAATGTATTGTATGAAGCAGCAAGAGGAACATTATTTCCGAGACACGAGGATAAGCGTTAATGTGGTACAGAGAAGCAGCCACAAGAGTTGATCCTTCTGGTCAAATCAATATGGATTTTCCTGGTATTAAACCTAAGCCATTTGACTTAAAAAATGTCAACTTTGAAGTCAATGAACCATATCCTAACTCTTATTCTATAACTGCTAATATTTATGGAAAAAGAATAGGTTACATAGATTTTCAAGCCAAAGATTATTCTGACACTGCTTTTATTCAACTAGTATCTTTAAATGAATATCCATCATATTCTGCCAGAGAAGAATGGGAAGAACCTATCAACTCATCAGA
>Ga0181357_1001180_pt1 | contig 10279 bp, 5 predicted proteins | sample Fa13VDMM110DN_FD_130094 | JGI IMG/M metagenome (GOLD analysis project Ga0181357, IMG submission 130094) | Freshwater viral communities from Lake Michigan, USA - Fa13.VD.MM110.D.N | ecosystem: Environmental > Aquatic > Freshwater > Lake | place: USA: Michigan | collected 2013-09-24 | reverse complement strand
GGTAACGCAGTCAAGTCTTTCTTAGCTTGTTTAATAACCTTATCAAATTGTTCAAATGATACCTTAGTTAAATCAAGTTGTTTGTTGTTAACCTTAATGACAAAATCTATTTCTTTCTTAGCCATATTTTATATATGTATATATTTTAATTTATTTTATGGACAACCATATTGACCAGTTGCGGTTACAAAGAATATTAATGATGGGTCAGGTGATGATGGTGTAAATCCTGTTATCACATAAAAATATCCTTGATTTCCTTCTACTCTATCTCCACTATTAAATGTTCCATAAGCAACTGATTGTGTATATCTTTCTTGGAATGTTTGACAATCAGTCATTATATAATGTCCATTACTTGTATTTGTTCCTGTAGGTGTAGGACTTGGTGTTGGTGCTCCACTACATCCCGATCCACATTGTATTATTGTAAACTCAGCGACATCCGCAAATGGATGTCCTGGTTCTATAGTATTACAATCTATACAAGCAGTTAATGTAACCACTCCCAATGAACCTATATATTCATAAACATCATTTGCACTATTTGTATCATATATGATATATCCTGTATCTGTAACATTAATTGTTGCACCTGATTTATATATATAACCAGTTACGGTTGGTGTTGGTGTTGGACTTGATCCTGGCGAACTTGTCGGTGTTGGAGTAACTGCTGGTGTACTTGTTGGTGTTGGAGTAATTGTTGGTGTTACCGTTGGAGTTGGACTTGGAACAGGTATTGTTGATACCGTTACATTTTGACATATTGGAAATATTGCACGTTTACCAATCATTCTAATCTCAAAACTATATACACCATTATCAAATGAAGATACCCCCATTTGTGATGGAGTTACTGTAAATGTAACTGTTCCTGATTTGGTTGAAGCGGCTGCACCTGTGACTGCATTAACCAATCTCCAAGGTTTATAATAGATGGTATTTGGTTCTATCAAATGAACCGATAGGAAACTATATGATGTTCCTGTAAATACAAATGGTTCAGCACTATTCTGTGCCCAAGTATAATCAAAAGAAAAGGTAATTCCTGATGAGGATACACTACTTGCAGTTATAGATGTGGTCGTTCCACTAACACTATTGTTATTAATATCGTGAACAATCTCAACATCATATTCCTCCAAACTATTATTTGGATATACGAAATTTGAACTTGTTCTTTGTTTTATATACTTCCTTCCCATACTATTAAATATAATTTATTGTATTATGTGTTTTATAAACTTTGAGTTACACTTGGTGTAGGTGTTGGTGTTGGTAACATATCATTATTATATATATTATTTGTTGGTGTTCCCGTTGGTGTATTACTTGGTGTTATCGTATGTGTTGGTGTTACACTTGGTGATGGTGACATTTGATTTTCTTGATTTTCCATTGATATATTATTTTATTTTATTAACATACTCCACCATCGATTATAGTCCAATTATAAGTACCTGTTAATATTCCTCTACCTGCAGTTGCAGTGTAACAAGGAGGACATTCAAATGGTACGTTTGATTGTAATGATGGTAAAGCACTCCACCCATTATATATATTATTTAAATTTGCTGTGGTCATTGCTGTTGCACCATTAAACATTAATGTCATATCAGTTACATTACTTACATCCCAACTACCAATATTCTGACTGAACGAAGTACAATATCTAAACATACCATTCATTAAAGTTACACTACTTACATCCCATCCACCAATATTCTGATTGAATGATGTACTAAAAAACATATCACTCATTACTGTAACATTACTTACATTCCATCCACTAAGAGGTTGATTGAATGATGATTGTTGGAACATACTTATCATACTGTCTACACCACTTACATCCCAAGAATTAATGTTCTGATTGAATGATGTTAATTGGAACATCTTATCCATATTACTACCACCCACACTAACATCCCATCCACTAATATCCTGATTGAATATAGTACATCCATCAAACATTTCTTTAAATTGTATTCCTGATAATGGAATATCAGAAGCTACTGATATTAATAATTTACAACGTCCAAATTTAGCAGGTTCATTAGTTCCAAAACTAAAACCTGAACCAAATTGACTTACTGCTGTTAATACATCTACCAAACTATCATTACCTACCGTTGTATAATTGGTATTAAATTTACTAATAGTACCACTAATTGTAATGGTATATGTTCCACCTGTTACGTATGTATGTGTATTATTTGCGTATGTATTACCTGATGTATTACCATCACCCCAATCTATTGTTCCTGAATATGTACCAGTTGAATAATAAGGTAATGATACCGCGTAATTACTTCCTTCTGCGGTGGTATTAATTGTCATTATAAATGGTACAGGTGTTGGTGCAGGTGTTCCTGTTGGTGTTGGTGTAACTCCAGGTGTTCCTGTTGGTGTTACTGTTGGTGTTTGTGTTGGCGTACCTGTAGGTGTTACTGTTGGTGTTTGTGTTGGAGTAACAGCAGGAGTACCTGTAGGAGTAGGTGTTGGACAAATTCCACTATCAGTTATACTCCAATTATAAGTTCCTGTTAATATTGCCCTACCTGCTACCGCCGTGGTATTATAACAAGTACTAGCATCAAAAGGTACATTTGATTGTAATGATGGTAAAGCACTCCATCCGTTATATATGTTGTCTAAATTAGTTGATGAGAATGATGTTGCATCTCTTAAAAAATAAAACATTCCAGTTACATTCCTAACATCCCAACTACCAATATTCTGATTAAATGATGTTGCATCATTAAACATAGTATTCATACTAGTAACACCACTAACATTCCAAGAACCTATATTTTGATTAAAATTAGAAGCAAGACCAAACATACCTGTCATATTAGTTACACTACTAACATTCCAAGAACCTATATTTTGATTAAAGAATGAAGCCCTTGTAAACATAGCTGACATAGTTGTTACATTACTAACATTCCAAGAACCTATATTTTTATTAAATAATGTTGCTTGATTAAACATACTACTCATATTAGTAACACTACTAACATTCCAAGAACCTATATTTTTATTAAATGATGACGCCTTAAAGAACATAGCTGTCATATTAGTTACACCACTTACATCCCAACTACTAATATCTTGATTAAATAATGTTGCTTCATAGAACATAGCTGTCATATTAGTAATACCTGATAATGGAATATCAGAATCTAATGATGTTAATACATTACAATTTTGGAAATAGTAGCCAACATTTGTAAAACTAAAACCTGAACCAAATTGAGTTATTGTTGTTAATACATTTTTAAGTGTATTTGTATATAAACCTGTACTAAATCCTGTAATTGTACCACTAATTGTAATTGTATAACTTCCTGCTAATACATATGTATGAGACCTACTACTATATGAATTTGTTGTTGTAATACCATCACCCCAATCTATTGTTCCTGAATATGTACCACCTGAAAAATATGGTAATGAAACAACATAATTATTATTATCAATTAATATTGTTGCTTTAAACTCTGGTGGACATTCTGCTGTTCCATAATATATTGAACTACCTGTTAATATTCCATAAGATGTTCTTGCGGATTCAAAATTAGCACAATTTGTAAATAGATTTATACCTGTTTGAGTTGAACCTGAGTTAACCCAAAACGTTGGCATACTATTAATAAATGGTCCAAAAGGTTGTGAATAAAAATGTTGATGTAATGTATCACAATCCCAACTATACTGTGTTGAATTGTAAGTATCCTCATTGACCTCATAAATGAAATATGGTATGTAGACATCCTGACCACCAATGATGTCCTTAAATGTACTTGTAAATCCTGATTGAGTACCACCCAATGTTCCTACCTGATAGTCATAATAAAGTGACCAACCAAAATTGGTGTCCAATAAATTTGGATTTGTAAAATCAGTTTGGAAACTAAATTTGACAGATGGGTTATCACAATAATAATATTCAAAATATCTATCTATATATGTATTAGGTTGTCCGTTAAATTGGATTAATTCAACTTTGGTTAATTCTCTATTTGTTAAGTTGAAACCATCAATTTTACTTACAACAAAATATTGTTCATTAACCTTAATTAAATCTTGAGGTTGTAAGTTCTTTAAGTCTGCGTAACTTAAATTGAAATAACCACTTAATACTCTTGTATTAGGGTCGTATAAATTAGTTATTCTTCCTTCATAGAAAGAAGTATAAGCATCGTTTTCTGTGTATGTGTTGAATGGTTGTACACCAATATCAACGTTTGCAGGTAATTCTGAATTAAATAATATACATTGACTGTCATTATTTATCTTATTAGTATCAGGGTTACCCATTGGCATCGTATGACTTATAACAGGTATATTGTTTAACTGATAATAAGTTGACCCACTTGAATTCTGTATATATACATTATATGTTTTATAAAAATTTGCGGCATTAAATGTTTCACCCAAAACATCAAGGAATGGGTTTTGACATCCCAACCACCAAAACAATTTTGGTTTTGTTTTAACTCCCTTATAAATCCAGTTCACCTTTTCAGTTGTTGCTGTTTCTATTTGATTGTTTGAACCCGCATAGTTAATACCCAATGGTAAACCTATGTTACCATTATTGGTTGTACCTGAACTATCCCATACACGAATTAACTCAGGTGAGAATATTGTATCAATTCTCTTCTGTGATGATTTAAAACTTGTTGGGTTATATATATAATTCTGTCCGTATATTCTATTATTATTTATTTTAAATAATCTATTTCCCTCATCATTATCCTCTTGATCACTAAATTGAATTTCACTTTCTATAAAGTTTAGTGCTGGTTCAACCGTAAATCCTTTATCGTAACTAATTAGATTTGTCCAATTATGAATTTCACCTGTTCCAATAAAATAATCATATGGTTCAATACGAATATTGTAACCGTTGTTAGGGTCAGGAATAAGGACCAAATTGAACTTCTTTGCAATGGATGATAAAACATCTATCTGTTTAATATTTTGGTCTACAACGAGACTAAAATCAACGTAGTCACCATCTACATATGGTACAGTATCTCCGACATTTACAGGTAGGTATTTTAATGTTGTACCATTTGGTACATCAGATGAACTACCATTAATAAAATTAATTCCTGTGTTAAATGTTAATCCACTTGTTCCATAAGGTATGGTTGATTTAACTGTAACTCCACCTACATAATTTAATGTGATGTTTATATCTGAAGCACAAAAAACAGGAATACCTGTTCCAAGTTTTGCAACCACAGCATTTACTTTACTATCTATATCTACAAAAAATACCTCAACACCTTCTATTGGTAATGTTTGAATTGAACTAACTGAGAACGCAAACTTTGTTAAATCAGAACTAAAATATCCAAACATATATAATGTCTTCACCCAAGGGGTATTGAAGAAATCAGATGTGATGGAATACCCATAAGTCTTAAACATAAGTTGTAATAAACTCCACACATTAAGACCAGGTTTTAATTGGTTGTTATATAATCCTTGTGTTGGAGAATTTATTCTAAACTGTTGAACACCAGCAGCATAAGCTGTCGCTAAATCAACATAAGAATTTAATGGTCCTGTTGATGTATATAAATTTGTTCTTGATAAGATGGTTCCACCTGTAAAGTTTACAGTATCACCTGTATATAGATAACCATTGTGAACAACAGGATAGAAATAAGGATATGGTTCTTCTTGATTTAAAGAAAAGTTATCGTATGTAAATCCTTTTGTTACGTTATCTAAATTAAATGTATGATTAAAAGTATAATCATCATCAGCAAAGTTTAAGTCTTTAATTAAATTGTTACCAATACTACCATATAATTCAGCAGGAGTTGAGTATAATGTTACATCATATTCTACTTTAGAATCTAATACTGAGACTTTATTCAATCTCATATACCCTGTAAAATACGCTTCATCATTGATTAATATTTGACAAGGTACTCTTTGATTTGGATTAAAATAAAGTGATTGTGCATCAACATTAAAATAATTCTCAAAGAACTTATTATTCTTTTTAGAACCAGGTAATAAAACTCCAACGGAATAGTCTGAATTTCTTTTACCTATATCTCCTAATTCTGCAAATGACTTGTTAATCAAAATTGGAATACTACTATATATGTCTAAAAATTCATATTCAGTAATTCCTGTTATTGAATTTACATTATCAAATTGTACCCTTAATACGGTCTGTTGTTGTGACATATGTTGATATTAGAAACCACGATTCACAAAGAAAGTGTTTGCAGTTTTCAATGTTATACGGTACTTATTAAGTTTTTTATGTTTTTTGGTAATGGTATCAACCTCAGTTGAAGCCACTTGAACGGGTGTTAAGTCTTTATATATTTTATCATTTACATCAATTTCTGAGACATAATCTCCTTTCATTATATAAACCTGTGGTGAATAGAATAATTGTTCTAACCAATGTCCAATAGGTAAATTTATATAATCTGTTTCTAAAACAATTTCTTGGTCAACATCTGTAGCAAATGTTTTAACAGTTCTACCGAAATCTCTGTCGGCAGAAGCAAGATCGGTAGCATAATATCTACTATCATATGATTGTGCATTTATTTTATATGTCTCTTGTTTATATGATTGGAATGTATAGTAATCAAATCCACCTCTATTGTTTAACCATACCAATCTTGTATTCTCAGGTAAACAATTATCATATAAATAGAAATAGAATATCTCAGATATGGGACCAATAGGTCCACTTGTTACTCTTGAAGCATTATTGGTAGGATATGAATAACATAATTGAACTGTGTAATAAGCAACATCATCAAAATCTATTGTGTCATCATATATATTATTAACATCAACAGGTCCACACGGTAAAGAGAATATCTTTAATGTATCTGTATATCCTGTTGGTGACGCATAAGTTGTTCCACTAAAATTTAATTGTTCATTAATTTCACTAATTTTTGTGTTACTTTCATTATAAAATTCAAATACTGCGTAATCTGCTTCTATCACTTGTCTATCTCCTGATTGTCCGTTGAGATACCATAATACATAATTTTCATCAGATTGTATATGTTGAATACGTGGTGAGTCTGTTAAGAACCTACTGGTTTCACTTTGTTCAGGTACGGTGGGATAATCCATCAAGAACTGTGACATAGGTGAGAAACGTCTCATAAGACTTGCAGGACTGATTGTCAATCCTGTTCCTATTGTTGTTCCTAATTCTTGGTCAAAGTTTGGTAGAATAAAATGTTCATTCATTTGGAATGTACCACCGATATAATCAAAGTTATTTCCTGTGTTGGTATAACCTGATGGTGAGAATACCGTATCACTTATACAAAAAGGAATATCTGTAAAGTGAGAATAAAGATTACCTGGTGTTATGGTATTTTCATATATCGTTGTGTTACCAGTTATATATTTGTAACCATAGTTAAAATTAACAGTAACACTATTTGGATATGGATTATTTAAATTGATTTGTTCTGTAGTCGAAAAGAAATCATCTAACCAATAATATGTGTAGTGTTGTGCACTAACATAGTTAGACATATAATCATATGGTCTTATGTTAAACTTATACGTATACGTTGCACCTGATTGTGAAGTATCGTATGGTACAACATTCATTCTTCCCACCTTCTCATCATTGGAGAATAAATCAACATCCAATGTCATTGATGAAAAATAGGTATCACCAGTTAATACGACTTCATACGTTCCACCACGTTGATATACCATATCGGTACTTCTTCTTATCTGTGAGTTACTATTTAGTGAATTACTATATAGTCTTTGATATCCAAATGTTGGCATAATTATATTCCTTCTATTAAATCTACTAATTCTTCATAAGTTATCTTCTCTATCTCTTCAATTAGTTTTTTATTTTCTTCTAAAATATCTAATGAAATCTCGATAAAGTTTGATGGTTGTATTCCGAATTTTTTTATGTTTGTTTGTATGGCGAAGGCGAAACTCCTGACAGTAATAAATTTACCCTTTTTATCTCTACCTTTCAACCCTCTTTGTTTAATCCATTTTTCTAAAGCATCTAATGGTACTCCTTTAATATTCTTATTTCTTCCTGTATTAACATCACCATTACCACCCCAAGCACCATAAGTTTGGTTTAATGGTTTACCGCCAGGACCATATACCATAATTGTTTGTGCATCTGTTTGTACCGCTTTGATACTATCTCTTAACTTACCTGAAGCAACTTTATTTCCTTTACCACCTTTAACACCAAATGGGTATCGTTTTTCAGACAATACTTGTTTGACGATTTGTTCTATAATTGGGGATAGTCTTTCTAAGTCCATTACGCAGGGTTTATGATTTGAAAGGCAACAGTATCACTATCACCGTTACCATTTGATGTTATTGTAAATGTTCCACTACCTTTTGAACTTACCGCAACCATATGTGCGTTGGTTAATGTTTGTTTGGTTAAGAATATTAAACTACTTACTGTAACTAAACTATTTGAAACTACTACTGTACCAGGATTTCCACCATCAAGTACTGCGGTTCCAATAGTTTTATTTGAACCTGAACTGAATTGAACATCACCTAATACCTTTAATGAATTTGAAACATCTAATGAACCTGTTATCTGTGTTGAGTAACCCATCTGAACAACTGAACCTGACTTATATAATAAATCAGGACTTGTACTTGTTCCTATTGAGATAACACCTTCCATCAATGTAGATGTTCTTCCTCCACCAAGTATTAAGTTACCATTACCAAATTGTAAATTACCAACACCACCTAAGATGGTATTGTTTGAACCACTTACAAAATTTGCACCACCACCACCTGCGATAACAGTATTGTTTGAACCTGATGTAAATCCTAAATTAAATCCTGTAAATATTAAGTTTTTCTCTGAACCACTTGTGAATGGTGTACTAGTAGAAATACCCTGTACCTCACCTACAACTGTATTACGAGTTAATGAGTTACGATATAAGAAATTACCACCTTCAACACCTATCTTTCCTTCATTCGGTCCTGATTTAATTGTTAGTCCTGGCTTATCAAAATTTCCACTACTTGATATATATAATCCACCTGTTATGTATTGTTCACCATCAGCGTTACTACCTGTTGTAATTAAACCATTTCTATTTATTGAAGTGATTGTATCACCATTTAATATTAATGAACCTGAGATTAATACTGAACCTGTTATGACTGCTGCGGATGAACTATTATCAAATGGTTGTATAACAAATGGTGTTGGTTGACCTGCGTTTGTTCCTGTTGAAAGTAATAATGAACCACTAACAGTTTGTGATACACCAAATGAACCTGTTGTTATAAACCCTGTAATTGATGGTGAAACTCCACTTGTTCCTGATGTACCTGAACTACCTGAAGCACCTGCACTAATATCTACACCGTTAACAAATAATGAACCTGTTATATTAACTGAACCTGTTATTGCTGTGTTAGTAGCAACGACCTCAAACTTATCTGCTGCCGTATTAGGGAAACCTTCAGTTTTTGAGAATAAAAACTGTCTTGCTAAACCTCTAACTTGTGTTAAACCAGCGGTGTTATTTACAGTTAAATCTGCTATTGAACCACTTACACTTGCGTTCATTTGGAATGAAGCAAGACCACCAGAACCAGTGTTAAAGCTCATTTGTATTGCTGAACCCGATTGATTATATCCACTACCAATACCAACATTTTGAATTTGTAATGTTTGATTATTTACAATTCCTATTGTACCTTGTGTTTGATAATTAGAACCACTAATGGTAATACCATCATTTGTAAATAATGAACCTGATAAGTTTGTTGTCCCATTAACATTTAATGAACCTGATATTTGAACTGAACCTGATACACCAACTGAACCTGTTATGTTTGCTGCCGCGTTAGTATTAGTAAATGAACCAATAACTAATGATGGTGAATGACCTGAGTTAAGAGGTGCCGCTATTAAAACTGAACCTGTCATTCTTATACTACCACTACTATCAACGTGTATTGCGTTTCTTCTTTGACCTGAATTTGTTCCTGAACCAACAACAAATACAGCGTCTTGTGTACTTTCTTGATTTGAACCTGTTGCGTTGAACCTACCTACTATTACTGTACCACCTTGTGTTGTTGATGTATGTGACGCTGAGACAATTAAGTTATCACCCAATATTGCGGTTGAAACTAAATGTCCTGCTGATGAACCACTATGTTGAGATGTGATTACATTACTTCTACCTATTACTACGTTACTATCAAATGTTCTTCTATTTGATGT
>Ga0181357_1001178_pt1 | contig 10289 bp, 13 predicted proteins | sample Fa13VDMM110DN_FD_130094 | JGI IMG/M metagenome (GOLD analysis project Ga0181357, IMG submission 130094) | Freshwater viral communities from Lake Michigan, USA - Fa13.VD.MM110.D.N | ecosystem: Environmental > Aquatic > Freshwater > Lake | place: USA: Michigan | collected 2013-09-24 | reverse complement strand
GGCCGTGAAGCTGGTTATTCAATGACTGTTTATAGAACTAAATCACTATTTCATGGTGTTCCTCAAGTGCGTGAACGTTCTTTCTATTTTTTCTGGAAAGGTGATAGAACACCTGTTATGGAATATTATAATAGACCTCGTTCTACTATTGAAGATACGATTAGAAATGCCCGCGGAAATTCTCAAAGAGAATCTATAAATAAAAAAACACCAAGTAAAGATGATCCTTATTATCGTTATATTTTAGAGGAAGTACACCCAGGTTTAACTCATAAAGAGTTTTGTAAAACAATCGATCCTCTTAAAACACGTAGTAATGATGTATTTTCTTATATTGAAAAAAGCGGGCATGATTATATTCGTTTAGCTGAATGGATGAGAAAAAATGGTTTAGAAAATGAAGCTAAAAAGTGTGAATATAAAAAAGCAAAACTAGAATCGGGGGGAAATATTATGAAGCGCGGAACAGTTATTCCCTGTGATTATATTGGTGCCTTTGTTGGTCATTATCCTATGATGCTTACACATCCCGATGAAGATCGCTATATTAGTTATAGAGAAGCTATGACTATCATGGGTTTGCCTGATAATTTTGAGCTTGTAGAACCAATCAGAAAAAACTATAATCATATTTGTCAAAATGTACCAGTGCAAACTGCTGCAGATATGGCGACAGAAGTGCGTGAATATTTACTTGGTAATAGAAGCACTATTAATTCTACATATACGTTTCAGTATAATCATACTCAAAAGCTTGAAATTAAAAACCAAAACTACAAAACAATAGTTGACTATTTTCAATAAGAGATATATATTATGAGTACTATAACTTTGACTAATATGAGTACCACAGCTTTCACTAATACGGCTGATGAAAAATATACATTTACTGTAAGTCCAATTAATTCTATTGATAACTCAGAATCAACCTTAAAATCATATGATATTATAGAATCCAATAAGATTCAGTATAAATATTGTGAGGATATGATTATCAAGGACTTTAAAGATTATATTGATAAGACATATAGTGAACACTATAAAGCTGAAACACTAGAATGTTTTGATGCTTGGATTGCTCGTGGTTCCGCTACAACCACTTTCATTGACACCGCCGAAAAATATATTTGGCGATATGGAAAAAAAGATAGCTCCAACAAAAAAGATTTAATGAAAGCAATGCATTATATTATGCTTGCTTTATATAATGATCATTATAAGGAATAGATTATGGAAATTAAGATTGAGATGGTTGAACTAAGGAAGCGTAAACTTTTTCTTGCTGTACCGATGTATGGTGGAATGTGTGCAGGTCTTTTTGCTAAATCATCAGCTGACTTAACCGCAATGTTTGCCGCTAATGGTTTAGAACTTAGATCATACTTTCTATTTAACGAATCACTAATCACTCGTGCACGAAACTATTGTGTTGATGAGTTTATGCGATCTGATTGCAGCCATATGCTATTCATCGATTCAGATATTGGTTTTGACCCGCGTGATGTTGTTGCAATGATGGCACTTCAATCTGATGATTCAGAATATGACGTTCTTGCAGGTCCATATCCGAAGAAGACAATCTCTTGGGAAAAGATCAAATTAGCAGTTAACAAAGGTATTGCAGATGAAGATGCTAATGTTTTAGACAAATTTGTTGGTGATTATGTTTTTAATCCTAAAGCCAATGGTAATGGCACTATTCGAATTGATGAACCAGTAGAAGTCTCTGAGGTTGGTACTGGTTTTATGATGACTCGACGATCTGCATTTGAAAAGTTTAGAGATGTTTACCCACAATATCATTATAAACCAGACCACGTTCGTACTGAACAGTTTGATGGCTCTCGCGAAATCATGCAATACTTTCAGGCAGAGATTGATCCAGTGTCTAAGCGTTATCTATCAGAAGACTATTGGTTCTGCCAGAAACTAGCACAAGCTGGTGGCAAAATTTGGTATTGCCCGTGGATGAAACTACAGCACGTTGGTACATACATCTTTGGTGGATCACTTGCTGATCTAGCATCTATTGGTGCCCCTGCTACTGCTGATCCAGCAATGCTTAAAAAGGGTAAGAAGTAGTTGACACACTACTTAACCTATGATATTATACATTATATACAATAAAGAGGACAAACTATATTATGAAACTAAGTGCACGTACTCTACACATTCTTAAAAACTTCTCTGCTATCAATCCTTCTATTCTACTGAAGCCTGGTAACATGGTATCTACCATCTCTCAAAATAAGACTATCATGGCTCGTACTACAGTTACTGAACAGTTTGAGAATACGGTGGCAATCTATAATCTTACTCGATTTATTTCAACTTTATCTCTATTTGAGAATCCTGAATTAACATTTAGTGACAGATCTGTTCGCATTTCTGATGGAAACCGTGGTGTAGTTTATCATTATGCTGATCCTTCCATTCTTATGGCCCCACCTGAAAAAGAAATCAAGTTACCATCAGTAGATGTAGAATGTGTCCTAACTAATCGTGATTATCAGAATGTTACCAAGGCTCTAAGTGTTCTTGGTCTTCCTGAAATTGCTATTATTGGTGACGGCACGACTGTATCACTAGAAGCTATTGATATGAAGAACCCATCAACTGACACTTATTCTGTTAATATCGGTGAAAGTGATAAGGTCTTCCGTGCTATTTTCCGTCAAGAAAATCTTAGGATAATGGATGGTGACTACAAAGTTATGATCTCATCTAAGGGTATCTCTCAATTTGTAGGAACTGAAGTAGTTTATTGGATTGCAGTAGAATCTAACTCTACTTTCTAATATTATTGAATTTATTGTCAACCGCATGGATATGTAATAATGTATCCATGCGGTTTTTTTATTATGGAGAAAGTAAATGCTTGAACAATACCAGTGGGTTGAAAAGTATCGCCCACGTAAGGTAGCTGACACTATTCTACCTTGTGATCTAAAAAAGACTTTCCAAGGCTTTGTGGATTCTGGTAATATTGCCAATATGACGCTAGCAGGTGGTGCCGGTGTAGGTAAGACCACTATTGCTCGAGCCATGCTTGAAGAACTAGGTTGTGATTACATTATCATTAACGGTTCGATGAACGGTAATATTGATACTCTGCGTAATGATATTCTACATTTTGCTTCATCAGTGTCACTTACTGGTGGGCGTAAATATGCTGTTCTTGATGAGGCAGATTACTTAAATCCTAACAGTACTCAACCTGCGCTTCGTAACTTCATGGAAGAATTTTCCAAGAACTGTGGTTTTATCCTTACCTGTAATTACAAGGATAAGATCATTAAGCCGCTTCATTCTCGCGCTCCTATCGTAGACTTTATTATTCCTAAAAAAGAAATGCCAAAACTTGCTGCACAATTTATGAAGCGTGCTGAGACTATTCTTGCAACCGAAAATGTAGAGTATGACAAGCAAGCAGTTGCGGCAGTCATTCAGAAGTTCTTTCCGGATTGGCGCCGAGTTCTAAATGAACTACAGCGTTATTCAGTTGCTGGTAAGATTGATTCTGGTATTCTATCCAACTTTGAATCAGTCACTGTAAAAGAAGTCATTAGTCATTGCAAGACCAAGAATATGGATGGAATCCGTAAATGGATCCATGAAAACGCTGATACCGATTCAGTAGCCGTATTCCGTACTATCTATGATAATGCGACCGATCTCTTCACCAAGAGGTCTATTCCTGTTCTTATTCTCAAGATTGCAGAATATCAATATAAAGCCGCATTTGTAGCTGATGCTGAAATCAATCTCATGGCATTCTTTATTGAAGTCTCTATGGAGTGTGAATTTTCATGAGTGAGACCTCAACACTCTTTGGAGTCATAAAGACACGTGAAGAGCAACAAGAGGATAAATCCAAGTTTAACGTCTGGACATTCATCACTGATATCTCTAAAACTAAGGAATACCTCTATGATGACCAGACTTCACGAGACTATGAACCATGGATTGTGAACAAATCATTCTCGTCTCATATGGATACATTCATTCATTCAGAAGCAATGAATAGGTTCCATTTTCTAGATAAAAAACTACAACATGATTATATGTTCTATTCTATTCCTTCTAAAGCAAAGCGATATAAGCCATGGCTATCAAAGTCAAAGGATGACAAGAAAGAACTAAAAATGATGCAGGATATTTCCAAAGTCGTTGGTTATAATATCCAAAGGACTCGACAGTTCTGGAATATTCTTACCGATAAACAAAAAACAGAGTTCCTCGAACATTATATATACCCAGATAGTAATAATAACGTAAAGATTACAAAAAAATAAATAGGAGAGGATTTATTGTGAGGCAATATTATGGATATTTTAAAGACTTTATTAGAGATTACTATAGCGGATGACGATGACTTTTTAAAGATTAAGGAGACTCTTACACGTATAGGAGTTGCTTCAAAGAAAGATAAGATTCTATATCAATCGTGCCATATTCTTCATAAACAAGGAAGATATTATCTAGTACACTTCAAAGAGTTATTTGCGCTTGATGGTAAACCTTCCAGCTTTTCAGAAGAGGATAGACAAAGACGAAACTCTATAGCTATTTTACTAGAAGAGTGGAATCTATTTAAAATTGCAAATAAGGATATGATTGAAGCTAAAGCACCGCTTAATCAGATCAAAGTACTCGCATTTAAGGAAAAAGCTGACTGGGACCTACAAAGTAAGTACACAATAGGTCGTAAACGTTAAAGTATCTCAGTTTAGCAACATATATACTGGTATGGTAGGTGTGCCACATCCTGTGGTGATGTTATAAAACTTCAAATTAAAGTAGAAGGTAGGTGTGACAATAGTTTTTAGTGTATAATAGGAGAGTAATATGGCGGGTGCATCAGCAGAAAGACAAGAATCTGGAGTAGTTAAGGCTATTAAAGATGCTGTTGAAAAAAATCAAAAAAATCCAATCACAATAATTGCAGGTAAAACAAAAATTACTGGCGTGATTGACGCTGATAAATTTACAGGTCGCCAAATAAGTGGTTCAGAGCCATATACAGATGTTGTTCTTCATGTTAGAGATGGTAAAAAGATTAAAATTATTAACCTTTCTCTAAAGGGTGAAAGCGCACCATCTCTTGCTGGAGGAGGATTGCGTGGTTTAGAACTAGCAGTTCCTGGAATGGCAAAAAAATTTATGAAAGTTGCATATGAACATTTGACTCAAAAGTTTAATTTAAATATTGGAGATAAAGTTCCAGATGTTTTTGGTAAAATAGGAAGCTCTTCCAAATTAAAAATTGTTGTTGGTAATAAATCGATGGGTGGTCCAATTGACTATATGTATATTGGTCCAATGAATGTGGTTGCGCCATATGATGTAAAAACCAATACAGTTAAATTTAATGGTGTATTAACTGGAGCAGTTGAATACGCCAAATCTCACGATTTATATTTTAGATTTAGGGCTAGAAGAGAAGACCAAAGATTTGATCCAGATGCAAAAGATTCAGATGGTACCCCAAAAATTTATGGTAAATCTCCTTCAAGAGGTGACTCAGCAGGTAGAATAGTTGTTACTGATAAAGTTTCTGGTAACGGTGAATTAGTGAACATTAACTAAATTATAAATAAACTATAACGAAGTTAAGCTACGACAAACTCTAAAAATATGAAAACATTTGTGGAAAAATAAGATAAAGGATATATTATGTTTAAGTGGAAAAGAAAAATAACTGAATCAGAAGCACAACGACAACTTGATGCCATTAAAAAGATTCTATTTCCACATCTTGAAACAAGAACTGATAATAAAGAGAATCAGTACCAGATTGACAAATCTGTTGATACTAACTTAAACTCCATCCTGTACGAACTACAGGATGGAGTTAATGATGAAGTAATTCACAAAACTATCAATAATATAATTGGTCGACTTATTGAAGCTAGAAAAGTACTAGATATATATCCCGAGCTTGATTCCAAAACTAAGTATGTAATTATTGATGATGGTTCCAAAAAAGAAGAAGATTACAGAGATTGATGACCATCCTCGGTTGAATAGATTACATTTCTGATATTAAAGTTGGCAATAGCTCTCATACAACCATCACATGGCTTTGCCAGACCAGCACCAATCTTACCATTTATTTTCTTAGCTCTATAGATATAGAGAGTGCTTTTCTTTAACTCATCCAACGAGTTGCACCTCATGGCATTCTTGATAGCATCAACTTCAGCATGAAGAAAAATACAGTCATCATTCTTGCTAAATTTTGCTTGGAATGGATGACTTTTTCTTTGATTAAACCCAAACGACATAATACTATTTTTATGCACAAGACATGAAGCAATCTTAGCGCCAGCAACTTTCTCTAGATTGGGTGCCAACCTAGCAAGTATATTCATGTAGTGATCGTGGCGCATATCACACCCTGAGTCTTGGTATTGTTTCTGGAACTTGTCGGTCGACAGCCAGACATTTTAGTCTCCTACGCATTAGTAACTATTATATCACACCCATAAAAAAAGTCAAGGATTGATTTTTCCTTGACTTTTTTTCTTGTGTAAAGCTTTTTGCTCTTAACAACTCTTTTACGGTACTTGGGATTCATAAGATCCCTAGCCATAGGGTTACGTTTTATTTGCTTTCTTTTTGACATTCCTCAAGTGCTCCATGAGTCGGACGTAGAGACCAAGTTCGCGCCCATATGCGTCGATTTCCCACGGTAGGTCCCAGTAGTCCGTGGTGGATACATTTACCATCACACCACGGAACTTAGTCACGTATGGTGTGCGCTCATACTGCTTGGACTCACCCGTGGCAAACTGCTTTACATGGACCATTTCGTGAGCCAGAGCCGTAAGCATGTCCTTAACCGACAGCTTGGGGTTGATCTGCAAAGCAAACACACGGGGCTTGGCAAGATCGTCGTCCGTATTACAGAGTCCGTCCACACCATCATCTTTAAAAAACACCTTGACGGTTAAATTTTTTACGAGTTGACGGTTCATGAGAGTCGAGGCATAAAACCGAACTGCTTCGGCTACCTGCCCAACTGATAGCTTGGGTGGGCACTTATAAACTGCGGTATGCATGAGCACCTCTGTTAATCATGATCAGATTATATCACCATATGCTACAAAAGTCAACCATAAGGATATCAATGGGTTAGGCTTAAGTGGTTGATATAATTACCAAAAAATTTGCATATTTCTCACATTTTTTTTAAACTTAATTATATCAACCACTTAGCTAAAAATACGTCTGAGATCGTACTAAGCCTATCTGGCTGTAGGATAACCCGACTAGGTGTGCTTAGGACGATCAGGGACGTTGTAAGCACCTAACCCATTGATATCATTAACTTTTATAAAATAGCTAACCTATTGAAAAGATTGCGTTTTATTCTTAATTAGAGATAAAACCTAAAAAAGCTAAGAATCAAAATTTTTTTATAATCTTTTCAAAAGGTTGGGTATGTAAAACGGTTAAGTCATTGATTTTGTTAGGGTTAGCATTTTATAAAGAATTAAAAGAGTATCTTAAAAACTAAATGGTTGACTTTTTTACCTGAGTGTATATAATGGTTAATGACCGAATAAGGTTGGTGTAATGGGATAAAACAAGTTGAAGTTTCTTATCATAAAGTTAAAGCAAAATAATTCTAAAAATACAGATAAGAAACTTTAAAGTAATTATGCACAGAAAAGGCAAAAAAGTAATGAGTTATACTATCTTCATTGGTTGTGATCATGCAGGTCTGGAGTTAGCAAAAGAACTTTCCGTTGGGCTTTTTGATATTGGTCATAGTATCAATAGTTTCTTTCCAGCATTAAATACGCGTGTTGATTATCCAGATTATGCTCTTAAGACTTGTTCCTCAGTAACACTAGATTCTCACACTATTAGTCGAGGTATTCTAGTCTGTGGTTCTGGTGTTGGCATGGCTATTGCTGCTAATCGCAACTCTGGTATTCGTTGTGTAAATACCATTGATCCGGAGATTGTAAAGATTGCGCGGGAACATAATGACGTAAATGTTCTTGCACTTGGTGCTCGTTTTATCAGTGATAAAGAGCAACTTTGGAAGTGTGTCACTACTTTCCTAGACACTAAATATGAAGGTGGTCGACACGAACAACGAGTTATGAAACTATTTGGAGTATATAAATGAAATTTCTTATTGCAAGCTTAACTGTAACTCTATTAACCACCACAGCACATGCTCAAGTACTAAACGGTGCTGGCGCTACATTTCCTGCCCCAATTTATTCTAAATGGGCAGAAGAATCTAAAAGCGCTGGTTTTGTAATCAACTATCAAGCAATTGGATCTGGCGGTGGGCAAAATCAAATCATTAATCGCACTGTGGACTTTGGAGCATCAGATGCCCCTATGAGTCAAGAAAAACTCAATCAACATAATCTCATTCAAGTTCCTACTGTTATGGGATCGGTGGTGGTTATTGTGAATCTACCTGGAATTACTAATAATACCTTAAGAGTTTCTGGGCAGACTCTAGTTGATATCTATCAAGGTAAGATTACTAAGTGGAATGATCCTGCTATTTTAGCTGATAATCCAGAATTAAAGTTACCTAATCTAGCTATTGCACCAATCTATCGCGCTGATGGTTCAGGTACTACATTTGTGTTTGTTTCATATTTACATTCACAAGATAAAGATTTTAGTGTACCAGCGGTATCAATCAAGTGGAATACTGGTTCAGGCGCCCGTGGTAATGATGGTGTATCAGCAACTGTAAAGCGTATGTCTGGCTCTATTGGTTATGTAGAGAGTGTCTTTGCCACAAATAATAATATTCCAACTGCAGTGCTAAAGAGTGCAACTGGTAAGTGGGTAGTACCTACCAGTAAGACTTTTATTGCGGCTGCAAATAAAGCAGAATGGTCGGATACCAATGAAGCAGATTCACTAAATATGAAGTGTGATGAGTGCTATCCTATTATTTCAGCTACCTATATTCTTATTCCTAAAAACTCTAAGAAGTTAAACGATATCACTTCTTGGTTAGAATGGGTTTATAAAAATGGGAATCCTTCAGCTATTTCCTTTGACTTTATCCCACTTTCAGATTATACTAAGAGTGTTGTAATTAAGCAATTAAGGAAGTAATAATGCCTATTTTTGTGGTAAGTAAAATTTTAACTTTTAGTAATCTATATGCTATTGAGGCTAAAGATTATCAAAGTGCAGTTGATATTGCCTATGGTTTAGATAGTGAGTCAGAGTTTGCACAAAATGTTCTAGGTGAAGAACATGATAAATCTGAATCTGATAAATCATTAACAGAAGAAGAATATGTAAAGCTATTTTATAAAGAAAATGACTATTTAAAGAATAGTCCGGTTGATCCATTAAAATATATTATAAAGCAATAACCGTGCTTTTAATTTAATAGAAAAAAATGGAAGTATAGCCAAGCGGTTTAAGGCGGCCAGCTCATAACTGGACTATTCGCAGGTTCGAATCCTGCTACTTCCACCAATTTTCTTTTTTAATTGCTAGTACTTTTAACTTCTTCTGTCATGATTTACTCTAATTATCTTTTATAGACCACTTGCGCCGGTTGTTGCCCATTCGCGAGCACCGCTTGGCAATGTCTTTTCACAGGCTAATTGTGCTACAAGTGTGGTAACAATACCTGCTACTACTGCGGCACAACTTTGCGGAATAACCATAGCACCTGCAGCTACGTCAATGCTCTTACATAATGTAAAAGCAATGCCGTCCGTTAACAGTTGCTTATTTTTACTTCCAATTGCTTTGCGAACATCTGGTGCAATCCAAATTAATTCAACAAATGCACCGGCTGTTAAATCACATGCTGTACCTAATGCAACAGCACCCACAGTTTCTTTAGCGGCTAGATATAAAATAGCTGTTGCGCTCAATGGAGCAGTTGCTGCGGTGGTTGTTGCTACACTGCTTGGTTCTGGTCGATACAGCAATGCTGCAAAAATTGTACCTAGCGCAACGCTAACACCAATTTGGCAATAGTTTGCTTCAGCCCATTCGGCAATAAGCTCACCTGCTTCAACAACAGCATAAGCACCTTGCTCTAGACCTTTTACTGCAAGTTTACTGCCCGCTTCAACATCATTCATAGCAGCTTTTGCAACCTTAGCGGTGACCATTGCACTTTTTGTTACTTCAACTTTAGCTTTACCAGCAGTACTGACAACCGTTTTATTGATTGTGTTTACTGTATCGGTTGCTACCTTTGCTGTCTTGGCCGCGGCATCAACAGCAGCTTTTGCAGTTGCATCTGCAGCATCTTTGACAGCTTTTGCAGTTGC
>Ga0181357_1001173_pt1 | contig 10318 bp, 15 predicted proteins | sample Fa13VDMM110DN_FD_130094 | JGI IMG/M metagenome (GOLD analysis project Ga0181357, IMG submission 130094) | Freshwater viral communities from Lake Michigan, USA - Fa13.VD.MM110.D.N | ecosystem: Environmental > Aquatic > Freshwater > Lake | place: USA: Michigan | collected 2013-09-24 | reverse complement strand
GGCAGACCTACGGTCGTGCAGAACTTCCCAAGCGCCTTTAACCCCGCTTCCTGCGTGTCGTAGTCTTTACTCGGCCCGCAGTCGATATCCAGCCAGAAAGCTTTGAGAGCCTGTACGTTTTCCTGAGTCCTGCTGGTTGACTCTACGTATTTTGCTACACCGAAGTATACATCTCTACCTCCTTGTAAATAAGTCTCGATTGCTGCGTCCGCCTCTTCTCGGGTCGGTACGAGCGTCTGCCGTACGCGACCGTCCTTAATACCGACGATGGCGAAATGGCCAGACGTAGGTTGGACGTGCTGTAAAAGGTCGAAGTCCATAGGGCGTAACTCACCGCTGCGGGGAAAACCCGCCAGTTCTGCTCTCTTTGCGTATGTTAGTCGAGGCTAGCTAAAAACTTCTCTACCGCTCCCCGATGGGACTCGGCAGGGTCGTACGCGCCTACGAACCAGTTATAGATCGTTTGACGCGTCACCCCTAGGGTCTCGGCAACTTTCGCTACCGAGATACGGCGATTGACGCAAGCTTTGCCCAAACGCACCCCTAGACGGGATTGATCCCCTTTCCAGATAGCCTCGGCTACTTCGATACTGTAGCCTCGCATGGCTTACTCCTCACCCTCATCTGGTTCGTCCAACCATGCGGCCATGACCTGCTTCAGCTCGGGCTTAGCAGTAGTAGTGCCTGCCACGTTGCGTTTAGGCGAAGCGCGCTTCACAGGAGCAGCAGGAGCTTCTTCCTCTTCGTCCTCATCGTCACCGAAGGGGTTACCAGCAGGTGCAGCAGGTGCAGCGGGGATAGCCTTAACTTCAACCGTCTTTGGTTCGGCAGGCGCAGCGATAGCCTTCTGGCCACCAGTCTCCACCACAGTAAGGCCCACGTAGCGCTTGGTCTCGGGGTCTTCCTGTGCAGCGTCCACAAAGCCAGCTTCCACCTCGGTAAGCAGGCGCACCGGGGTGAACTTCAACTTCATGGTATCTGCGTCGAGGTCGTACATCACACGGGTGACGACGGTATCCACAGCTTCGCCGTTGGCCAGCAAGAACTTCTTGTAGTTCTCGAACGGGTGGACGTTGTCCGTACCCTTACCAAACAGGGAGCCCGCCGGGATTTGCATCTGGTAAACTTCACCAGATGAGTCACCAACTACCAGCGCAGCGATGCGGCGCAGGTAGCGACAGGCGCGACCCTTACCGTTGTCGCCAGAACCTTCGACGTTTTTAGGGCAAGCGACGCAGGAGGAAGCGGGCCGACCAGTAGCCTTGATATCCGGAGTCTTACCATCGTTCGACCAGCAGTCAGGCAATGTGGCCGCTGCGCTGGGGTCGTACTTGGAGCCGTAGAACTGGCGCGACGGTTCGGCCAGCAGGTCAACGATGATGACGTCCAGCTGATGCGGGACTGCCTTACCAATCTGCTCACCGCCCACGACGCGCTTGAAGGTGCCGTTGGTGTTCAGGCCGATACGACGCAGGCTACCGCCGCTACTACCCATCTTGTCCAGCAGTTTGGACTGCCGACGCACGGTCTGGACGTTAGATGCTTCTGCAAAGATAGTCAGGTTGCTCATGGTTATTCACCTTTTTTGCTAGGTTTGCGAACTTGGATTACGAACTTGCGGTCGAGCTGAAGGCCCGCCGGCATCAGGTCTGGGTTCTCGTCCAGCACCTGCTGCATGTTCCCGTTATGGATACGCTTCTCAAAAATAAACGGGACGTTATTCTCGACTACAAAGTTGTACATAGACTCCCAGTCGTTAGTCCAGTAGCGGGTCTGAACACGACGGGACACAGTGCCCATCGGGGTCTTAACGCTATCCAGATTGTGTGCGTTGCAGAACTCCAAGATAGCTGCGGATATAGCTTCGAGGCTATTGTTAAGCTGCTCAAGCTCTGCTTCAAACTGTTCTTTACGCTCGGCAATGGTGTCACGGATTTTCCGGTACACCTCCACCATACTCTCGATGTCTACATTATCCGACATGGTTTGCTCCTTATGGTTGCCGGGATTGCTTAAGTAGCAGCGGTCTTAGACCGTGTCAAGTATGTTTCTATATAGGTCGATCAACCGCTCGTGGTTTTCGATGTTACCTTGGAGCATCTTGTACAGGTGGGCTTCCACCTCGCTACCCCGGATGTGCATGATTGTCATGGCGTTCTTCTGGCCGGGGCGGTTGATGCGGGCGTTGGCTTGCAGGTAGGTCTCCACTGACGTGACCGGTGCGTACCAGATTATTGTGTCTGCCGCCGTAAGGGTAAGGCCATGGCTGGCGGCCTGCGGCTGAATAACCAGCACCTTCGGATCAGGGTCGTTCTGAAACTTGGTGACGATATCGCTACGGCGGTTGACCGGCACCTTACCGCTAATGACGTCACAGCTAATGCCCTCCCTCTCCAGCCTAGCTACCAGTATGTTGATGGTGTGGGTGAAGGGGACGAAGACCAGCACCTTGTTGGACGTCTCGTTGATAACCTCCAGCACCGCCGTGATACGGTTGGAGACATCGAACTCCAGCACTTGCCCATCATCCGTATAGACCGCGCCTCCGCTGATCTGGAGCAACTTGTTCACCCGCGTGGCGGCGTTGACGGCGCTGACCTCTTCGCCCGCTGCCTCGATAAGCAGCTGGCTCTTAAGCTGATTGTAGTATTTGCGCTGTTGAGGGGTCATCTCTACCTCTCGCTCGACGTGGACAACGTCGGGTAGGTCAAGGCAGTCCTTCTTCTCGAACCGTATCGCCGGCTGAAGCATCTCGTGCACGATCTTGTTTGCGTTAGGCTTGGGTGCCCACTTAAACTTGCTGACCGACATCATCACGCTGTCGCGGAAAGACCCAAAATATTTTGGGCACTTGGGTGTCTCTAACAACCGCGCCAGACCGTAAGCATCCAGTGGTGACTGCGCTGCTGGCGTACCCGTAAGCATCCAGACTCGTGGCGTAGTCTCCTTCACAATCTTGTTCAGGATTTTCCAGCGGTTGGTCTGCGCGTTCTTGTACGCCGACGCCTCGTCCACGACGATAAGGTCGAAGCCGCCAGCTATGATCTCCTCAAGCACGGTCGCCACGCCATCGAAGTTGATGACAACAATGTCTGCTCCGGCCCGGATAACTTTCCCGCGCTGCTTTGCAGCGCCATGCGCCACGCTACACGAACGATGCATAGCGAATTTGAAAACATCCTGCTGCCACGCCGACTTCATGATGGACAGCGGGCACAGCACCAGCACTCGCTTCACGAGCCCCTTCTTTATTAGGTAGTCGGCAGCCCAGATGACACTAGCGGTCTTACCCGTACCCTGTTCGTTGAAACAGAACGCCCGCTCGCGCAGAGATAAGAACGACGACGTGATCTTCTGATGGTCAAAAGGGGTGTATCGCCCGGTCCACGTATAGTCGCGCAGGATAGGCGACGGGGCATCTATCCCCAGCTTCACCAGTGCCTTCGCTTCCTTGTAGCCCCAGTTCACCAACACACCTTCGCTGGTGCGAGCGCTCTTTGTTACTACAGATGTAATAACAGACGGGTCATCAACGCTGACGAGCAGCGCCCTTCCTTCGATAATCTGCACTAGTTTGCTCCTAGCAGGTTACTTGTTTTTGCGTTCGCGCTTGCTGGTCTCCGACACCAGATTGTTCTTACCATCACGTTGGAACGACCGGTTCTTACTCTTGGACTCGACACGCAAGCCGTCACCGTTACCGCCACCCTTATCAAACGCACGGACATGGGCGACATCCATGCCGTCGCCCTTCTTGACCTTGCCTTCTTTCGTGAGCTTCGCTCGGGCGGCGTTGCGCTTGGCCCGGTTGCGCTTCTGCACCAGCGTACCTTGATACTTCTCGTACTCCGCCTTGTAATCCCTAGCCACCCTCTACCTCCTTCGTCTCAAAGTACGGAGCCATCAGGGTGACGATGCGCCCCGTGGCAAGTGACTTCCCTTCTACCAAATCTGGCCACCTTTTGCTCGGCCCAATTATATGGGTAAGGTAGTATAGGTAGCCGTGCTTGTTAGCCCTACTCTGATGGTAATCATCAAGCTCCGGCTTCAGGCTTAGCAGTTTCATCCGCGCCTCCGTGGCCGCCAGTGTTCACACGTCTCAACCGGGCACCACCCGCACAGCCCACTGGGGGTGGCGTTCCACACACCGTTCTCTTTAGCTGCCTCCAGCCTATCCAATTGCTCGTCAAACACACCCATGTAGATGGGCAGCTGCTCTCGATGGTGAATCTTCCTCGGCATATCCTGACTAACAACGTACAGCAGAGCAGAGTTGATGGTCTCGACTTTAGGGAAGTGAACGAAGATGGCCCCAGCCAGCAGGTCTAGCTGTTTGATGTCCGCGTACTTGGCGTTCTTGCCGGTCTTGTAGTCCACCAACCACGCCTTGCTGCCGTTCACGATGAGCAAGTCAGCGATGCCCCGGTACCAGACGTCCTTACCAAAGAAGCCACGGGGTTGAAACTCATCCCCGATCTTGGCCACACCTACCTTGATCTCAGCGTACTTGGTGCCCTGCTTCTTCGCCAGCGGCTCAACAAAAGTTCTCATAAATGCGAACTTCTCAGGGATGGGTGCCCCCTTCGTAATAAACAATTCAGCCGCTTCGTGGACGGCGGTCCCATAGTCAGCAGCTTCCCCCGGAGTATCCTTGACGTCCTTAACCACCTTGAGGTGGTAGTACTTCTTTGGACACTGATCGAAGGTTTTGATGCTGCTATAGGACCACGCTGTCATTATTTTAGCCTTATCTCGACGTGCCTTGTAGTCGGTCTGAGACCAGCTTAGCATAACCGGCGATATCTACCCAGCTATCTAGGTGCGACGGGTCACCGTAAGCGATACGCCCCATCTTATGGGCAATCATATCCATGCTCTCACGCATGTCGGGGTCCATGGTATCCCAACTGGGGCCGCTCCGCATAAGATACTTCACCTCCTGAATGAACACCGCCTTATTGGCGTAGTTACCGTAGTCCTCGCCGCGCTCCGTCAGGGTTGCATCTACCTTATCAACTTTAGGCGCTACGCGCTCTTTGCCCTTACCGCTAGACAAGCTGTGGAGCAGCTCTAAGTATTCCTCCGGCAGCATGTTGGCCAGCTCGGACTTCGCTTCCGGGTAGTCACGCTCCGTCAGGGTTGCCTCTGCGTCTCTAAAGTACGCAGGCCGATCACGGTCCAGTATCTCGATCTGTTCTGCTCGGACTTTAGGGTCCAGTCCCTTAAGGTGTTCTGCGTGTTCTTTCGTAACACGTCGCATCTTATGCGGGTGCGTACTTACAACCCTTGGACGCACCATGTTGTCGTCGTTTTCTTCCGCCTTCTCTTCGGCCATCTGTTTCTTCAGTAGCCAGACGTAGCCCGGACTTACCGCCATGTGATTGGTAATATCCTTAGTGGAAAGACCCCTCCTAAGTAGTGTCTTCACGTCTTTCGCTTTGTTAGTCTTCGTCGTCATTCGCTTGCTCCTACTTGAGGTTACCACCGGACTTTAGAATGTCACCATCATAGGTGTACGTGCCGGTGTGGGTTAGACGGATGAACGGGTGGGCATTGATTTTGCCGCCGTGCTTCCGCCAAAGTTCGCAAAAGTGATAATCCTCGGACAGCAACGCTCCGCTGTCGTCGATACTTGTTGCGAAAAACTCATGGGTCAGGGGCTTGGCATACTCCCCCTTCTCCGGATCAAAGAATGACGATACCCGATAGGTGGGCACATGCGGAGCAAGCTCCTCAAAAACACGGCGTTTGATGAGCATGAAGCCCGTGCCGCCGTGGCGTACCTCGATGAAGCCGTCGTCATCCGTCTCTTGGTGGCTGTTGCCCACCATGTTGAACACAAACGCGCCAGCGTGGTCGTGCAGGTCGTTCTTGCCCTCACGCGCTGCCTTCTTGACGCTCTCCCAGTTCACTTCCTTCTTGGGATAGATACCGCACGCGATGTCCTTGTCTCCCGCTAACAGCATAGCCACAGCGTTCTGATCGAAGCCAATGTCGGCGTCGATGAACATCAGGTAGTCGATCTCCTTCTCAAGGAAGACACGCGCCAGTTCGTTGCGGGCACGGGTGATGAGGCTCTCGTTGGTGATCTGGCACCAGAAGATATTCACCCCCACTTCGCGCATCTTGGCCATCGTGAAGAGCAAGCCCTGCACGTAAGCCCCAGTGCACATGCCGCCGTACATGGGTGTCGCCACCATGATGCTGGGGATTTTATAATCCGGGTCCACCGGCTTCACTTTCACTTCATCACTCACTTGGATTGCTCCTTCTTATGGGCGTAAACTTGCCGCTGCGCGGCGGAGATGCTCACTCCAAAGTACTTGGCAATAACCTCAAAGGGCTCACCAGCTACGTACATATCCCAAATCTCTTGCCGCCTTCCGGGCGTCCACCATCCAGCAGGTTTACGGGGGCGTATAACGATGTTGCCTGTCACTTCTTACGCACCGCAAACTGATGACCTATGTGAACAATGTCAAGCGACTCTGCAAAGATATTCACAAAGAAGTCCACCGCCAAGCGAGGGCGGTGCAGGATGTCTCGGCTCTCACCCCACAGATAGTCGTCGAACACCATCAAGCCGCCCTGCTTCAGCAGCGGCCACGCCATACACGCATCGGTCAGCACATCCTTGGCGACATGACTCCCGTCGATGTAGATAAAGTTATAGAGGTTCTTACCATCGAACCAGTGTGCCAGCTTGCGCCCCAGAAACTCGGTAGCCGTACTCTTGTACTTGTAGACGCGGTTGTTGGTCGTGTCCGGCCCGTCACTTGCGAACCGTGTGTGCCCCCAGCTATCTTCGCGGCTACGGTGCTCCGCTGACTGACAGTCGAGCGCCTTGATGATGTTGTGATCGAACCGATCTTCGGCCCCGCTAAGCTCTCCGTTCTTATGCTCCTCACTGCCTTCCCACGTATCGACGCAGTCAATCCAGTCGCCGGGGTTCATCATGTTCTCAACAATCCAGACGGCGCTGCGGCCCTCGAACGAACCGATCTCAAGGAACGACTTACGTTCCGGCAGCAAGCCCTTTAACTGCTCCCACACAGGGATGTTGTGGCTGAACCAGTCTTGGGTGAACTTATAGTCAGTCATTTAATTTCTCCTTTGTTGGTGTGCTTCGCCTTCAAGACCTCGTCGTAGCAGTCTTGTGCCAAATGGATTATGTCGTTCAGAAAGTCCGCTGCAATAATCCAGTCCGTTTCCAGTAGCTTACGGAAGTCGTCACCTATGATTCGCCCTTCTTCGCCGTCCCAGCGGAACCTGAGTTTAATCTCACCCACCATAACTCTCTCCCATCTTGCTCTCACAGTTTAACGGCAACGCCGCTGCCCACTTCGGGCGGATACGCATACACTGCTCAACGAACGCACGCGCTTCGTTAGCTTCCTCCTGCGGTGCTACCACCACCACGCTATCGTGGACGGTCATGGCTACCTTGTACCTCCGGGCAATCATCAACATCTGATTGGCGATGACGATACGGGCCAGTGCCTGACAGATATTCTCGACGCACTTGCCGCCGTATATCCGCGTAGAGATAACCGCGCGGCCCTTCTTGGTATCGTAGACTAACTCCTGCTTGTTATTTTCGTTTAGTTCGAAGCGCAGGTTGGGGTAGCGGATACGTAGTAAGTTAGGGAGGACGATACCCTCGTCGACATCCAGCTCCATACCTTTGCCTAACGCGGTGGGTTTATTGACCACCAAGGACTCCAGCGAAGCGCCGGTATCGAGCCATAACTGCGGGATGTGCTGGTAGGTATCCCGGTACACCGCGATGATGCGCTTGCACTCGCCCAGTTTCATGACCACGCCAAAAGTCTTTAGCTGCGCTTTGAACTTAACTGCACCCATGCCATAGCCTGCACCTAGGATGGTAGTCTTACCTACGAACCGCTGGTCAGCTGTGACCTCGTCAATAGGCACACCATAGATGGATGACGCCATGATGCGGTACACATCCTCACCCTTGTCGAACGCCTCGACCAAGTCCCACTGCCCCGCCAGCCACGCCAAGGTGCGCGCTTCGATCTGGCTGGAGTCGCAGTCGATAACCACGTAGCCGGGAGGTGCCTTGATGGCCTTCTTCAATGGCGACTTGCGCGGCAGGTTCTGAAGGTTGACCTTATCGTCGCCACCGAACCGCCCAGTGTGGGCCGCGTAGTAGCGCAGGGGGACAGGCAGCAGACCACGCTCAGCAATCTTGATAAACCGCTCGGTCCTTGTCTCTTCAAGGGTAGACTTTACCCCTAGCCGCGCAGCGACAATGGCCTGCACCTGCTCGTTCTCGTGCTCCAGCAGCGCCTTGAACGCCTCGTCGTTCTTGGCAAAGGCATAAGTCTCCTTACCTGTGGTCGGACTAATCTTCTTAGGTGGGACAACACCATGGGAGGTTAGCAATTCTGCTAACTTAGGGTTGCTCATCAGCTCATCCCTATTGTAGTCGAGCTTGACCATCAGCGCTTCCTTGTGCGCCTTCACCGCCTCAAGATGCTTCTCCAGTACGCCCTTATCCAGTTCTAATACGGGCTCGGTGAACATACGCATGGTCAGGTCGATGAGCTGAAGCTCCTCCGGGGGGAACCCTTTCATCAGCTTCATGGCCAGCTTGTACGTCATCTCGGTGTCGTTGATGCAGTAGTCCCCGTATGCCTCCAGCTCTTCCGGCGTAAAGTCCAACCGGCGCTTACCCAACGCGTCGATAACCTCGGTGCCCTTGACGCCCAGCCCGTACCGCTCGGCCAGCTTGGCTAGGCTGTTACCCGCATCAGGCCCGTCTATAGCCCGCGCCATAGACAGCGTATCCACAATGCGCTTGGGTCGGATGTCGAACACCCAGTTCATGATGGCCATGTCGAACACGGCATTGTGCGCCACAGCGATGCTGTTGGCCCAGTCAAACTTATCCAACCAAACCTTGGTCCGCTTGCGGGTGCCGGAGAACCACTCAGCAGGCTCGTTGTCTACCTTTACGGATACACCGATAGCCTCAAAGCGCGAGTCACGGACGTACTCCTCCGTTGTGATCTTCGAAAGGCTGTACTGCTGGCTGTAGTAAGTCTCGAAGTCAATGGTGAGGACGCTCATTCGCATGACCACACGTCAGCGGAACGCTTAAGGCGCGGCCAGCCCTGATCGACGGTAAAGCTACGCTCCTCGAACAGAAGATCATTCGTCGGCACGATGGCCAGCCGATCATGGTCGGTGCGGATAAACATAAACTCTTTCCCTTGAGATGGGTCGTGCGTGTACGCATCGCCCTGCGGCACCGCCGTAAACAGATACTCGCCAGTCTCGCCGTCTTTGATGCGAACGCGCAGCCCGTCGAGGTAGTCGTACACCAGCAGTGCAAAATCTGTGCCGTAGCAATCCCACACCTGAGCCTGCCACAGCGCCCAATCGGTGCAGTCAGGTGTCGCGCTGAATGCTATGGCATGAGGTGGTAACCCACGGTAAAATGCCCCGCACTCCAACATAACGTGGCAACCCCAAGCCCGCCCCGGATGGCTGTGTAAGCCAAACCAAACAGCAGGCTCGTACCCCGTGCCGCCCTCACGGACAAACGCGGAGTCTACCCACACGTAGTAGTGGCGCGGTAACGAAGCACTAGAACTGCTCACTGTGATTGCTCCCTCGCTGTTGTTGCTTTGGTCTGCCACAAGTGCCCCTTGGCGCGTATGGACAGCACCACTGGTTTCATTGTCCCGTCAGGGTAGCGCCAGTAGAATCGCCGGTTGTGGATGACTACCCGTGCATCTGCGCTAGGGCGGCGTTTGATTTCTGTAGCCATGTATTCACCTTCTGAAATGCGCCTAGCTCGTCCACGGCTGCAATTATGCTGCGCGATGTGTACACGGCTGGTCTTTTCTCCCCCTCCGGATGCACGGCGACGATGGTCCACCGGCCTTCCTGCTTAGTGAAGTAGACGTAGAAGAAGGGCTCGTTCTCGCTAGGGTATACTGCTGGTTGCATATCGACTGTTGACCTCCCCTTCAATGGCTTGGAACGTCAAGAACCAGCCGGCCATAATTAGTGCGGCCAGCACAATACCCGCGACCAAGCCCCTTACTATCATCGTAGCTTCCTGATTATCTCGCGCACCGAGTCCCAGTTCTCTTCGTTCACGACAACGGCCACGCCGCCTGAGCTACGTATCTGCTCGATCTCATGCACCTGAAGAGCCGTCGGCTTGTTGGTGCCGGCCTTGCACTCGATAGCCAGAAACCTCCCCGCTACGCAGCAGATGATGTCGGGAACACCGCTCCGTCCATATCCGTGCGTAGCAGGGAAGAAGTAATAGACACCCTCC
>Ga0181357_1001172_pt1 | contig 10328 bp, 11 predicted proteins | sample Fa13VDMM110DN_FD_130094 | JGI IMG/M metagenome (GOLD analysis project Ga0181357, IMG submission 130094) | Freshwater viral communities from Lake Michigan, USA - Fa13.VD.MM110.D.N | ecosystem: Environmental > Aquatic > Freshwater > Lake | place: USA: Michigan | collected 2013-09-24 | reverse complement strand
CTGTGAGGGTGCTTCCTGATGCAGTTATGATGTCATCCCTAGACATAAACTTAACAAAGCCTCTTTGATCTACATACAAAGCCCCGGCCTCTGTCTGCTCTAATTCTTGCAAGGATGAGAGCAAAGATCTTGATGTGCCGGTATCTGCCTGAACTGTAGTAGTGGCAGTTGTAGAAATATCTCTCATGCCCCCTGGCCACTCTCCTTGATCCAAAAGACTGGTAACTCTTTGAGCTGTGGTCTGCCCGGCTGATCCCCCTGAGACAGTGGTCAAGGTAGTCAAGTTAAGAAGCTGAAAACCATCCACACAATTGAGAGTCACATAGGCTGGGTCAAAGCCGGTTGGACTTTGGTAATTCCACTCTTGCACATAAAAAGAGCCAAGGTTGTAAGTTACTGACAAGTATTCTGCGGTAAATCTTATTTTACGCATTGGTTTGATTTTGCCATATAAAGATGAACCTGTATTGGCTGGGTTAAAAGTACCAGTCTGATCAATAAAAACTACCTTGGCAGATCCACCAATAAAAGAGTCTGATGATCTATTGAAGGCTCTGCGAATAAAACATTGAGTTACAAAGTTTGTTATATCTACAACATCTGCGGCGGCTGTACCCAATACTGCACTGTCCAAAGGTGTCGCTGGGTCATCCAAAACTAAAGCCGGACTGAAGTTTGCTCCTTGAGAAAAATCAATCTCAGCTCTAAATGTTGCGGCTGGCATTATCTACCAAGGTTTGTAAGCTGTGTGACTGCCCCAGTGCGGTTTAGATTGTATAAAACATTTTGGATGACAGATTGCAATTGACCCTCTGAGATAACAGATCCGGCCACATTGATTGTAACCCTTTGACCTATACCGCCCATACGATCTAAAGGAATGACTGCCTCAGCCCCGGCCTCACCAATTAAGGCTTGGGTTGGCCTAGTAACAATACCGCCATCTGCCATAGGTGCAAGCTGATTTCTACCTCTTGGTGTCAATTCACCGCTTGGTGTGAATAGCGGTGGCAGTGATCTATAAGTATCACCTTCAACCACTTTACCGGCTTGATTTACTTTATCCTGTAAAGCCAAAATTGTTTTTGTAGCCGCATCTAGTTGTGCAATATTTTGTGCAAAAGGTGTTGCCCCCTGAGTTGGCAAAACTGGCACCTTAACATTTTGCACATAGGCCATCATCTTTTTCAATTCTTCATTGGCCTCAAGTAATTTTTGTATGTATAACTCCACGCCTACTGTAGTCATGCCCCATTTTTTGGCTAGTTCATCAATCTCTTGGGTAGTTATCTTGCCATCCTCAATAACCTTTAAAACATCTGCGTAGCGTTGCGCCTCATCTACTGCGGCTTTTGTACCCTCTGCAAGTTTTTGCAAAATCTTTACACGCAATTCATCCTCTGCGGATAGTTTGCGACTTAGCGCGGCCTGTAGATTAATCCGGTCTAAGTCAAACATTGACTCTAACTCTGCCTTTTTCTTTGATAAAGCGGCTTGAGCTGTTTGCTCTTTTGTTGTGGCTTTTTGTCTAGCCAAAATCTGCGCCTGTATTTTTGCAAGGATCTGATCCTGGGTAAGTTTTTTCTTACCAAACTTTTCTTGCAATTCTAGAGCATCTATTGTTAGTTGAGACAAACCATAATAGCCTTTTGCCTTTAAGACTTGTTCATCCCTTATTTTGATGCCTTGTTTTTCAAGTCTTTGTAAGGTGCCGGTCTCCCCTACTAAACCCTCAACCGCAATTTTAAGTATGTCTAAATAGCCACCCATTCCTTTACTAGCAAAAGATCCTGCACCGCCTACAAAGATGTCAGTGAACTGTGTCGCTACGCCTTCAAGTTTTTTACCAAAGACATCAAGATTGTCTGATCCAGTCACAATCAAAGATGCGGCTGTCAAAAAACCTTGACCTAAAGTCTCAGTAGCTTCACCTGCACTGATCTGAAAGGATTTTAATTGACCTTCAAAGGTTTGTGTTGATGCCTCTGCCGCACCTGCATACTTATCAAGATTGATTAAAAGTTTTTCAAAGCCCATTGCTTTGGCCTCTGCGACTGTAAAGCCAACACCTAAATTGGTAATGCCTTTATAGTTGCCTACTGCCGCTTTGGTTATAGCATCTAAAACCTGGGATAAATCCGCACCTGTTCCAGCTGAAATATCTAAGGATTTTTGCAACAAAAATTGTGAGCTGTCAAGATCACCGGTTTGGTTAATTAGTTGCCTCAAAGCCGGGACAAGCTGATCCTCAGTAACATTTGTTACTCTTTGTAAATTATCTATAAAATCTTTAACATTGGGCAAAAGACCCTCTGCACCAATAGTTTGTAAGGTTAGCCTTAATTGTTTATCTAACTTTTCTTGAGCCAAAGCCGCTTCAATAGAGTTTTTACCAAGCTTGAGGAGACCAAAGCCAGCGGCGATAGCACCGGCATAAAGACCGGCTTTTAATGCCCGGCGACTTTTGGCTACTGTTTTGTCAAAACCTTTTAACTCTTTTGTGGCGCGATCTAATCCCTTTTTATCAAACTTGGTTAAAAAATTGACTACTACATTCTGACTTAGTGCCATTTTTAACCTCTAAAGTTTTCGCCTAGATATTTTTTTAATACTCCATAAAGGTTAGCATGAACCTGTGAAGCCATCTCATAAGCGGCTCTATAAACAAGTCTAGGTTTTTCAGCTTTGCCCACCTTAGCAATAAACAAATTGCTTGCATCTTTGTTGCGGCTGACTCTCCTAGTTTTACCTTTACTGCGTGCAGTACCAAAGCCGGCTAACTCATAAATAATACCTGGGACAGATCTACTTTGTAGAGACAAGGCAGATACGCCAAACTCTGCCCCCTTAATGCGTTGCACTTTGGTTTTGGCCTCTGTAATAAAAATGCCTTTTACTACTTCATCTCTTGACCATTGCCATCTTGACTCATTTGTTTTGCCATAAGTCCTACCCCTATGAGTTGTGTCAGTAGCCCAACCCCAAGCCGGTGGATAGTAAGGCTTGGTCTCACGCCACCCAGGGAATACTTGACTAGGTACAAAACTTTGAGCTTTACGCTGTACTGGTCTGACCGCTTTTTTTAATTCTTGTCTGAACTTTTTGGCTAGTTTTGCATCCATCTCTTTTAACCGGGCGTTTAGTGCATCAAAGTTTTTGATGTAGATAGCATCATTTACTTTAAACTCAACCATTACTTACGCCTCATTGTCTTAGATTGTTGCGCTCTCTCTTGCAAGATTGCTTTAATGGCAAGATAGATTGCCGGATCAACCTCTAAAAGATCTTTAGGGCTGATACCTGTAGCCACCGACACGGATGCAATCTCCCATATCTGTCCATGCCGGTCTAGCCATTTTTTGGTTCATACAACAAATCAACATCTACATATTGGTTGATGTAATCATCACCAAACTCTTTGTCTGTTTTACCTGCCGCTTTTTCAAGAGCGTGGGCAAACCACCAAAGATCTGACTCAAGCTGTAACTCACCTAACCTCTTACGCCATCCTGTTTTAAACTCAGCCTCAAAGCCGACCTTTACAGATGGCGTAAGTTCATAAGTAACCTTTTTGCCGTCTTTCTTTGTTATTTCAATCTTGTGCATGTCCCACCTTTTCTTGTTAGCTTGTTGCCTTCACTATAGCTGTGACAGGAAGAGTCACGCTGGCAGTGGCGGCGCTATCTGTAGATCCGGAAATTGGTGTCCATTGGGTGATTAAACAAGACATACTGTAACTTGGGTTTGTCGCTGTGACTGTACCGGTTACTGGTATTAACTTGATTGCAAGTTTGCTACCAATAGCATCTTCAAAAAGACTATTGACTGATGCGGCGGCAAAGTCATTGAATAGTTCAAGTGAAACTGAGCTGACCTCAATACCACCAATCATGTTTTGAACAGTATCGTTCATGGCAGTTATGGTAACGGCCTCAACTTCCCTGTTCAAACTTACTGTAGAGACAAAACTGCTGATAGTGCTAGTGCCAACAATTACTGCCACTTTGTTGCCCATAAATATTGCCATGGGGTTTATCCTTTCTTAACCTATTAGTTCTACTGAATATTGATAACTCAGGTAATCAATATTAGCGGATGTTATTGTGCCTGGAGATGCAGACACAACTCTTAAAGTTTGTACTGCACCGCTTAGTGTTTTATCAGCCTCAATTGCGGCTTTGATTGAGGTTGAACCGGATGACTGTAATAAACCATCCAATCTTGATTGCCCATCCTTCTCACTCATGCGGCCTACCATGACAATAATGTTGCAGGTAGCCTGATCAAATCCTCTTGATATTGTAAAGTCATAGTTCATAGACAATTGGCCAATAACTGCAAAGGCATTATTGGTTGGCACATTTGTAGAGTCCGGCACATAATCCATAACACGCAAACCTGTGATGCTAGTCAAAGCTGTTTTAAGGTTTGCCCTTACTGTACTTGGCACCATTAGGCTATGGGTATTTTCTTATAGGCTCTTACTATTTGTGCAACATCTCTGCCTACCGGTGACATGCGGATTACGCCAAGATCTCCAAGACCTAAGACACCGCCCGGTGCATCTTTGCGTTTGTATAGATCTGCGGTCAGGGTCAAGGTGGCTACAGTGATGTCATCCGGCACGCTTGGCCAACCCCATTTAGCAGTGACTTGAACTCCAGGGCGCAAACCATTTTGTGTCAATCCTGGAAATATTGGCCATGACTCTGTGTTTGAAACCATTGTCAATTGAGTAAAGGGTCTGCCTAAAGCTGAGGCAGTCAGTGGATCCATAATAAAATCTGTATCTAAAGTTAAGGTCTTGCTATAAGTGCCATTGCCATTTTCATCTATTGCAACCACCAAACTTGTTGTGGTGGATATGTCATCTGTATAAACAAAGACATCTGAATAGGCTCTGTATCTTCTTGCAGATGCGGTTGAGTCTGCATAAAACCTGCGATTGGCAATGCGATCAATAGAGCGTGAGGCTGACTCAATAAGATCCTCTAAAAGTTCATTGTCAGTGCTGTCAGAGATTGATAGGTAATTTTTTATTTGTGTGAGGGTTGCATAACCATTTGTTATAGCCATGACCGGTCTCCAAAATCTGTATTGCTCTGGGACATTAAGCAAACTCCATTTCTTAAACACCGGCCATAGTTAGGATCTAAGCCCCCTGGAAGGGTAGGGGGCTTAGAAGATTATGGTTAGAAGCTTGGTGTTGCCAAACCTGTACCATTGATTTGTGCAATTGCTTTTGAGTAACGCTCACCTGTAAAGGCTGACATTCCAAACAAAACAATGTTGATTGCAACTTTGCCGTTTGGTTCCTCAAAGGTCACATAGGTAGGGGCTGATGCCTCTTCCCATAGGTGACACTCATTTAGATCTACAACAAAGATTGTGTCTTGGTTTGTAGATGCACCCTTTGCTGTGGAGATGTTAGCATCAACAATAATTGGCAAGCCAAGTATTGAGTAGCCACTCTGTCCATAAGTAGGTGTGCCGTTACCAACACCAATTGCATTAACTGGGTTGTAAGCGTTAGGTACAACAAGAGGGCGATTTTGTGAATCTACTCCGGCTAGGAAGAATCCTAAGCGGCGTGGGTGCATGATGATCGCGTTTGGATTTACAAAGATGTTGCTTTGTACATCAGAGATCGCCTGTGCAATCTTTGGATATACACCGGCAACTGTTCCTGTTGTAGCTGTGTATGTAATCAAGATACCGGATGTCATGGTAGCCAAACCTAGAGGCTGACCGCTTGATCCTGAACCATTCAAGATAGCATCATCAAGTTTGGTGTGGTAGGCGCGGATTAAGTCACCTAAAACAATGCCTTCAATATTGTATCCGCGTAGTAATGCTTGCTTAGATACTGATTGTTGTCCGGCAATAGTCTGCACATCAACTGTCAGCGTGGTATCTGCCATGTCTTGAGATACTGCGGCTGTGTTTTGTGATGTTTGGTATGCCACTGTGGTACCAGTATTGATCTTTGAGATCACTACTGACATACCTTGAGCTGGCAAAACATGTTTGCGTGCGGCATCTGCGAATGGGCGACCTGCGCGTGCCAAAGGTGCATATAGATCTACTAGGTACTGTGGTACTACTAGACCTGCGAATGAAGATGTGCTAACTGCACGCTTCTCAATCGCCATTTCTCTTTGGTGGCGTTGGATGCGCTCTGTTGCATCACCATCTGTTTTAAATTGCGCTTTTAGCGCATCTGTTAGGAAATCGTAATCTCCGCGTACTGAGTAAGTAAGTTCTTCGCTTGCAACTGTAAAGCCGCCGGCGCGTACTTCCTTCTTTGTATCTGCTTTGATATCAACCTTTGCGGCCAACTCTGCGGCCTTTTGGTTGCGGATTTCAATATCAGACATCTGCTCAATTCTTTCATCCAACTTTTTTATCTCAAGGTTAAGTGCCTCTACATTGGCAAGCTCTACCTCTGTCAGATCGCGTACTTCTTCAGCCGCACGATCTAAGGTTGATTGAATAAGAGCAGTCTTTGATTCACGCTTCTCTCTTAGAGAAGCTAAAAATGCATTAGACATATTTCTCCTATAAATTAGTTTTTGGTGAGAAGGTGTGACACGCTATAAAAGGGTCAGGTGTTCTACTGTTTGTATTATATCTCTTTTGTCAAAGTTTGTAATATAAACAATGCTGTGTTGTATCTAGGTGTGTCATGATCCTCCTCATAATCCCGGTCTTGATTTACAATTTTTTCTGCCCAAGATTTACCGGCATCTCCACCCCATAATGCCCAAGCAATCCGGCCATTGCTAGGGTAGCCATCTTCTCCAGGGCTAAAGCCCTCAGCTTTTTTATCTACTTCATGCCTTGCAAAAAAAGATACCATGCGATTGACTGTCTCAAGCGGTAGGTTTTTGCCACCTGCAATATCCCTTGCTCTTGCAATACCAATCTCTGTACCGCCTCTGCCAAACTCCCTACGCCAATCTAAACCTCTTTGTGCCTCTGTCCTCATAGCCTGGGTTGGCATAAACCCCTCAGCTCTTGATTCTTCTTTTTGCTCTGAGTATCTTGGATGATCTGAATGTAAGAGATCATTGTCTGTAACATAGGCTTTATTTTTAGGCGCACCTGTCCTTGCTAAATATAAAAAGGCATTTACTCTTGCCATAGACCATTGCGCTCTACCTATACCTGGTCTGTGTGATGTTGAGTATGCACCTGATCCTCTGCGATAAACCGCCTTTAACGATCCTAGTCTAACTCTTGTCCAGTTAGGTTTGTCAGCTTTAGACATGGCTTCATTGTGTTCCTCTGCCTTATTTTTAAGTGCTGTTTCTGTTGCCGCATTGATTGTAATACCACCGCTTTTGCCGGCGGCACTGCCTGGCTCATTCTTGTCACTGCCTTTGACCTGATCTTTTGCAGGTGCCGGTGCATCTGCTCTGTCCTCATTCATTGCCGCCCACCGGTTGCAATAGTAGTTTGCTTTTACATTGGCATCCCAAAGATCACAATATCCAGCCTCATAAAAATAACAGTTTGCACAATTGCGGCCTTCCGGAACATCATCACTTGATGCCGGTCTGTAATTAGATGGCAAGGCTCTGTTGCCATACTCTGCAATGTTGATTGCAGTCAATTGCTCTTCCGCTTGGGCTTTAGTTTTGTGGCAACCTAATAACTCATTGTTTGAGTCTTTTACGACTGCAAACCCTTCACAATCCGGGTGGTCACTTTTTATGCTGTATGGCATTTAAAATCTTCTTTGCTTCATCAGCTCTTGGTGTTAGTAATGGTTCACCCTCACGCACACCTGCAATTGCGGCCATATCGCCATACGCGCCAAAGGTAACAAGTGAGACCTCTGCTAGATGGGCTTTGATTCTCTCCATAACACCATCAGGTCTTTTGCGGTTTTTAATAGGCATGAAGCCAATTGACAATTGATCCAGTGCGCCATCTTTGACAAGCTCTAAAGCTTCATCACCCTCTCTAGTTTTAGAGATCCTAAACTCTGCATAAAGACCTTCATCTGTCTCTCTAAGTAAAGTGGCTCTACCCAAAACATTATTCTCACCATGACCGCGTAACAATTTGACTCTATGAGGTGCGCGGATTACATCTGCAAAGACACCTTTTCTAAAGATCTCAGTCAGTGTGCCACTAATTCTTTGCTCTTTGTCATAAGGCACTGCAATGCCATAGATGGTGCGCCCATCACCACCGGCAAGGCGTAATTCAAACTCAACTGTGTATTGTCTGTTTTCTACTTCATTCTTCATATCCAGGCACCTCTACTTGATTTTGTGTTGTGGCAACTTCAACATCATTTTCACCCTCTTCATAATCCATGCCATCTAAGTTTTCTTTGTCTCTTACTTCATCAACTGTCAAAAAGCCATTGGCCAAAGCAATTGCATAAGCGTTGTATCTGTTTAGAGTATCTGTCTTTAACATAGACTCATATTTAAACTTAGCATACTGTCCACGCACTAAGAGATCTGAGAAGGCCGCCTCAATGCGCTCTGCTATTGGCTGGATGGAAAACTTGATGAGCTGTAGCGTTTCCTCTTCAACATTAGAATAAGTGCGGGATGAGTTTGGCGCACCTAAGTAGTAGGGTGGCAATCCTAAAATATTACTGGCCTCAGTTAGCCCGGCTGTTTGTGCCTCAACAAGCTGAGACTCTGCCGCGTTACTACTTAAAACTTCAAAATCTGTAGATGCGTTCATAACTACCGGTGCGCGGTTGCGTGATGAATACATTGACATCCATGCAGTCTTTAACGCATCAGCTTCCTCTGATGAAAGATCAGGATTTTGTGACTTGATTACTGCGGTGGGATTCACGCCGCCATCAAAATACTTTGATGCATATTCACTTATTGCAATCTCTTTACCAAGAGCTTGTTTTGCAATTGCTAAGATACCTCTGCCAACTAAATCTCCAGGCATAGTAAAGTTTTTGATGTGTAGGATCTCTGACTTATCATAAGTCTTTTCATCAATCTTATAGATGATGCGGCCTTTGTCTCTACTTACTTGCACGCGGTCAGCCGCTACCGGATAAATACTGTCAGGCAAACCATTAGCACCCGGCTCACCTAGCACTGCTAAGTAATTGCCATGCATAATTAAACTTGCCGCCATTGCAGAGATTGTTTCCATTCTTGTCTCTACTGGATTTGGTCTTGCTAAGATTGCAGGTTTTGGTAAAACTTCTCTGTCATTACGATATGCGCAAAACTCTAACGCGCCAACTGCATCTGCAATTAAAGATACACCGCGAAAGATTGCAGGGATACCAAGTGCGGTTCTATCATCTACATAGGCACCTGCCCAATTACCCTCAAAGAATCTTCCAACCCGGCCAAGTGAATCTACATAACCTTGGGATGTATAAACAGTGCCGGGTTGTATCTGTCTCTTCAAGAGCTTGCCAAGCATTATTTACCTCTAATTTCCAAAGCAATGCCAAATGTAATTAAGAATATGCCGCCTAATATTACCCCTAAAAGTAAATTAAATGATACGACACCTGCAATCAAGAGACCTGCACCTAATATCTGCAATATTGATGGTATGTATTTCATTAGTACATCTTACTCCTTGCCACCGGCTTATCCTCAGTCTTTGTGACTACTCCATAGCGTGCCAGTGTTACCGCTACTAAAGGCGTTATGTTTGTTGTACTTGATCTATTCCAAGCCCAAGAATCTCCAAGTGGTCTTTTGGTTGATCCTAAGATTGCGGTTCTAAGGTTTGGATCATCTATGTGACAAACTGTCTTTGCTTGCACTGCATCATAAAAGGATCCACAGGCTCTTGCATAATCGCGTAGGTGTATGGCCATCACACCCACCTCTTGTTTTTGTAATTCTAAAATAAGTGAAGCGGCAGGTGACCCGGTATCTATGACTACCTTGGTCTTATATTTTTTGCATAACTCAACAAGCTTAGGCAAGACCCAGGATGTACCCTCTTTGCACTCAATCAACTCTACCGGTGTGTAATCACGCACTAAGCCTGAGACCGCTATAGATGCTTTGTCTCTTTCCCTAGATATATCAACACCAAAGGTAACCTTGTCTCCCAAGATTATGTCTGTCCTAGCAAGTGAGTCCCATAGCTCTGTATTGATTACCTGGACTGCATCCTTAGCCGGCCAAACATTAAGCCATTCTTTTGTGAAGATCTCCGGGCTGTTAGTTTGAGCGGCTTCTTTGACCGCCTCTAGTAAAACACCTTTTTCTTCATGCAAGGATGGGATTGCCTGATACCAAACTCTTTCATCCATATAATCAAAATCATCAGATAATGGTGACCACTCAAACCAAGCTAGTTTGTTTATG
>Ga0181357_1001168_pt1 | contig 10336 bp, 2 predicted proteins | sample Fa13VDMM110DN_FD_130094 | JGI IMG/M metagenome (GOLD analysis project Ga0181357, IMG submission 130094) | Freshwater viral communities from Lake Michigan, USA - Fa13.VD.MM110.D.N | ecosystem: Environmental > Aquatic > Freshwater > Lake | place: USA: Michigan | collected 2013-09-24 | reverse complement strand
TTTGTATACCTAAAGTTGTTGTTACGTCGGTTGTTGTTGATCCTTGTGAAGAACTTTGGTTTGTAACTGTAAACGTTTTTGGATACATTTTAGTTACGTGTCTCATGTTACCAAGAGTAGTATCAAAAAGTAACGCATTTAATTTACCTGTTAATTTTAATGATATATCAAAATTACCCTTTGATGCATCAAATGCTGCACTAAAAGAAATAAGAACTAATTGGAATCTAGCGGCTTTACCGTAATACCCTTTTAGTGTTAAATAAAATGCCGGATATGGTAAATTAAAAAATACTGAGTACATTGAGTTGTCGCCCTGTTGAAATAGAGTTCTTCCTCCGACATCAGTCATTTTTATATCAACGGTAGGTGTTCCTGCTGGCGTTATTTTAACAGTAATAGATTTAATTCCTAATGTTTGAGTGTCCTCATATTTATCAATTCTATTTCTAATTTGTGGTTTACCATTTTGAGTTATTCCGTATTCTATTTTTTGATTAACTCCCTTACCCTTTCTAGTGTCTTTACCTGTAAACTCATCAGTCCAACTACTATCAAATGCCGTTTTATTTTTTGGTTTTAAAAAATTTAAATTTAAATTTTCATCCCCACCAGCAAAACTAGCAATTGTTGTATTAATAATATCAAAACTTTGTCCTAACGCTAATTTTGTTCTTGGAATAATTTTAGTTTCTAAATTGGCGTACATAACTAAATCCTCATGATCAACAAGTCTTTGTTCGTAACCATTTGGATTTTTTTTTCTGTCAACAGATAGTTTGTTTGGATCTATTAAAATAATATTATTATAATCTGTTTCTACAAAAATTGTTTTATCGTTAAAATTACCTGCCATAATAGAAAAAATGTGTATCTAATGCTGATTTATAATCTTGTAATGCGGCAACTAAAGGATATGGTATAGTTAACACATCATTATCTTTTATGTCCATTTCTAAACCACCATATTTTGGGTTTGCCAACATTATTAACCAACCAAACGTAGGTGTTCCATATTTTTCATTACTTATTTTATCTAATCTTGATCTATTTTTTTTAAAAATATATTTTTGGTCAGACGATCTACTAGGTACATTTACAAACGGTACTGTTGTTTGTTCTCCCTCAACTAAAAATGTTTGATATCTATTATAAAATTGCATTATTATTAATAATTATAATGTTTATTATTCTGAAATAAACGACTTTTTAAGATTAAACAAAGTATCCTTAGATTGTTTATTATAAATTGCGTCTAATCTATCTGAATCAGCTTCAACAGTTGGGTTTTGTACCAAGTAATTAAATATTCTTTCTTTTGTTAAATCGTACGGTTTAAATGCTGAAGGTTCTTTGATTGTTTGATAATAGCTTCCATTTTCAAAATCCTTAAAGAACTTATCTAACGCATCTTTTGAATTTTTATATTTTTTAAGTAACGTTAAATTATCTGATAAAAACTGATTAAGTCCTATCGTCACTTGTAAATACTGTCTCCAATTATTTTTATCTGCAGGTTTATTAACAACACTTATAACTTCTTCAATAAAGATAACTGGATCATTATACAATTCTTTTCCAAAAATCATAAAAAATCTAATTTCAGCATCATCAAATAGACTTAAAGGTGTTGGTGATGTTGCGGTAGGTGTTGGGGTTGGTGTTGCCGTAGGTCCAGGAGTTCCTGTTGGTGTTGCCGTAGGGCCAGGAGTTGCCGTAGGTCCAGGGGGTAGCACAACAGGAATACAAGTGCCACCTTGGTCTAAATTTATACAATCCGTACAGTCACCATACAAATCGTGGTAGAAATATGATAGTGATATGGCAGGTGTCCCTACACTAATTCTAGTGGCACAATACCCATCAACAGCATTTGTTTCAATATAAACAATATCACCAACATTGATTATTTCAATCAATGGTATATCCGTCACTTCAAAAATTGTTGATGGTACACAACAACTTTCAAAAGTATATGTGTATGCTGTAGGCACCGGAGTTGCGGTTGGTGTTGGACTTGCGGTTGGTGTTGGTGTTGCAGTTGCCGTAGCGGTTGGCGTTGGTGTTGCGGTCGCCGTGGGAGTCGGTGTTGCAGTTGCCGTAGCAGTTGGCGTTGGTGTTGCGGTCGCTGTAGGTCCAGGTGTCGCCGTAGGTGTTACCGGTGGGGTAGGCGTCGTCACACCACTAAAGTAAACTTCAAAATTAAACTCGTCAAAGTTAGTTTGAGGTCTTATTATATTTGTAGTTGTTAAATTTGTAATTAATAAATTTAATTGTGTTCTTAATAAGTTAAGATCACTTTTTAATGTTGTTAATGCTCCTGATGTATTATCATAGGTTTCATAAATAAAATAATTACCACTACTTGACTTATATCCATCTCTACTTGACGACACAAAATTTGCTTTATCAATTTGTTTTATTAGTTGTAATTCTATTGAATTTATTTTTGTTATCGAGTCATTTAATTTTAATAGATAATCATTTTTTCGATCGTCTATCATATTTTTAATTTTTCTTTTAACTTTTCTTCTATCGGATTCAGCCAATAAATTTGTGTAGTTATTAACACCTAAGTTTGGTAAAATAGGACATCTATCGTTATCAACATCATCTGATGTCATTTTAAATAGTGTCTTAACTTTTGTTTGAACCTTTGACGGTGTTCCAAAAATAGTTGTAGTTTTAGAATCGGTATTACCTGAAACGTATAACCTATCATTACTTATTATTTGTAATCCACCAACCCATAAATCGTCATTTAATTTCTTTAAAGAGTCATAAGTTGTTTTTAAATATGATTGTGAAAGTTTAGGTAAGTCTCCCATAAATTTGGTGTACTGTATTGTTCCACCTGCAGCATTAGTGGCGATATTATATCCACCATCGATAACTGTACCTATTGGTTCTCCCGCCTCGTTTTCATCATTACGGTTTTGATTGATTCCTAAATTTTCAAATAATTCAGCAATCTGTTCGTCAGTCGCTATTGGTCCCTTGTCAGTAACTTCAGCCCTATCATCGTAAATTTCAGTATTAGCGTAGTAGTTAAAAGATAATGCGTTTTGTAATCTTGATACAGGTTCCTTTAATCCGTGTCCACCAATAAAATTAAAACTAATAGAAACCTCAGCAATCATAGGTTGTACACCAATACCTTCTGGATTTAAATCTAAAATTGCGTCTTTATACCCTATAGTTAGACTATCAATAGCTATTTTAGTATGGAAAAAATCCCCAAATCTTAAAATACAGATAGGTGGAGCACCAAACGCACTATTTTGTGCATCATTATATAACAATGTTCTTGCTCCTCCTGACTCTTGAACCGTAGGTATTGTATCTCCAGGTCTCATACATTGTTGTAAGAACGTCAATCTAGAATTAAGTCCTTCAGGTGTTAATGAGTGAAATGCTGGTTGGAAGTATTTAAGTTTATCTTTAAACCCGTTGTAGAACATTGGATTACTCTCCTCAAGCATTTCAAAATAGTTACACTCATTGATTAACCCTCTTACTAATTTTTTAAGTAGCGTTTCTCTTACAATTATAAGTTCTTTACTTTTTTTAACCTCAGTAAACGTTGCGTCCGATTGTATTGTTGGATTTTCTGGAATTTTTGGGTTATATGTGTTACTCTTAGATATTTCGTCTACCGCCGCAGATCCATCTGGGGATCGTTGTGCTGTGGTTTGTACAGTAGTATTTGCGTTGTTGTTGTTGTTATTTGCGTTAGTTACTGGATCGGTAGTTATTTGTCCGTTACCAGTACTTGTACCATTAGTAACGTTACCATTTGCCCCACTATTATTATTATTTCCACCATTATTACCATTAGTTGCCGCTCCGGTATTATTTCCTGAAGTCAATGAAGTTGCTTGTCCTTCATTTCCTGTCGTATTTGTCATAACACTATTATTTCCACCTACACCCGTTCCAGGTTGTCCGTTATTATTTGAACCGTTATTAGGGTCACTATTTGTGTTATTTGGTGGTGTACTAAACTTTGTAATTTCAATTTTTTCAATATATACTCTTCTACAAGCCATGGCATTTACTGAGTAAAATCCTGTAATATCATTTTCAGCCCCACTAGAAGAACCATTATTAACTAATGGGAATGGTCGGTTACAATCAATTTTTTGATAATGAGTATTTGGTATATTAATTTCAACATCAAATGATTTACTGTCTTGTTTAATTGTTAATTTCCCACTTGATATGTATGTTTTTATTTGGTCGGCAGGGTCGTTAGATGCTGGTAATTGAAAATTATACATAAATTTGTATACCGATTCGTTTCTTCTTCTTGCAATTTCTTCGTGAGCTTTTTGGTTAGCTAACGCTCCAGATGCCGACGCTTTAGTAAATACAGTTATTTCATTTCCTTCTTTAAGATATTTTAAAATGTTTGTAAAAATTTCATCTATTTTAGTATATTCCTTAACAATAACCTTATCCCAAAAATCTGTTATACCGTCAGTTGTTGAATCTACGTAATTAGCATAAAACCCGTTTTGACTTGGGTTTATAGTAGTATCATACGTTGGTTGTTTAAACCAAGGTAACCTATCTGCAATTGGTATCCCATTACCAATATAGTTATTAGTTGTTGTTTCACTATTAGCAAATGATGCTGTTTTAATTCTAGCCTTAGCAACTGAAACGTCTGATTTCCATTCGTTATTAACTTTATAAACATATTTAACCGGTGGATAATTATAAATTCCTGGAATTAGTACATCATTAGGTTTTGCCGTTGATATATATTTAGATTTATTTTTGTCCCATAATTTAGTATACCTTTGATAATATACATCAAAAGGTAAAATATTTATTAATAATTCATCTTGAGATTGTGTTCTTGTGTATCCGGCTAACCCTGAATTATTAGCGCCATTTATTGTTGTTTGGTTTACCCCCAATTTAAATGGTCCGTTTGGTAACACTGAAGACCCCGTATTTGAATATGCGTCTCCACCCCAACTATAATACATAGTTCCTGCCCTTTTATCAACAACTTGTCCTTGTGTTGTTAAATTTACAAGATCTGGTACAATATCTAAAATACCAATTCTTGTCGGGTATGCGTGGAAGAAATAAAATGCTGGTTGAAGAGATTTTACCTCATCAAAAGGATTTACCCCCGGAGTTATTGTAGGTGTTGGTGTAGGTGTTGGTGTTGCAGTTGCTGTCGGTGTTGCTGTCGGTGTTGTTGTAGGTGTCGCGGTAACCGTAGGTGTTGGTGTTGTCGTCGGTGTCGCAGTGACCGTCGGTGTTGGTGTTACAGTTGCTGTAACCGTTGGTGTAGGTGTTACAGTTGCTGTAACCGTTGGTGTTGGTGTTGCCGTAACCGTTGGTGTTGGTGTTACAGTTGCTGTAACCGTTGGTGTTGGTGTTGGTGTTGGGGTTACTGAACAAGGGTTATTAGTTTGTACTAAAGTATTTGTTGCTGCAGTAACACTAAATTCAGGTACCGTACCTTTTTCAACACAAACAGTACCGCCAGTCATTGTAAGTGCTGAGTAAACAATTTGTGTTCCTCCACAGGCAGTATATGTTAAATTAGTTTGAACATTTTGTACGTTCCAATCCCATACAGTACATGGTGGTGGTGTTGGTGGTGGTGTTGGTCCAGGTGTTTGGGGAGGGATGTCTCTTCTAGATATTGGATCAACATCACAATTACCTAATCTAATAACTTGGTCGTTAATGACACCAACACATTCTTCAATAGTTAAAAAGTCAATCGTCGGGAATTTAAGAGCTAATTCATATATGTCATACTTTAAACATCCTGCAAAAAACGAGGCAATAACTTCAGTGAATTGAGATTCATTTTCATTTGCCTTTTTTAATTCTTGATTTACAATAACATTTAATATCGATGGGTGATCGACAACTATTTTCCAAGACAACTTACCAGTTCTTTTCGTATTACCGTAAGTAAATATTGGTTCGGGTCTACCCAACATTGGGTTATCGTTCCATTGTGCTGAAATTGACTCGTCAAAACTAATGTCATATGGTGGGAACCACATGATTCTACCTCCGTTAGGTCCTTTTTCACATGTAGGTAAATCTTCATATCTAAAACCAGGTTTGTTAGACGTTCTCCAAGCAAGATTCTCTAATGAGAACATGTATTTTTTTACTTTACCATTCACAATATTTGTAGATTCCATATTAGAAGAACCCTTTAATGGTGCAATATTTAAATTATATGTTTTATCTAATACTGAATATGTGAATTTTCTATTTTCAGTAGTAATACCTTCAGTCTTAACTAATCTATTAAATTTGTAGTATGGATCATCCTTTGTGTGTACACGACAATATTCATAACCCTCTACAGATTGTACTTTAGGATTTGGTTGTACTGCGTTTGGTGTTAAGTATCTAATAACTCTTGAACCTTTTGTTAGTTCAACATATCCATCATTAAACACTTTAGATATTTGATTTATTGCATGTCCAACATGTTTTAATCTATCTGAACCTGTAGACTCTGACGCGCTGTCAATTAATTTTTGAGTGTAGTCTAAAATTGATCCTTCTCTAAAGTTATCTTGTAAATCGTATGATAATGTTTTAACTAAATCACTTGAGAACGATGTATCAAATGTGTATCTCTGGTCATATGGTGTATATTCTCTACCCGCAAGTATACCAATTTCAGGTAAAGAGTCTCTTGATGTTGACCACGTAAACCCACCTTGTAAACTCCATCCAGGGAATGCCCTAAACATTGGTTTTTTAAGTTTGTTTTGCCCTGAACCTTTAATCGTTATTTCATTTGATGTTACACCAAATTTTAAATCAGATATTAACGTTTTAGCGTCTTTAGGGTTTTCGTAACTTCTATACATAGAATCGTAACCAAAAACAGGAATATTTAATATCTCCCCAAATCTTGATCTTGGTTTTGCTGTATCAGATGTAAAGTTACTTAAAATACTTGTTCTATCACCAACATAAAAATTTGGTCTTATTGCTACACTATCAACCCCTATATCTCCAGTATTATTATAATCAGGTCGGTATAAGTTATATTCTAACGTATCAAATAATTGTCTTAATGTTCCTCTACCTGTATTTTGAATAAACCTATAAGAACCAAGTGTTCCGTCATTTCTTATTTTAAATAAAGAAAACTTACCGTCATCTTCTTTAAGTTTTTCATTCCCTTTTTTAGTAATTTTATATTTGTTACTTTCAGGAAAATATTCATCAGGTATATATGAATATGGTGATGATAAACCACCAAGTCTTGATGCAAAATTTAATGTTTTACCAAGTAAACTATCGGGTACTGTAACATTCCAATTTCTTGTAAACAGAGGAACATTACCTGTCGCCATACCTAAAATATCGACAGGGTCAGTATTTGGTTTTACTTGAATACCACTTAAAGTTGGGTTATTTGGATCGACTGAAGTGTTTACTAAGTTGGTTCTACCTAAAGTATCCTCAACTAATTCAGCAATTATTCTATATGTAAATTCATCCTTTAACCTTTTTGTTGCAATTTTCATCAAATTGGAATCCTCACTTACCTTACCGTCACTACCCGAAGGGTCACTTTGTAATAGTATTGCGTATGGCGAATAAACAGATGGAATAAATATTTTTGTTGATCCGTCAGTATTTGCGTATGGTCCATTTAAAGATTGTATCGCTAAGTCACCGACAGTTACCAATTCAGGGTTACCATAAGAAATTTCAGGAACATATATATTTTTTATATATCCCGCCCCTAATCCTTCTTCCGCCCTTATTTCTAAATTACTATCTTTAGCGTCTTCTTGATTATATGGTCCGTATTCCCCTTTATCGTACGTACCAGGACTATTTAATATTTCAATTACTTCATTATCGTTTACATCATATCTCGATTCACCATATAAGATTCCACCGTTTTCAGGTTTATAAAGGTTAATTTGATATGCTGATGTTTCACCAAGATTACCGTCAATTTCTAAAACATCGTTTACAGTATCATTGATATTATAAATTCCAGTACCAGGTGTTGCTCCAATTGAAGTGGCGTAACTTAATCTAAATGCTTGTAATTCATTATTAATCACATATTTTGAACTACCATAAACATCATTTCCTTGTGGTTCAGGGAAGTATTGATTTTTTTGGTAATGGATTAATTCTTGTTGATTACCTCTTACTTCTAACACATCATTTACGGTATCATCAATATTATAAATGTCGTTACCAGGAGTTGCTCCAATTGAAGTTGCGTAAGTTATTCTAAACCATTGTAAATTATTATTTACTTCGTATCTTGTTTCACCATAAAAAATACCACTATTTGTGATAGGCTTATATTGGTTTTCGGTATACTGAGTTCCTTCTGTTATATTTCCTCTAACCTCAAGTATTGAATTAATCGTATCATTAATGTCATACACCCCACTACCCGGTGTTGCTCCTATTGTGGTAGCATATGTAATCCTACCCGTTTGTCTATCATCAGTAACGTCATATTTGGTACTACCATATACATCCGCACCGGTTTGTGTAGGAACATATTGGTTTACATTATAATGGAATAATTCTAATTCATTACCTTTTACTTCAAGTATAGAATTAATAGTATCATTAATATCATATATTCCTGATCCGGGGGTTGCGTCTAATGAAACCGCATATGAAAGTCTAAAGGCTTGTAAATTATCATTAATGTCCCACTGTGTCGGTCCGTAGCTAACATCGGGCTTGTATTGATTTATATTGTATAATGAAGGTCTACCAACAGCAACGTTATCAGCATATAATGAAAGTCTATTTATTAATATCCAAGCCAATGAAGCTGCGGTAACATTGTATAAACCATACCCCGTACTAAATGTCGTCAATTGCCCTTGTAAGTCATCGTTTACATCGTATGATGTTATACCATAAAATTGAGAACCAAAATTAGATGGTTTATAAATATTTTGGTTATAAGCAACCCCTTCTTGTTGGTTACCTCTTACTTCCAATACGTCGTTTAGTGTATCGTCTATTGTATATATACCTTGACCAGGGGTCGCTCCGATTGAAGTAGCGTAACTTGGTCTGAATGTTTGTAAGTCGTTGTTAATAACATATCTTGAACTACCATAAACATCGGACCCTTGTAATCCTGGAAAATATTGGTTTTTTTGATAGTGGAATAACTCTTGTTGGTTACCTCTTACCTCTAACACATCATTTAGTGTGTCATCTATTGTATATATACCTTGACCAGGTGTTGCCCCAATTGAAGTTGCGTAACTTGGTCTGAAAACTTGTAAGTCATTATTAACTTCATATTTACTACTACCATATATGTTACTACCTAATGCAGGTGGTCTATACTGATTTAAGTTATAATGAAACCCTTCTTGAAAATTTCCTTTTGTTTCTAAAACATCGCCAACAGTATCAACTATATTGTATTCTCCCGTACCAATACTTCCACCAATAGATATTCTAAATTGTTGTAAGTCATTGTTAACTTCCCATCTTGTGATACCATATATTTCACTCCCTTGTGCTGAGGGAAAATATTGATTTTTAAAATATAAAAAACCTTCTTGCGAATTACCTACAGTTTCTAACTCATCCCCAAAAGTATCTGTGATATCATAGACATCACCCTTAAAAGGATTAAACGCATTTTTATCAAAATTTATATCAACAGTATCACCATAACCATTGTTATTTGCGGTTGGTACATAAATGTTACGAACGTAGTGTAAAGTCTCTTGATTATCACCTATTGTTTCTAAATCACTACCTAACGTATCAGAAAAGTCATAAACATCATTTTTTCCTCCTTTTTGTTGGTCATTATTAATGGAAACTAATCCACCATAAGATCCGTCAGGAGTATAAATGTTTTTTAAATAAAGTAATTTTTCTTGATAATCACCAATAACTTCAATTTGTGGCGAATCAATAACACTATAATCTACTAATATTATTTCTGATTTGGGTAATTGGTCATTTTGTGTAGAAAACCCCTCAACACCATAAGGTTTTAAATTCCTTAATAAAAGTTTTTTTCTAAAATTTTCACTTGCATCAAAAGATAGCGGACTTTCCATTAATTTTGTTTTATTAATAAATAGGTTGATTTGTATTTTTTTAAAGACAATCTTTATTTTTAAGAACTAAAATTTCCTTGTCTTTGGGAATATGCTTTACTTAATCTATCGTTAACAACATTCATTATTTCATCTTTTATTGATTGTTGAAATTCTCTATCTCCAGAGAATGCACTACTCAATAAACCATTAGGGATATTAACGTTAATATTAACATTTCCATCAACACCAACATTACCCTCCACTTTTTG
>Ga0181357_1001165_pt1 | contig 10349 bp, 18 predicted proteins | sample Fa13VDMM110DN_FD_130094 | JGI IMG/M metagenome (GOLD analysis project Ga0181357, IMG submission 130094) | Freshwater viral communities from Lake Michigan, USA - Fa13.VD.MM110.D.N | ecosystem: Environmental > Aquatic > Freshwater > Lake | place: USA: Michigan | collected 2013-09-24 | reverse complement strand
TTGCGGCTGAAGAAGCCCGATTCCGTCCGGTAGGAGTCACGACGCGCTTCGGCCAGTCGCAGTTTCAGAAGGACGCAGACGGTCGAGTCAGTGGCGCAGGCTACACGCTAGACCCTGCCTTTCGTGCCTATCAAGATCGCTTCATGGGGCTGGCTGGCGACGGTTTATCGCAAGCGGAGATGGCACAGCAGCAGTTCGCACCTCTAGGTCAGGCTGCTCAAGGTCTATTCGGACTCGGCCAACAATACCTAGCACAGTCGCCACAGGCTGCCGCTGAACAATACATGGCCGGTCAGCAGAATCTGCTGGCTCCGAGTCGTGAACGTCAGTTTGCTCAACTGCAAAACCAGCTATTCCAAACTGGGCGTGGTGGATTGGCTGTAGGAGCCACAGGAGCGCGTCCAGGCGGCGGTGCTGGCCTCGGCGCGGCTAGTCCTGAGATGGAGGCATACTACAACGCCCTGGCGCAGCAGGACGCTGGATTGGCTGCTCAAGCCATGCAAGCTGGCCAGCAACAAACAGCGTTTGGGGTAGGGCTGTTTGGCACAGGCAGCAACCTGCTGACTGAAGGCTACAGAGGTCAAGCTGCTGCGCTCGGCCCATATGAAGCGTATCTGGCGCAGATGCGGCAACTTGAAAGTTTAGGCCAAGACCCATTGAACATCGGCATCAACATCGGTGCGAAAGGGCAAAGTACAGCGGGCGCAAATGCTTTGTATGGTGGCGGTATGAATGCTGCTCAAACAACTGCCGGGGCGGCTTATAATCCTTATGCTCAAATATTGATGCAGGCCGGTCAGAATCCTCAGTTTAAATCTGGGCTTGAGAAGTTGCTTAGTGGGACTTCCACTTCTCAAGAGTACGGAACATCATAAACAATATAATTGTCCTAAACCCCCAATAAATATATTGAGTCAATCATGGCTGAAATTGTCCAATCCTTGTTCGGCTTAACGCCGGAAATGTATCAACAACAGCAGCAAGATCAAGCTGGTGAGCGAGCTTTGCGGTTTGCACAACTTAGCCCAATGCAGCAAGCCAACTACGCTATAGGTCGCGGTGCTTATGGCTTGGCCGGTGCGATAGGTGGGGCGCTTGGTGGGACAGACCCCGAACTTCAGAGGCGCACAGTAAGCCAGCAAATCCTCGGCATGATTGACCCCAACCGGCCTGAGACATTCGACCAGGCGGCACAGATGGCTAAAGCAGCTGGTATCCCACAACTTGCGTTTGGTCTGCTACAAGAATCAGATAAATACAAGCAGCAGGCACTTGTTCGTCAGGATGAGGCTTTACGGCGTTCGGCAGGGATCGCAGCTTCTCAAAGAGCCGCTACTGCGAGAGAGTTAATCGCAAAATCTTTTCAACCAGCTACGCCAGAGCAACAGCAATTTGTGCAGGTAGACGAGACTGGACAGCCTGTAGCTATACCTGCGCGGCAGGCTTCTTTCAACATCAATCCGGTACTACCTCAGTTGATGGCGCTTGGTTCTGAAGGGCGAACCGCGATTTCTGAACAGGCAAAGTTGATTCCAGACCTTCGCAAACTTGGTGCTTCTTCTATGCGCGAGGAAAATCCGTTTGCGGTTTTTACGACTGACACAACACTTCCCAAAACAGTGCAAACATTGGCGACCCAATACTCTAAAAGTTTTGTCAGCGGTATGCTTGATCCAGAAAAGGCTGATGTTAGGGTAAAAGAGTTGGCTGATATGACACAGCGCGTTCAACAATTTGAGCAAAATCAAGCTCAGATTAAAGCCAATCAAGCAGCACTTTTGGACTTGCGCCAACAGGGACTTGAAAATACTCGGCAATTTCAATTGCTGCAACAAGGCAATCAAGTGTTGGCACAGCAAAATGCTGCGTTTAACCAAGAAATGAGAAGGGCTGAAGTTGGTAGAAAAGAGGAAGATAGAAGGGCTGAAGTTGGTAGAAAAGAGGAAGAACGCAAGAACAAACCATTACCGGCCTATCTTGCAAAAGGTGAAGAGGCGGATTATGACACAGCTAAAGATGCAACTAATTTAGCTGTTGATGCTAACAACTTCATTGGCAGAATAAAAAGTGGTGAAATAAAGTTTGGTTTGAAAGAAAAAGCAAGCATTAGAGTGAGACAGTTTGCTGGCTCTAGTGATCCTGATGTTATTGCAAGAGAGGGCTACGACAAGTTTATAAAGACTCTTGCAAGCGAAAGTTTGCGTCTAAACAAAGGCACACAAACAGAAGGAGATGCGACTAGGGCGATTGACGAACTTAAAAGTTCTGAGTCACCTCAAGCAGCAGCAGCGGCAATGAAGCGTTTAGTTGAAATCAATCTGAGACGCGTACAAGACGCATCTAACGAAATAGAGAGACGCAGAAAAAACGCAAACTTTCCGTCTGCACCTTTGCAGGTTAATGTGCCAGTTCTTGAGTATCAAGTAATAGATCAAGCTGATTTGAATAGTTTTCTAAAAAATCCTAAGTATCCATCAGGAACAATTTTTGTTAATGCTGAAGGTCGAAGGATGTCAAAACCATGACCACTGAAATTGATTACAAAGGCGCTAAATTTGTTGATGAGCCAAAATTTACGGGATCAGTGATAGTTCCTGCGGTCCCTTACTCCGGCGTTGCGGAAAGTGCTCGCGCTGTTGGACAAGGGCTTACATTTGGCTTTCTTGATGAGCTGGAAGCCGCGCTTCGTACCGGATCAATAAGTGGCCCTGAGTATGAGCGCCAGCGCAATCTGTTGCGTGAGCAGGGAAAGCAATTTCAGCAAGACAGTCCTATTGTAAAAACTGGTCTTGAAATCGGAGGCAGTTTGATTGCTCCGTTCGGGATTGCTAAACAAGTTGGGCGATTCGCTCCTAGCACACAAGCCTTGATTACAGGGACGACTCTTCCTGGGCAAGTTGTCCGTGGCGCTGCAATAGGTACTGGAACTGGTGCGGCATCTGGAGTTGGATTTTCAGAGAAAGAAAATGCTTATGCCTCTGATGCTGTAGTTGGCGGTGCTTTTGGTGGATTGCTAGGCGGTGCAGTTCCAGTCGTGATAAGCAAGGCAGGCACTTTAATCAAGAATGTGCTTACCTCTGCTGGCATTGGCAATCAGCAAACTGCATCGTCAAAGATGCTGGCAAACTATCTGAACAAAGACAATCTTACTCCAGCAGAGGCACAGCTAGCACTAGAGGAATTACGCCGTATTGGTGTTCCTAACCCAGTGATTGCCGACTTGGGTAAGAGTATGCAAGACCTAGCGTACAGCGCATACGTCGTGCAATCAAAGGCCAAGGGTGGCACTGAGCAGTTTCTTGTGAGCCGAATGATTGACCAACCCAATCAAATCGTAAAAGGATTGGTTGAAAAAGCTGGATTAGCTAAAAACGTCAACGGTTTTGAGTATCTTGAGGCATTGACAGCAAATCAAAAACTTCTTGCAAATCAAGCATATCCAGAAGCTTACAGCAAGGCTATCAGTGCTTCTCCATTTCGGCAGTATGTTGATAGACCTGTATTCCAAAAAGCCTATGAAGAAGCGGTTAAGCGCGCCGGGGTTTATGGTAATCAGTTACCTGATCTTAGTGCCATTCGTAATTCTCAATTTGTGCAGACTGATATATTGCACCAGATCAAGATCGGACTTGATCGTATTGTTGATGCGGAAACAGATTCACTTACAAAGAAAGTTTCAGGCTATGGCGCTGATGTTGCAAAAGTAAAAACAGAGTTTAACGACCTTATCAAATCATTAAATCCTGATTACAAGAAAGCAAACGCAGAATTTGCTGATGCTGAACGTATTAAGAATGCCTTTAATATGGGGAATGACTATCAGAAACTTGACCCAGTAGAAGCTGTAGCAAAGATTAAAAAACTTAACTCTGATGAGAAAGAGGCGTTTCGGCTTGGCGTGATGGCCGACGTTAATAGCCGTCTTGGAAACTTCAAAAACGTAGACTTTACTAAGGAAATATTTAAGTCAGAGAATCAAAAGCTGTTGTTAAGAAATGCTTTCCCAGACCAGGCTTCTTACACTGAGTTTTCTCAATATGTTAAGGCGCTTAACCAGCAAAGCATAACCAAGCGGAGAATTTTAGATAACTCTCGCACCGACGAAAATCGTGCGGTGCGCGATGAGGCAAACTTGCTCGGCTCAATTGCCCAATCAGCTACAACTGGCGACATGTTAAGCATGTTGAGGGCTGGCGGCACTGCTTTTCTGTCAAGGGCAAAGGGCATCGGCACCGAAACATCAGAAGCCTTACAAAAACGCATGTTTAGCGTTGACCCGATTGAGCAACGAGCAATTTTTGCAGAGTTAGCTCGTAGATCGTCAAGACCACGAACAGGATTACTCACTGGTGCTGCTGCTGTTGGCTCGGCAACTGGCATTTTGGGTGATTAACAAGATGATAAAAACCTTGCTTTTTCTGTCGGCCATGCTTGCCTCTACAGCCAGCTTCGCGCAGGGACTCACCATCTGCAACGGAGAGTTTGCCCTGTGCGCTGCATCTACCTGTAAGCCGACTGGCAAGACAATCACCGGAAACAACGGTGTGGCGTATCCAGAAGTCGTGTGCCGCTGCCCTATCCTGAATGGCAAGAACATCGCAGACACGGCGATGGGTAACATGAAGGGAACGTGTGCGCCTACTGATAGCGAACACGTTTGGTCAACATTCTGGCCGAAGATGGTCTATCCGCAGGAAGCGAGTAATTTCAGCAACAAGCCCAAGGATATGAATGTCGTCATACAGGCTTGCCCGTCCAGCATCCAGCAGGGTGCCAGGGCGAGTAATTGCTTTAGCTGGAACTGCAAGCGTGGTGCTGATGGAATCGCTATCTGTCGCTGTCCGTCAGGTCAGGTTCCCGCAAACACAGCGTTTTTAACGGAGGCAGGTCAGGGCGATCCGAAAGCCTGTTATAAACATCCAGTCTCTTTACCGTATAAACCCGAAGGCGCGAAGTAAATGGAAGCTCAATCGCTAATCAATATTATCGCGGGAGTTGCGGCTTTCTTCGCTGGCTGGATGATAAATTCTATCACTCGATCGATTGATAAGATCGAGGATAAGCTAAACGCGGTGCCGATAGATTACGTATCGAAGAATGACTATAAAGACGACCTGAAACGTGTCTATGAAATGCTGGACAAAATATTTATCAAGCTCGACGACAAGGCAGATAAATAATGGACACATTTGATATGCTAGTTAAGTCTTGGCCGATTCTGCTTGCCCTTATCACGCTTATAATTGTGTTGTCCAAAATCGACTTGCGAGTTGCTATTATTGAAGAAAAAGTACGAACCCTCTTTGAACTCTGGAATAACCGGGCGGGCAAATAATGTTCCCTCTAGCTGCAATTCTCGGTATCGGTTCCAAACTGATCGACAAGTTTATACCCGATCCTGCCCAGGCTGAACAGGCCAAACTCAAGCTGCTTGAAATGCAGATGACAGGTGATCTGGCGCAGCTCGCCGCCGAGACTGATCTTGCTAAGTTACAGATTCAAACAAACGTCGAAGAAGCTAAAAATTCAAACATCTTTGTAAGCGGCTGGAGGCCAGCGGTCGGCTGGTGCTGTGCTGCCGCGTTTGCTTACAGCTACGTCCTGCTGCCGTTTGCTCAGTTCCTTGTGTTTACTTTTGGCACTACCGGCATGGCAGAGCAATTAGCTCTAGCGCCAAGGTTGGAGTTGTCTGAAATGATGCCAGTGCTGCTTGGAATGCTTGGACTTGGAAGCCTCCGCACAGTTGAGAAAGTAAAGAACGTAGAAGGCAACAGATGAAAGATAACTTTGAACGCTCGCTGGCGCTGGTATTGCAGCACGAAGGCGGGTATGTCAATCATCCATCAGACCCAGGCGGCAGGACGAATCTCGGCGTAACCCAAAGAGTGTGGGAGGATTATGTCGGTCATCCAGTTGACGAAGCAGAGATGCGTAGCCTCACCAGAGAGATGGTGGCACCGTTGTATAAAAAGAATTACTGGGATACTGTATGTGGGGATGTCCTCCCTGCTGGTTCTGATTATCTGCTGTTTGATTTTGCTGTTAATGCTGGCCCATCCCGCGCAATTAAGACAGCCCAAAAGTCGCTAGGTATTAACGCAGACGGGGCGCTTGGCCCCATAACTACGCAGGCATTACTTACCGCAAATGCAGAAGATTTTATACGTGTGTTCTCAGCAGCTAAAGAAAGTTTTTATCGTAGCCTTAATAATTTTCCTACGTTTGGCAAGGGCTGGCTTAACCGCGTTGCAGAAGGTAAGAAAACTGCCGAGGAAATGCTAAGGTAATTTGCAAGCCTCGCACTTCCACCGCTTTTGTTTGCCTTTGTTTATTGAGATGTACACGCCGCCAGCGGTATTTTTGTGGGCCTGGCAGTTGGAACACCACCGTCTTTGAGTTAACTTCTCCGCAGCGTCTGCGACTTCTTTAGCTAACGTCATTGCAACCTCTCTTTGAGTGCTTCTGTCAGTCTCTGTATTCGCTGATTGTTATAAAGCACCATGCTTTCTGCGTAGTCCAACGCGGTTTCCGCCAGCAGCAAATCCCGCCTCGCCGTGTCCAGTTCCCGCACCATAAGTTCCTCGCAGGTTGCCGGGGTATACAGTTGTCTAATCCAGTTAATAAAGTTCATTTCATCTCCTCAAGTTTATGTATTCCACAATCACGACAATAACTCCTACGATCAGCAGGCCGAGGACTGGTGAGTGTTCTACGAGAAGGTCAGCCACCGTTTTTCTCTTTCAATCTTGCTTGCACTTGCATAATTAACTCCCAACCATCACGATCATCAACGCGTTCCCATATTATTGTTGCTTCGTCGTGCGTCAGGCCAACCCACGGCTTATTTTGCCTTGCCTCAATCCGTTCAAGACTGTGCAAAATACTTTCCAACATATCGTCTTTGTTCATGTCGCCCCTCAACCGTTTTACTTCCCTCAAAGCGCACTCGTAATGTTTCGGCCCGGAGTCCCAGCATCCGCATGCAGCCGCGAGCATTTATGTTCTTTTGGAACCATTGGTAAATGATGAGCCGCTTCAAAATTAAAGTCTTTAAATATTTTCATTTTGTTGCCTCTTTCTTCCGTAAGTTAAGAAACACTTTCCGTTTGTAATCCCTCTGCCGCCGTATGAGTTCCAGCCGCTGGCCGCACACACCAGTTGCAATTGCCTTGTCCAGCCGCCGCTGAAATATCCGCAGGTCATGTTCCACTTCTTGCAAATATGTCATGCCTGTATCTGCTGAAAAATCTTCTGCTGGAACCCAAAACGATATTTTCCTTGCGTTTCGCACTACGTGAAATTGAGGCAGCAATGCATTCATAAAAGTATTCATCAATATAAATCCTTCAAAATTGTCGAACGTGTCGGGTCGCGTAATTTTCGCAATGCTTTTGCCTCAATACTACGGATTCTTTCTCTTGATACTCCGTGATGATTCCCAACTTCTTCAAGGGTTAAATCCTTTTCAAATCGTTCCTGCAAAATGTCTTTCTCGCGTGGACTGATAGTCCCTAAAACCTGCTGCACGATTGCCGATGTCTCAGCCGCCAGCAGTGAGTCCTCTGGCGATGGCAGGTAGTCGGTTCTGTCTTTCTGCTCTAGCAGATGCTGCACAATGTCAGCATCAATGGCTCGCTCACCGCTGTTTGTTTTCAGCTTAATAGTCAACTGCTGCTCTGTCCAAAGGTCGGTGGGTGCCGCGCCTAGCACCTCCATGACCAGTTTTGCGTTTTGGGAAAACTCTCCGCTTTGCAGAATTGGTGCTTCTCGCATTGCAACCAAGTTGTTAATCCTGCCCATGCCAAGCCCGCAAGCCCTCTCAAATTCGGCAACCGAGGAATAACCCTGCACCTCGATTGCCGACAAAAGCAGATTATTGCGGACACTAACTTTGAGTCTAAATTCTTTCATTGCTGCTCTTTCAAATCTGATATTGCTTCTTCCTCGGTGCGACCCCAACCCATAGGATCGCCCTCGTCGTAACCGTCGTGCGTGGCGCTCCAATCAAAATCACGACTGTATATCGGAGGATTGACGAACTCTGTATTAACTTTCATTTTGGCTCCTAAAATGCAATGTCGTCGTCAATGTCAGCAAAAGTTTTAAGCTCTTTTTTAGGCTCGGTTTTTTGCTCTACCGGCTGCGACGCTTTTGCTAACTCCAAAATCTTTACTTGAAACGCAGAGTTGATGTAGGCGTGGTTCCAGTATTTGCCGGTAGCCGCATTTTTGGTGCTTGGCATAGAGACAAACTCACCTTTCTGCGACTGCTGGATGCGACAGCCTTTCAATTCCAAAAACGCATCTTTTCCTTCCGACGAATGCAGGTTGATGTTGAAGCTACGGTCGTGCCAGACGATTGAAATGTGCATTATTTAACCTTTTTGAGTTTTGCCAGCATTGCGTCCACGGTGGACAGAAAAGAAATTACGGCGGTTTCCAGCTCTAATATTTTCTCAGAATCTCGCTTAAAACGAACGATAAAAAGTTGTAAATGTTCAGGAAGGTCAGGGCGGAAACTGACGAAATCGCACCAGTCCCTGCCGGTTACCGCCATTTGCCACATCATCTGGTTTTTGTATCCTGCCGGGACAACTCCGGCAATCTGGTAGGCAAGGTGCGTTGCAACCTTCGGACACTTGATCTCTACCAGCCCCGAATTGCCCACTAAACCGTCAGGAGAGGCACCAGCGCGTTCGATGTTCGGATGGATACATAACCCTACCTCGTCAACACTAAACCCTGTCTCGGCTTCGTAGGCGCTTCGTGCAAGCGGCTCTGTCTCTGTGCCGAACTGCATGTGGGCGTTTGTATAGTCCGAGCCCTGTGGTTTGCCGGTCAAGATTTCAGCAACGAGCTGCGCCTGGTAGTCCCGAAATCCCGCTGTTTCGGGCTTCATCAAGACATTTGAAATCATGCTGGCCGTAACCCGTCCGCTACGAGTAGCGAGCCATTCCGGTGTTCCCTGAACCGCATCAATGATTTTCATGCCACCGCCAATTCAGCTTTACGCTTGTTTTTACTGTTTGTGAGAGTTGCCATCGCCATTGAGTCTTGCAGCGTCTGAGCAGCTTTGTATGCCGTTTTGAAGGCTGTTTGAAGGTCATCAAGCGTTGCAGCGGCGTGAAATGCGCTGATGTGATCTGTGCAATCCATCGTCGGCTTGGGTTTAGCTGCGCTCGCTAGATTCCCGTCATCGTCCTCTGGTGCCACTCCGACCGCGGCGCTCAGGCTGTAACGTCGAGCATAGGTAAGTGCCGAGCCGTAGCCTTGCGCGTCAATCTTGCTTACCGGCAGAGACAGGATACCGCAAGAAATCCACTCACCGGAGGCGTGGAGCAGCGTGGTTTCTACCCGCACTTCGTCTTTGTCGCTTGGCTCTACCGTCTGGATGTAGGACAGGCCGTTAGCAGAAAACGCGGTGCGGATGGCTTCGACCACGCTGGCAAGGTCAGCGTAGCGGCTCTTAAAAAACGGGTTTGCAGAGTCTTTAAGTGCGCCTTTCATCACGCCCTGCGCCTGAGCCAGTGCTGCTGCAAGTCCTGCAATACTTTCGCTTTTGTTCATTTTTGCCCCCATATTAAGATTGAAAAACACACGATTGCGCCAGTGACGCAGACATAAAAACACACTTCTGAGATGCTCATTCTTCACCCGCATACTCGGCGGCAAGGTCTGCCACAATATCCGAGTCTTTAAAGTGCTTTTCTAGCATTTCTTTTATTGTTTCCTGCTCGCGCCGGATGCGGTCTGATACATCTCTTTCAGTAACGCAGCCAATATACATTTCAAGAAAATAACTAGGGTCGCGTTCTTCCAGCAGGAAATCGTAAAGATCAAACTCTGATTTTTTGAATTTTCCTTTGACCGGTTGCGGCCACATTCCGCAGTCCATTACGGTTTCCACCACGCCTTCCAGCGCAAGTTCGTAATGCCGAGCCGTGGGCTTTGCGGGTTGGTTCGGATAACAGCGAGAGCAATCCGTGGCACCGCACATGCAGGGTTCGACGTTCATGCTTTCTCCCATTCAATACGCCCTTCGATTAACTCCACGGCTTCGGGATCGACCCAAGCGCACACAAAACCGTAGTCGCACCATTGCCAGCCATCGGGCTGTGCGTTCCAGCCAAGTGTTGCTAGGTCATGCTCAATTGCATCTGATAATTGCATTTTAATTCTCCAGTTTTTATAAGTCGGGTTTGAGTCTTACGCCGCTACAGCCAGTTCGACAACAGGTTGCACCGAAAACTGCGCTGTAAATTTGCTAACCGCGATGTCGCGCTGGGCAGGTGTCAAACTGAGTTGATCTTTGTCTGCGTTTCCCCACGTTTCTGTTTTTGTTGCAGCAAT
>Ga0181357_1001163_pt1 | contig 10359 bp, 10 predicted proteins | sample Fa13VDMM110DN_FD_130094 | JGI IMG/M metagenome (GOLD analysis project Ga0181357, IMG submission 130094) | Freshwater viral communities from Lake Michigan, USA - Fa13.VD.MM110.D.N | ecosystem: Environmental > Aquatic > Freshwater > Lake | place: USA: Michigan | collected 2013-09-24 | reverse complement strand
TTCGTATGTGTGTGTCTTTGGAAACAAACCAGTTGCACGATATGTCTTTGTATTAAAGAAGTCGGCAAACTCATGGTACTTTGTGCGACCAGAAGTTGTTGAATGGTCTGTATTTGGATCAGTACCGATGTAATGAATGTTTCTCTCATCATCAACAGATAGAGCACCCAACAATCTACCACCCCAACCTGATGATGGGTCATAGAGATTAATTTGTTCTTGTGTTTTGATATGGTCTGTATATCTTTCATACAGATACTTTGCTGTTAAAGGTGGAAAGTTGACTGCATACTGACAGAATGAAATACGGAAGGCCTTCAGACCAACAGGAAATAACTTCTGGCCTTTTTCATAGATTCGGATACGAAACAACTGTGCATCTTTGTGGTCAACATTCGTTGTGCAATTAGCTGGAATGAATCTAGGATTACTTGCCTGTAGTTGCAACAACTCATCTTTAGTAATTCGTAGATAAGTTTGGTCTTTCAAATCTTCATTGTAACCAGTGTACTCTTTATCACCTGCATTAGGTTCTAACCAGTAATCATGTGTGTTATATGCTCTTGCTTTAGTTTCAAACCATTGTAGAAATTCATTTGTTGATGTTGCACGGAAATTTAATGAACCAATTTCAATGACTTGATTCAATTTAATTGGTGTTGAATAGTGATAGAAAGAATCTCTTTTGAAATGCCGTGATGCATAAGTGATAAATGTATCTAACAATTCATCTTTGGCAAAATAATCATATATTGATTTGCCCCTATTTACATCGGCAGTATAGTTGATGCGAGTTTTCATCATGGTTGGGAACCATTGATTGACTGCATTGCCGACTACACTTGTATTACGAATAACATCTTCTTCACCTGTGAGTTCATCTTTAACAAGGAACTTGTGTACATGAAAAGAAGTCATCTCATTAAACTGGTCAATGATTTCTTGTTCGTCATATCCAACTCTAGGCGGTTGACCTTTCTTATCCCACAACTCAACAACAGTCTTACGAAGATCAATAGCCCAAGCAAGAAATTCATCCTTACTCATTGCAATAATATCTTCAAACTTTTTGTTAGCATCAGATTCAAGAAGTTCTCTGTTTTTTTCATAAAAGTATTTCATAATATTTCATATTTGTAAATTGTGCCAAGCAATGTGCCTGAAGACCAAACAATTGTACCTACTTCTTTCATTTCATTTTTTAGATAAAATGCTCTAGCCCGTTCGTTAGCTGAACGAACTGTCAACCAAATGTTAGTATTAACTTCTTTGTAAAATTTATGCAATACTTCGGATGCATTACCAGAACCCTGTGCAACTGTTGCAATTTCTGAGATATAAGCATCACCCTTAACTGCTGTAACTGTTCCTATTTTTTGTTTTTTCTTGTAGACTCCAAATACGATAACAACTCCATCTTCATAAATTACATTGTTGTTTCGTATCTTTTCTTGCAATGTATCTTTACGAAGATATGGAAACACTTCCTTCTTGTAAGGTTTAAAAATATTCAATATCTCTGTTATGTCATCATCTTTAGCATAGTTCATAGTTTGTTCCCAATAATCATATCAACATCTTCAATTCTTGGTCGTTTACCTACAACCCAAAACAAAGTCTTTTCATTCTTGTAATCAATATTTTTTATCATCCAATCATGTGCTTTACCTTCATAAATGTCATCAATATATTCACCATTAACTTGAACATCAAAACCTTTAGAGTATGCCGCAGGATGTGCATACATTTCAAAGGGTGTGAATTCATTTATGTTCATGTTATAAACTTTGTTGAAATATCCTTCAATTTTCTTTTCTCTTGTTGGTCCAACACAAATGCTAACTATGCGTTTTACTTTTTTATTGTATCTTTTAAGACCAATCAAAATGCCTGCCAATTGAATTGCAACACCAGAAGGAACAATTAAGTTATCTAATTCATCGGGAATATTTTGCACTTGTTCAGCAGTCGTTTCAAAAATAATTTTTGGATTATCTTCCATCAACTCACCCATTTCAATAGGCATATAATTTAAGTCTTTAGCTATATCATTCATTCTTGAATGAATCACCGCTGTCATACCATGACCTGCTACAATTCTTATTTCAGAACCATAGTACTTTGTCAAACGCATCATGGCAAGTTTATCTAAGTTTTCAGGCTTAGTGCCACCAACAGCAGATATGCATCTGATACCAAGATGGTTTGCTACCTTTGCAATGTTTGCAGACTGGGGTGAATGAACCGATGCCGCTGTAACAACACCATTATCATACTTGTTTTTAATCTCATTTAATTTGTGTTCAAAGATTCTAATTGCTTGTCTTACCTTACCACCATTAACATGATACTCACCAAATGGCTTGAAATAGTCATCTCTTTTCCAATACAATCCATCATAGAATTGAACTGGAGTAATTTCATCTAACTGCATATGATCCTCTCATGTAATTGTTTCTCTGTAACAAGGTCTACAACAAGATGAATTCTTTCTTCATCACCACCATTTATTGCCATGTGCGGTTTGCGTGTATCTAGAAACCAACACTCATATTTTTCCATATGAATGTATTTAGGATTTCCATCTGTGTGCCATACTGTAAATTTAACATCGTCATTTGTCTTAATAGGAAAATGCAAACGAGAAAGTTTTCCCAATGAACCACCAGAGTCAGGATCAACTTGATCGGTATGTCTCTCTAACTCACCACCGCCAGGTCGAAGACGCATAAAACGAACACGATGTAATTTATCTCCGTATGGTTTCAACAGTTCTCTTACTTCTTCAAACTGCTCAAACAATTCTGTGTCTTGTAATTCAAAAACACCATCTTTGTTTTCTTCTTGCCACTTGTCATTCATTTCGATGGGTTTCGTAATGAATAATGGATCAGCAGAATATCCACGCAAAGATAATGCACCCCACGATTTGTTCTTGTTATAGTTGCTGTAGTGATTCGTGAATGCAGGTAACTTGTCTAACTTGTTTGCAATCGCATCTATTAACTCTTGCTTAACAGTTCCAACCTTCTTGATTGATTCATACTCAGCTTTGTCTATACTTGGAAATGGGCGTGGTCTACCTCTGTAGTATATCATAAAGATTTCACCAAATGTGGTAATCTTTGGTCCTACTCTACAGAAGTCATTTCTCTCAGCCCAAACATTGAGCGCGGTATCTTCAGCCCAAACATACATCCAACAGTTATCATCTTGATACTTTGAAACTTCTTGTCCTAACAAAGTTTCATCACCTACAAGTTCAGACAAAACAATATCACCTTTTTCTTTTATGGCAATGTAAGTATCACCATGCATTGATATCTTACTCTTAGTTTTTGCTGTTGATACATTGATGAATGTGTTATCATCAAGTTGTTTGAGTGTACCGTCTTTGAGATTCTGTGCTACATTATTCTTTTTTACTTTAACAAAAGGTGAAACCGTATAGCTATTGTAATGGTCATATTTTGCTTCGATATTTTTTAGATAATCTAAGTCATAACCATGTTGCCAAGTCTTCATTACTTACTCCTCTTATGTCGTTTGAGGTAATCTTGCCGTATATGAAGAAAGTAAGGCTTTCTATACGGTGTGAATATAGATTCTATCACAGATAAGTCATCAATAGTAGCAATCTTCATTATTTGTTCTTTCTCTGCCTCACAGCACGTTTAATTCTTTTATCTCGTTTTTCATAAGCCATTTTCATGGCCAAGTTGCCAACATACTTTGTATATTTAATACCGTTCATGTGGTCTAATTCATGTAGAAAACATCTTGCTGTTAAACCTTCTAATCTTACCTGAGTTGTTTCACCTATCTCATTGGTATATTCTACATCCACCCAAGATGGTCTTGGTATTTTAAAGTATAATACAGGGAAAGAGAGGCAACCTTCAGACTCTTTTTTCATTTCTGCCGAAGAAGCTAGTACTTTTGGATTAATACATACGAATTGAAAATGGTCGGTTCCAATCACAAAAACTCTTGCAGATACCCCGCATTGATTTGCCGATAGGCCTATTCCACCATACAGTTTCATTGTCATCTTCATTCTTTTGGTGAGATTTTCCATATACTGATTCGGCAATTTATCTGTGTACTCTGGAATTACTTCATCTAGTAGGGGATGATTTTCATTTTTTACAGAAAGAGGTTCTACTCTGTCTTCTTTTATTAGATTACTTCCAGTGTCAATTACAAAATTTTCATCACTCATTTTATTATCCTAGAAAAGTTTTTAATTTTTTGAAAACGGATTATGTTGGTAAATTTATCTTGAAGAATATCACCTCTATGGGATATAACAAACAAATTGACACCTTCAAGTATTTTTAGAATCTTCATCATTTCTTCTGTTCCATTTGTATCTAATGATGAATCAAAGATTTCATCTAGAATTAGAAGATTGGTATTACATGAGTTCTTCATCTTAGCCACTGCCCGCCAAGTAAGCATCAATGATATATCTATTCTCTGTTTTTCACCTTCAGAGAAATTATTATATGAAAAATCATCTCGGTGCCTAGATTTTATAGTCTCTTTAAAAGATTCATCTAGATTAAAATTAACAAAGAAATCTAATGTGGCCAGATATTTGTTGACCATCTTGTTGATAATAGGAAGATATTGACGTATAATCTTTGTCTTAATTCCCGTGTCTTTGAGTAGAGTTGAGGCTATTTCATAATACTGTTTTTTATCTATCAGACCTTTTAACTCATTTTTTGAATTACTTAATTTGGTATCTAACTCAGACAGTTCTAATTCGTCTTTATTAGATATCATACCACAAGTGCTTAATGACAATATTTGATTATTAAGTTTATCAATATACTTATTAGTTTCGGTGATTAATGCATTATTTGTGGCTAGATTGATATTTAATGCATGAATCTCTTTTTGTTTTTCAGTAATAAGATTAAGTTTAGTTTGTTGTTCTATCAGTTTAATCTCAAGTTGCTGCAATGCATGGCCACATTCTAAGGCCTTTGTATTGAGATTGATGACCTCTTCATCTTTAAATTCTGGAATAATGGTTTGCCTACACGTTGGACAATTATCATTTTTCTCAAAGAAAGATATATCTTTTTTATGCTTGGATAAATTGTTTTCAATCTGAGATTCAAGTTTAGTAATGTCTTTTAGTTTAGTCTCTGTTGTGTCCTTATCAACTATGAAAGATTGAAAAGACTCTATTTGACTGAGGATATTAGATACATTAGAATTCAGTTTGCCTACTGTATCAGTATGAATAAGAATCTCACTCTTATACTTCTGTATGGTTTCAACATTATTGGCTTTTAAATCTTCAATATGTTTTTTACATATATCATATTTCTGTTGGGATAAATCAATGTTGTGTTTTATGTCAAATATAGAATCTTTATTGATTGTCAGTTTAGTCTTTAATAGATTGTTCATCACCGAGAAGATTTGTATATCTAATAAGTCTTCAATAATTAATCTTCTATCTGAAGCTGACAATTGCATAAATGGTGTAAATGATGCAGAACCAAGAATCACAATCTGTGTGAATGATTTATAGTTTAACTTGAGTATGAAGTTCTCTAGATACTCCTGATAATCTCTAGAGGCCGCATCTTGGTTTATAAGTTCTCCGTTTTGATAAATCTCAAAAATGTTAGGTTTAATTCCTCGTATAATTTTATATAATTTGGAATTAATATCAAATTCAATTTCAACAACACAATCTTTTTGATTTATCGTATTAATTAAGTTTGGTTTGTTGATATTCCTAAAAGGTTTACCAAAAAGAACAAAACATAATGCATCAAGCATTGTTGATTTACCAGAACCATTTTCACCTACAATAAGGGTATCTGTATTTGTATTGAATACAATTTCAGTAAAGTAATTGCCGGTACTTAATATGTTCTTATATTTTATCTTGCGAAATAAAATCATTCAGTAGTTTCTGTATTTAATGCTTCTACATAGAGTTCTCGCATAAGGTTTTTAATCTTATCATTATCTACATTGAGTGTTAAGTTATCAATATGTTTTGAAAGAAGTGTCATTGTATCTTCAGCCTGATCTACAACATCTTCTGGGCCAGTAGTTATATCAGTAAAATCTTCAACTATAGAAATATCAGTTATACCAGATTTGTATAAAGTATCAATCATATTATCAAAAAGATATGGGTTGTCTTTGTTTATCACGATTACCTTGACATAAGTTTCTTTCAGTACCGTATAGTCGTAATTTTTCCAATATTCAAAATCTTGTACCGAATCATCATAATTTATTTTTAAAAACATACGATATGGATTTTGTATAAAATCTAAAGTTCTTGTATTCAAATCAAAAATGTGAAATCCTCTGGCATCATTGTAATCAGCCCATGTCATTTCACCCGGTGTTCCAACATAGAAAATATGGTCATCATTAGACTTATGATGAAAATGGCCGGTTAGTACCATATCATACTTCTTTAATGTCACCCTATTAATTCCACCATGACACACAGTACCTCTATCCATCTCAAAGCCATCAACCTCAAAATGCCCAAAACAGAGTTGAGATTTGCTTTCGTTTATCTTGTTAAAGATTGAGGTTTCATTATCAGAACACAACCAAGGAACAACATCTACTTTTACACCATCAAAATCTAAAGTGACAAAATCATCAAATATGGTGATGTTTTTATATTCATTCAGTAGTAATTGAGATGAATTGACTTCTAAAGTATTACGATAAGATACATCATGATTACCTAGAAGGGTATAGAATTTAATATTATATTCTTTTAGTTTATCAAAAAAATATTTCCTGCACAGATACAGAGAATTAAAATTGATAAACTTCCGTCTATCAAATAGGTCTCCCAGTTGGAAAACCGTGTCAATTTTGTTCTCAAGTAAATATGGGAAAAATATATTCTCATAGAATTTCTGGCAATACTTGTGAAACTCAATAGAATCGGCTCGCATTCCAAAATGTGTGTCTCCAAGTATTGCTAATTTCATTTATTATACCCTAAATAATTTATCATATTTAATATTATAACATAGTCTTATGGTGTATAGAGGCAGTTTTTATATGAATTTCTCAAGGCCCTTTGTCTTTAGGGTGTTTATCTGTTTGTTCTTTTTGTTTTCTTCAAAGGTATGAATAAACTCAGAAATGTTTTCATATATCTCAAACTGCTTACTTCCTCCACTACCATCTTCAACATACTCAAATTGGTTAAGTATGCCAAATTGTTCAGTTGCCTTATATTTGACGTATAGGTGTTTCTTCTCTTTCATTATCCGGCGAAGAAATGCAAAGTATATAATTTGGGTAAAATATGCAAATGGGTTCTTTGATTTCGTTTCATCAAAATTTCTAAAATACATCAGACAATTTTCAATGCCATCAGATACCATTTCATCCCGAAAAGAGTATGAAGAGAAATTAGGTTTCCTAGATAGGTGGCTAGCAATCTTGAGAAAACATTCGCCAATATAGTTAGGTATCTGAGGATCATCTTTACCTTTAGTTTTTGCTGTGGTACACTTCTCTTTGTATTCTAAAAGCGCAGTCAAAAAATCTGCGTTATTCACATAATGCTTTATCATATTTGCCTTTCTTTCGCTTGACAGGTTTTAAAAATGTTGTTATAATACTGGTGTTCCGTTTCAATAATAGGATATAGCTAATGTAGCCTATTATTCTTCTTCCTAATTAGCATGTCTGTTGTTTCTTCCATTGACATTTCCATAGATTCATCATCTTCTTCCTCATCCTCATCCTCATCTTCCGATTCATCAAAATAATTACTATAGTTTCTAGAAGATTCACTCACCTCTTGCATTTGAGGGTGATGAATGATCTTATCATAGTATGCAATCAAATCATCTTTAGGATCATATGTCGTAAGAATATCCGTAGAAAAAATAGATGCAGAATTATTCTTGATAATCTCAATTGGAAGCCAAGGTAATAACATCATAACCGTACCTCTGGTTGTTCTTTTGAATATCAAGTGCATAGGATTATCTAATGTGATTAGTTCAGTTTCATAGTCTTCAACATAACCAGCTATGATATCTTCTCCGCTCTGGAGCCTAACTATTTTAACTACTTGCGGGACATTATCCATTTTATGCCTTTAACTCTATGTTATAAAATTTATATGAAAACTTTTCTTCATCATAGATTTTTACTCTCTCGACAAAGTGTTTCAATGTAAAGTTGGTAAATTTACCTACACGAAGATCATCAGATATGTCAAATAAGGTTGCTTGAGTTTTGTCATCACCAATTCTCAAACCACGGCCTATTGATTGAAGATTTCTAATTCTAGATTTAGATGGAGATGCAAAAATTATATTATGCAAGTTCCTGATATTTATGCCTTGTGAAAACGTGCCATATGAAGCTACTATGATAGCATCTTTTTCTTTTTCTGTAATGGCCCGAATAGATTCTCTAATCTCAACATCTGTTCCTCCATAAACAAAAAACACCTGTCTTTTCTTGGCTTGTTCTTTGATGATAGCATATAAATCTTTACCGTGTTTTTCTACAAACTGAAACAATATTAATGAATTTCCGGTGAGAGATAAAGCTAAATTTTTAATAAAATCATTTCTCTTTGCATTCATAATTATATATTGAATCTCTGTATTGTAATCCCACTCTCTAGCCAGCTTGCAAATTTCTTTGGGATGTTTTAATATCAGACACTTTATTTTAAAATCAGCTAACTGCCCTTTTTCTATTAACTCAGAAGTAGATGTGGCCCTATAAACTGGACCAAACAATCCTTCTAGAACAAGGCGGTGTGTCTGTGTACCATCTAATGTGCCTGTGCAACCAATACGATACTTGGCCTCAATGACGCCAGTTAAAATTGTTGTTAAAGATTTAGCTTTAAATTGATGAGCTTCATCACCAAATACAAAATCAAACTGTTTAAAGTATTCTGAAGGTTGTTTGTATATACTCTGCCAAGTGGATATTGATAGAAATTTATCGGTGTTTTTATCTCGACCAGCATATATTATATGACAGTTTGTTTTTGAATCATACCCATAAGATTCAAAATCTGTGAACATTTGATTACATAAAGATGTTGTTGGAACAATCAATAACCCTTTACCGTATCCAGAGACCTGCAATTTGCAAAGTATCAAATATAAAATTAAAGATTTACCTGATGCCGTTGGTGATAGTAGAAGTAATCTTTTATTTCTAATAGCCTGAACAAATGAGTTTAATTGGTAGTCTCTAACTTCAAGTGGTAAATTTAAAGTTCGTATGAATTCTTCAGCTTCAATGAGAGAGAATACTTCAGTAGATGAAATTTCTGAATTAGCCTCAATAGTATAATTTCTCTCTTCACAAAATTTCTGAATATAAGAAAATAACCCATGATATATTAAATTAGTTCTTAGATCAAATAATTTTATATAACCATCCCACATTTTATTTTTATAGGCTGGTACGAATTGATACCCTGGAACTCTAAATGAAAAATGAGAGTTTAATTCTTGGTAGATTGACTTCTCTGCATATACCCTAATATATGATTCATTCACCTTCTCTAAACGTACATCAACCATTAGATTCCTTGAATGAATTTTTCATAATCTATGAAGCTTCGGAGTTGGTAAGTTCTAGAATTCAACTCTTTCATTATACTGGTACAGATATCAACTATCTCATCATGTACTATTTTGTTTGCGACATGTTTATTAATGTCTTCATCACTCTCTAGATAAGTGGTAATCTCAGACTTCAGAACGTAGGGAAATGGTTCCCATCCATAATTCTTTAATTGGGAGTCATCTAATTTGCCAGTATAATATTCCCATTTTAGTTTCTTCATTCTATTGTATTTGAATTCACACTCTCTAGACAATATACGATGTGAAGATAGAATGTTTAAATATTTACTGTGTAGTTTTGGTATGTTTATTATTTCGCGGCCAGGTTCTGTTCTATCAATTATAGAATCTTGCTTCCACATTTCCAATAATTCTTCAAGTTGTTTCATGGTAAATTACCTCCTTAGTAGGAGTATAACACAATGAAAAAATATGTCAAGCTATTTTTAAAACAATTTCTCTATATCGTAGTAAGAGTACCTAAATGTAGCATCGGCTGTTATGATTGAATCTGGTGTATCTGATGCATTCAATACAAAAGAGGTTATAGAGGTAGGAAAAACATCATAAAATTTAAATTGATAATATGGTGTATTTGATGAAGATAGTATCGTTATAGAGGCATCTGAATATTGAGGCTTACTGTTTGTTCTAAAATTAGTTACTTTGTTAAGTTGGCCTAGTCTTCTGTATTCTTCATATTCTTTAGGGAAGGTCATAGCTCTAACCCAATCAT
>Ga0181357_1001162_pt1 | contig 10362 bp, 5 predicted proteins | sample Fa13VDMM110DN_FD_130094 | JGI IMG/M metagenome (GOLD analysis project Ga0181357, IMG submission 130094) | Freshwater viral communities from Lake Michigan, USA - Fa13.VD.MM110.D.N | ecosystem: Environmental > Aquatic > Freshwater > Lake | place: USA: Michigan | collected 2013-09-24 | reverse complement strand
GAGGCCGCGCTCCTCGACGGGGCGACGTGGAAAACGCTCCACTTCGGGAACGTGCTCGCGCGGGTGGCGCGCGCGACCGGGGGCCATGCCCGCGGGCGGGTGCCGTGGTCGACGCTCACGCTGGAGCAGATTGACCAGCTCCTCGCGCACGCCGAGGAGGTAGGGGACGTGGTTCTCGCGCAGCGAGCCCGGCGAGCTCGGGTGCGACCATGAACCGTTGCACGCTCGTCCTCGACACCGAGACAACCGGGCTTGTGGAGCATGACTTTGCGACCATCGTGGAGCTCGGCGCGGTGATCGTCGCGCCGTCCGGCTTCCTCGTGTCTCGCTGGAGGAGCTACGTCCGGCCCCTCGTGCTCCCCTTGCCTCCAGAGGCCGATGAGGCGATGCGGGTGAACGGCATCGATCTCGCCAATCTCGCCGACGCGCCCACCTGGCCCGACGTGCGATCTGGTCTGCTCGGCTGGCTGTTCAGCTCGGACTATGTTGCCAGCTTCTCGCTCGGCACGATCACGTCCTTCAACGTAGGCTTCGACCGCGCGATGGTCGACCGGGCGGGAGGTCTTGGCGTGCTCGACCGCATGTGGGGCGACTGCATCCAGCTCGACGCGGGCGCGAAGCTCCACGACACGGAGGCGCACACTCGCCGAGACCCGCGCCGTCCTTCGCTCCGGTGGACGGCGCGCGAGCTCGGGATCGAGCAGGTAGAGCCCGCGCACCGCGCGCTCTCGGACGCGGAGACCGCGGCGCGCGTCATGGTCGCGCTGCGGTCTCGGGCGTAACGCGAGCTTCTACAAGGGCTCCCCGTTGGCCGCGATCCATCGCGTGCGCGGGGCCAGCCGCCAGTTGTTGCAGCACCCGTAGGTTCTGACGGGCACCTTCAGCCCCTCGCAGAAGCCATGCTGCCCCCTTCCGGGTCGAAAAGCGGCGCACGTTCCGCAGAAGTACCCGCCTCCCTGCTGGGCGAAGGCAACGAACTCGACGTAGCCCGCCTTGATCTTGATCTGATCCTGTTGAGGATCGCCGCTGGCGGGAAAAGTGATGTTGACAGGCACGTTTCTTACTCCGCGTCGAAGGAGCGACCCTTGTAGCCGTTCTGGTAGTCGGAGCCGTACAGCTCATCGTCCGCCTGGTCGCGATCCATGCGGAGCCCTTCCGCACGGTCGGCGGCCCCGTGCAGATACCAGCACTTCTCGACATCGCCCTGGTGCATCGCTCCAGCCGCCTCGCGTCGAAGTTGCGCGGGCGTCTTGCGAGACCGGGGGTTCGGCAACATCCCCGCGGGCGTGTCCACAACCGTCGCGCGGATCGTCGGCCAGCCGCTCATCGCCGCGTTCGCATAGGTGCTGTTGCCGTCCAGCAGGACGTAGCGGTTCCGAACGTCGTGAGGGTCGCCGACCTCTGCGAGCGTGACCGGGCCACGTCGCTCGGCCTGCCCCTCGTACGCCTGACGCATGAACGTGTTGGCGTTGACGATGCCCTTGCGGCGCGCGCGGATCGGCTTGATCAACGCAAGCGGCACATCGACCCCGCCGACAAAGTAGCGGTCGGGGGCGAACGGCAACGGGTCCACGTCCACCTCGCCGTCGTCGGTAGCGACGGCGCGGTTAGTCCTCATCGCGTGCTTCTCGCGCAGCTTTTCCAACGCAAGTTTGTCCTGGCGCGCGAAGTAACCCTCCTCCGCGGCGGACCCTCCGACCCGGTAGCCCGAGCTCCCGAGCGTGCCCGACGCGAAGCCACCCCGAAGCGCGGCCACCGTGTCGGAGCCCATGAAGCCGCCCTGACCGAGACCGCCCGTGCCGCCGATGTTCGGGCGCACGGGGATTGCACGGATCACGGTTCGGCTTCCGTAGGTTTCGCCAGCATCTTTGGTCTCGACGCTCACCGTGAAGCCGTTTCCCTCCAGGTAGACCTTGATCTCCTCGATCTCCCGACGATCAAGGTTGTAACTCTCTACATAGCTTGCATCGCCGATTACGCGCCCGCGGTACCTCCACGGGATGTAGTCTGCGAGAGGTCGCATCGGGGCTTTCTTGCGTCCATTCGTGCGGCGACCCGCCGCGGCGAGCGCGCCGGAAGCGGCCTGCGAAGCGAGATGCTGTGCCGTGGGCGAGCTCGCAAGGCGCCGAAGGAGGGGGAGAGCCGCCCGACCTGCCGCCATCATCGCCGCCGCGGGGTTGTGCTGCCACTCGGCCTCGACGTGTCCACGGTGCGGGTTCTCGGTGTAGTCGGCGAGGTCCGCGAAGTCGTTGTCGCTCCACCGGGAGCGGCTGGACGACGGGTTGCGGCGCAAGGTGATCTGGTTGGCGATGTTCTCGATGCCCTCAACGCTGTTGAGCATGGGATCGACCTGCGCCGCGGCTTCTGCGTCTCCGAGATCGGCCCGGCGCACAAGATCAGTCCAGCGGAGGTACGCCGGGATGTCGAGCGTCTTGTTTTTCATGGGCGTGTGCGACGCTTGGCCCAGCTTGACGATCCGCTCCGTTTTGACCATCAACTCGACGGGGATACCGTGTCGCAGGAAGATGTAATGGACTGCGACGTACCCCTTCCGGTTGCCCGGTGCCGCGGCGTCCTCGTCGGCGTACTTGTCCTCCTTCTCGATCAAGTTTTCGCCACCGTGGTGCGCGTCGATGTACGCGACGATCTGATCCAGGTCGCGCTTGTCTTTCGCGTAGATAGACGTTCCGGCGAAGTCTTTGAGCATGAGGGCATCGCCCTCCTTCTTCGCCCGCTTGAACACCGCTTTCGGGTCGTTCGGATCGAAGACGTAACTGCGAAAGAGCTTCTGGACGAGGCTGTAGGGGGTCTTGGCGCGCCCGCTCATCTGGCGACCAGGGAACTCAGACGCGAGCTCGGCGAGGAACGTCTCGACCTTCTGCTGGTACGCCTCGCGTACCTTCAGCACGTTGGCGAACACGGCAGAAAGACGGGTCTCCTCCGTCTGGATCGGCGGACCCTCGTGGCTCAACGGGCCAAAGGCGTCGTCAATGTCCGGCAAGCCGTCGTCGTTGGTATCGTTGAAAATCGACGGGTAGCGCGCAGCGTCGAGGTTCGCGTCGTGCGCGGAGACCGACACGGACGGGTGCGCCCCGCCCTCGTTCGCCTTTACCGGCAGGAGGAACACCTGGGCCTTGCTGCCGAGCGCATCGGCGATCCGCTGGGCGTGTGCCTTGGCCTCGCGCTCGGGCATCGGTCCAACGGTCTGCTTGACCTGCTTGCCCTTGACAACTTGAACCAGAAACACGCGAGCCTCCACGAGTAGACCCGTGGAGGCTATCACGCAGCCGGCTAACGGTCAGTCGATCCGCTCGTCGCGGAGATCCTTCGGGTACACGCGCCCGAAGTAGCCCTCGTACCCCTTGAGGTAGCGGTCGCGTCGGGAGATCCGCACCTCCCGCGGCAGCTTCCGCACGAGGCGCAGCCAGCGTTCGGCGTCCTCACCGGTGGGGAGAAGCGCCTCGCCGACCTCCCCCCGGAGCGGGCCTCTGCCGCTATACCTGTTGTAGTCCTCGTAGCTGTAGGACCAGGGCGTGTCGGTGCCTTCGGCGTCCTGCCGTACGACCGGGATCGGTACATACACGCCAGTTCCATCCTTCAGACGCTCAACGAGCTTCGCCTTGTAGAGCTCCGGGTAGCGGGCCGCGGTAGCTGCGATCTCCTTGATCGCTTCGGTGCTACCCAGATACGGCAGACTGCCCGCCGCCATCGTTTCGATCACCTCCTCGGGGGACGGGGGATCGATGGCGGCCACCTCTGCCGTAGCGAGCTGTTGATCGGTGACGGTCGCCTCTACCGGAGCCTCCCAGCTCCCGAGCGGCGCAAGGTAGAGCTTCGCGTCTGCAAGGTCGATGCGCTGAATGAGCACACGCCGACCCGCCATCATGTACCAGGCGCCTTCGAGGTACACGCGCCCGGTGGACGGGATCACGATGATCTTGGTCGTCTCTGCCTTGTCCAACATGGACTTGTAGGGGAAGGTCGCGTCCGGCAGACGCGCGAGCTTCTGACGCAGCGCACGAGCCTGCGTCCGGTAGTAGTCGCGGGTCTCCTCCTCTTTGGCCCGGCGTGCGCTGTCGTACGTCCCGATGTAGCTGGCGAAGTCGCGCAGGGCTTCCGCCTTGCGCCGCGCGAGCTCTTTCAAGACACCCGCTTGCTCCAGACACGCGCACGCCTGCTCGGCCTTTACCGGGTCCGCCGCGAGCGCCTTCAGGATCGCGCAGGGACCGCCCAGGCTGGCGCCGGGGTTCATCGTGGTTTTTGCGGCGCTTTCCAGCAAGCCGACCATCCATGCTCGCTTGCCCTTGATCAACGACAACTTGTACCCGTCGAAGCTGCGCTCCGTCAGGTAGTAGTGCAGCGTCACCTTCTTCATCCGGTTGCCCTGTCGGACGCCGCGCCCGTTGCGCTGCTGGATCGAGGCGGGTTCCCACGGCAGGGTGACGTGATGGATCGAGCACGCGCGCTGCTGGAGGTTCAAGCCTTCGCCCATCGTCGGCGTGTTTCCGATCACCACGTCGAGCTGGGGCGGGACGGCGTAGGCTCCCTTCTGCTTGTCCCATACGCCGTTAAACTCGTCCACCGTCTGTTGCCGCGCTCCGACCGAAAGCGCGCCCGTGACCAGCTTGATTCGGTTCTGGGGGATGCCCGCGATCTCGGAGATCGCATCGCGGAGCCCGGTGTGCGTGTCGTTGTAGTCGGAAAAGACGATGTGCGCGCAGTCGCCGTTTCCGGCTTTTGACGCCTTGATCACCTCTGCTACCGCGCGGTACTTGTTCGGGATCGGGGCGTCGGGATCATACACTCCCACCAGAGCCGGATCGGTTGCGATCTTGGTCATCTGGTCCATCGCTTTGAGGATTTCCCCACCCTTCTTCCCGCCGCCGCCGCTCTCGCCGTCGTCGTCGTCGTCGGGGTTCGGGCGCACCGGAAGCTCGGTCGGGAGCTCGCTTTCCCAGGTGCCTTCATCCAGAGCATGAATGTCCACCTGCCCACTCGTTACGAGCTGCCTCTCCTCGGGGCTCAGGTCCGCGGTAGCCCTCGCACAGAGCGAGTCCACGGATTGCTCCGCACCACCGGACAGCTCCGCACGGATGCGCTCGTACATCGAGGCTTGAAGCGGGGTCATGGGGATGTAGTGCTCGACCTGCTCATCGGCGGGGAGCTCCAGCGGGACAATGTTCGGGTTCGGCGTCCTTCCGGCGTTGACAGCCGCTTCGTACTCGCCGCTCCGCATCGCCGCTTTCACGTCCACCCACTCGGCGAAAATCTGCCTCAGCTCGTCCAGGTTGCCGAACTTGGTCACGGCGAGCGCGTAGTCGAACGACCCGTCCACCTTCAGAGCGGGTTCGCTGGTTGGCAGGCAGAACCGGTCGATAAACTGCTCGGGTCCGCTGATGCCGCGGACGTTCCACGGCTCGTCGGTGCAGTAGCTTAGGAGGTTGTACGCCTCCAGCGGACTGTTTTTCAGCGGGGTCGCGGTCAGGAGTAGGATGCCGGTGCCGTCGTTCTTCTCGCGTACGGCAAGGCATTTGGAGAACAGAGACCAGCACTTCGCGGTCACCGTGTCCTCCGAAAGCGCCCCCATATACTTCATCTTCTTGCCGTACCGGCTCGCGGACCCATAGAGGTTCTTGAACTGATGGGCCTCGTCCACGATCAGCAGGTCCACGCCGAGCTCATCCCACGTCGGCGCAAGGACGGCGGGGGGCACGATGCGGTCTGCGATGTAGCTTTCAAGCGCAGTTGCCTTGCCCACCTGGCCGCGGATCGTGGCTTCAACCACGGACTGCTTGCGGGCAATCTGTGCTTCCAGCGCATCGATTTCGTCCCAGGTGGCGAGCTGGTCGTCAATTTTCTGGACCTCGGCGACCTTCACCGTGATGGGTTGCTTCTCCAGCAAGCTCTCGCGCGTGGTGCCCTTGACCTTCTCGCGCAGCTTGTTCACCTTTTCGACCAGAGCCTCCACGTCCGCCCCGGTCAGGCGCGCGATTTTGGCTTCCTGCTTCTTGATGTCCGGTTCAGCCCCGGTCTTTCTCAGCTCCTCCAAGTAGAGCTGTGCCTCCCGGATCTCCTTCGCTTTCTCGCGCAGCCGTACCAGCTCCTCGGCGATGGCGCGCGCGCTCGTGAGACGGCTTCCCATAAGCTCCATCGCGCGCTCGGGGGTGACCCCGAACCGGAGCAGCGTGGAGTGCTGCACGATTGCGATGTCGTAGAGACCGGCCGCGAAGTCGGCCAGCTTGCGCGAGAGGGTTTCGATGCTGTCGCCTGTGCTTCTCAGGTTGCCGGCGAGCATCTTCGGGGTGAAACCGATGGGCAACACCCGGTAGTCGGGCAGGATGCGCGTCACCTCGGAGATCCAGTTGGGTCCGACGCTGTTCGGGACGGCAACCATGATCCGGCGGGCCTTGCCGCTCTCGCGCATGGCCGCCGCAGTCAGCAAGGCGGCGAACGTCTTGCCCAACCCCACGTCGAGCGCCATGATCCCACCTCGACGCTCCACCGCACGCCGCACGCTGGCGTTTATGTACGGGCGAACGGTGACGACCTCGCCTTTCTCGTCCACTCCGTTGAACCGAGCCAGGGGCACGGGGCTCTCGTCGTACACGCGCGCAACGAACCCGCGGTACGCGCGGTTGTAGCGGGTGGCGAGCTCGGGGGCGCGGTCGTTCATGCGGACGTACGCCGCCCACTCGGCGTCGAGCTTGCGGTCCTCGTTCAGCCGCGCCTCCAGACCCCCGGTGTCACGCTTTTTCTGTCGGACCCTGCCCTTCTCCATCGCCGCGATTTCTTCTTCGCGGTTGAAGTAGCCGACGACCTGTTGCACCGAGAAGTTGAGCGCGTCCGAGCCAGAAGCATCCATCTTCCCGCCGACGATGCGGATCTGTTCGATCTTCAACGGGGTTTTGTACCCGCTCGCCTTGTGCCGGGCCTGGAGGAACGCGAGCAGGAGATCGCAGGTCCGCGCGTCCGCGCCACCGGCTTCGGGGTCGTACACCCACTCCGAACGGATCGTGATGTCGATGTCGGTGATCGGCTTCGGGTCGATAGCGGCAACCAGCTCCTCGACGGAGACCTGCATCTTCGCCAGCACCGCTGCCGTGACGGTCTCGCCGAGCTGGGGACGGTCGCGCCAAGAGAACGGAAACCCTCTGGCGATCTGGTCCTTAGTCCAATCCAGACGGAGGTAGCAGTTACCAGAAAGGAACTCCTGCCGCCGCATGAAGCAGAGCTCGGTCTCGGTGGGCAACCGCTCGGGGTACAGGTACACGTCGGGGTGCAGGAGCAGAGCGCGCACGTCCACGGGCTCGTCGAGGATCGCCTCGATCTCGGACTGCGTAGCCGAGCCCCGTCGCGCGGACAGGAACCGCACCACGTCCGCGGGCGTGCCGTCACCCTTGTACCCGGAGACCTTGCCGGGAACATCGCTGCCGATGAGGTCTGTGAAGCTCCCATCAGCATTGAACGCGCTCGTGAGCGCGTACCAGCTCGCGGTCGGCTTGTAGCCGCTCGGGAGCGGCGTGGTGCGAGGGTTGCCGAACCGGGCAACGTACGCGCTCAGGTCGGGGCGCAGCTCGTCAAGGAGCTGCCGGCACTTCGCGCCATCCGTCACGCGCGTTTCGCGGACGGAGATACACCGGGAGCCCAGGAGCTCGCCGATGGACACGGCATCGGCGACGCTGATGCCCAGGCGGTTGTTGCGGACTGCCTTCTCCGCGGCGATCTCGGTCGGCGTGGCGACCACATCGGCAAAGTAGGTGGAGGGGGGCGGGCGGCTCGTGAACTCCACGAGCTTCGCAAAGTCGAACGGACCCGTACGCAGACCGGGACGGTAGTTCTTGCTGCTCACGTCATGCGAGCCCATGTGCGGACCCTCGGGACCGGCGGGCGTGGGCTTCGTGAAGTAGTGGCCCTCCGCGATCTGCTTGTCCTCGGGCAAAACAGCGGCGAGGCGCACCGGACGCTTGCCGAGCACGACCAACACCAGGTTCATCAACGATCCGGGGAACATATCGGACGGAACCTCAACGGCTCCGAAGAAGTGCGAGCGGAGCAGGATCTCCTCGCGGGTCCGAGCGTACTCCCCCTTAGTCGCGGTCAGGATGCCCCAGGGAATGAGCTGAATCGTCACACCACGCGGGCGCAAGTAGTCGAGCGAGCGGAGCACAAAGTAGTTCTGGTTTTCACCGATCTTCGCGTAAGGCGTGTCCTGCATTTGACTTGCCCGGCGTCGGTTTGCATACGGCGGGTTTGCGATCACGAGGTCCACCTGGTTCGCCGCGATCACCGGGGGGTACTCGGCGATGTAGCTCTCCAGCGGGCCGGAGAACACGCGCATCGCGGGATCGACCCCGTACGTCATGTTCAGCATATCCGCCTGGTCGCCGTCCCATTCCACGAGCGTCCACTCGGCTTCGCCAAGGTGCGCGCGCCGCCACCCGGCGACCAGGCGCCCCGAGCCGGCGCTCGGTTCCAGCACGCGCACCGGGCGACGGCGCCCGTTGTGCTCGTCCCACAGGGCGAGCGCGCGCGTCCCCATCGCCTGAGCGACGGCGAGGGGCGTGAAGTATTGCGCGGTCATGCCCTCAAAGGCGAACGTGAGATCGAGCGGGATCTGCGGGAGCTCACGCTCGGACAAGCCGCGCGCCTTGCCCGCCGACCGCTCCATCTCCATGCGGCAGAACGCTTGCTGGTCCGGCTTCAAGAGGCCGATCTGCTCTGCGGTGAGCTCGGCGCACGAGCGGAACAGGCCCCCGAGACCGCTCCACGTTGCGAGCACGCTGCGCTCCGCATCGGAGAGCAGCGGGAGCACGCCGCGGTTCGCCGCAGCCTCGGCTTGCGCCCGGCGCAAGATCACCAGAGCCTCAAACGCCTGCTTGCGGCGCTTGCTCGCGGTCTGCTCCTCCCTGCCAACCGTCACGCCGCGGAGCGATCCGAGCGCGAGGTCGATCTCGGACTGCTGCCGCATCAGAGCGACGGCGAGCTGGGTCAGCTTGCCGCCGCGCGCGAGCGCGGACAGGTGGACGGCGTAGCTCGGGCTCACGAGCACGTCGTCGCCCTTCCCCGTCGCGTCGTTGCGGCGCATCACGGGGTTGCGCTGCGGCATCGAGCGCGCGTCAAGCCACGCGAACGCCTCGGCCACGGTCCCGAACATCGGAGCGACCCGCACGATGGCGTCGTTTCCGTCCGCGTACGAGCGGTACTGCTCGGGAAGCCCGGCGTAGTCGTCGTCGGCGTACCAGCGGCGCACGATCTCCCATTCGCCATCCTCGTTGTCGAGGAGGTACGCCGCCCCCGGCGTGCGGTTCGGCACGCCGGGACCAAGAAAGTACGCCGCGGAGATCCAATCCGCGTTCAGCCCGACCTGCGCCATGCCGCGGAGGCGGGCCTCGGCGGACGCCCCGGCGGGGTTCGCCACCGCGGCCACCATGCGGGCCTGGGAGCGGGCCGCCGACGTGGCGGGAGCGGAGCGGTACGGATCGTGGTCGAAGCTCATGGGCGCGTGTCCTACGCTCCCTGTCTACCGCGGCGCGGTCTCTCGGTCACGCACCGCGGAGCAACGCCAGCGCACGCCAGATGCTCGCGTCCTGACCGTTGATCGCACCGTCTACAGTCGCGGGGGTCATGCCGAGCGCGGTCCCGAGCGCGGCGCGGGAGCGCGGCCCGAGCGCACCGTCGATCTTGCCGATGTCGTGGCCGGCTCGCTGGAGTAGAGCCTGCGTCACCGTCGCGAAGCTGGTGCCCGAGCCCCCGTGACCGACCAGGAGCGCGCCGCACCACGCCGCTTGCTCGTAGCCCAGGCGCGACCGTACCCCCGCAAGGTCGCCCCACCAATCGAAGTGCCATGCCTCGGTGGCGCGCTCGTCCGGGTGCGCGATGATCGGCTCCCATCCCGCCAGCCGGGCGAGCCGCCAGAACGTGTCGAGCTGCTGGTCGGGCGCGACGTTCGGAAAGCGCAGGCTCGCGAGGTCCACGTCAATGGCCCGGCCCCCGTTGTGGTTCGACCTGCCGGGCACCGCGACAAACGCTGCCTTCATGCGCGCCGGATCGAAGCTCGCGGACCCTCGCGCGGGCTTCCCCGCCGCTACCCATGCGTCGTATCGGGCGCGCAGCGCGCTCTGCTCGTTCACGTCACGGTGGGCGCTCGTCACGCGGAAATCCCCGCCCTCCGAAGCCACGAGCCCGGCAAGGTTCGACAAGGACTGACGCGCGCCGTCCACGAGTACGCCCATGCCGAGCTTGTAGAGCGGGGTGCAGGCCGCGCGCGGGCCGCCGGTAGCCCCGCGCTCACCGTAGGACGATGCGATGGTGGGATCGACGCGGGAGAGCGTGAAAGGGGGCTTCATGCGTTGCCTCTAACGT
>Ga0181357_1001161_pt1 | contig 10370 bp, 6 predicted proteins | sample Fa13VDMM110DN_FD_130094 | JGI IMG/M metagenome (GOLD analysis project Ga0181357, IMG submission 130094) | Freshwater viral communities from Lake Michigan, USA - Fa13.VD.MM110.D.N | ecosystem: Environmental > Aquatic > Freshwater > Lake | place: USA: Michigan | collected 2013-09-24 | reverse complement strand
GTCCATTAGTGCGGCATCTTTGTTACCGTCCCATAATTTATCAACGCCGGGACGAGACATATAGTCGTCAAACCTAGCCCGTAGTTGAGTCATGTCTAAACCCATTACAGAGATTGCTCCAGCCTTTGACACCTTGATGCCGTAGGGAACAAAGTCTCGGGTGGTCATGCCGCGGCTGGCATACACTGATGTTTCGCCCTCCTTAGAGGTAGCCGGGAAGTAGTCACCATTGATGACCTTGCCGGTATTAATTGCGTCCACAATGTAGACTAATCTAGCAAAGTGTTCGGGTGGTAAATACTTTTGATAGACGGCCAGCTCTGCATCCGTAAGATTGTTTTTACCCCTTGGCACATCAGCCAGATCTGCTGCGGCCTTGCTGTTGGCCAGGTCTCGCTGCAAGTTCACTTGGTCTTCTGTTTTTACGCCGATTACATTGCCAGCGTCATCCTTCAGCAAGACATCGCTCTGGCCCTGCGTCTTGGCCCATACGGCTATCTCTTGAGCAGGCATCTTCATTAATGGCACCTCAGCCAGCGGCACCCCGTTCTTAGCAATAGATTTATTGATCTCGGTTCGAGCGCCAATCAATTCGGTTACCAGCTTATCCATTCCCTTGTAGCCGGTCTTGTAGGACTCTTGGGTTACCCCGAGGCGATTAAGAGAGAAGTCTATCGCGCTCTTGGTAGCGTTAATGAGGGCGCCACTTTTAGTGCGCTGACCCCTCAACAGAATGTCGCGGTTCTCTCTCTGTTGCAGAAACTGTCTGAAATATTCGGCACCAATTTCTTCTGGCAGATTACCTTTTTTCTCAAGGTACGATTTTAAGACATCCTTAACGGCAGGATCTTCTGCGCGATTAATGTAACTAGAAACAAAGTCATCAATTTCTTTTTGAGAAAAGGATTTAGAAATTAACTCATTAAACTTTGGCGCATATACATCGCCAAGCGCGGTGCGCATTGCGCCGTGAAAACCTTCGTGAAAACCTGTGCCAGGATTAAAGAGGTCGACGTTGATGAACACCGTTGGGGTGCCGGTTTCTCCTTTCTTTGGGGCAACCGTAATACCCTCAAAACCAACCCCTCTAGCTTCGGGCATCGATTTTGCTTGTTCGTTTGTTATGTACTCAAACTTGACGGCTCCGTTAAGCCACTTGGTCGTGTCAATTAATTCAGCAACGGCTTCTTGGCCATCCCGTCTAATTAAAGAATCAAACAGCTTTGCTGCGTTGCCCTTACTAGATTCAGAGAGGTTTAGCACACCCTTGGTGGCGTCGTTGATAATTTGACTGCGACGTTGCGCTCCAGAGGCTGCCTGTAGGCCACGTCCAGCAAGTCCGCCGCCAGCACCTAGTGTTAGACCCATACCGACGCCAGCAGCCATCCCCTCGCCACCATCAGCAAGGAACCCCAGCGTACCACCCACTACAGCACCGCCGGCGGCACCTTGAAGCGCGGCTGACATATATGGGGTTATGGAATCAACTCCGCCAAGAGTTGCGATTTTGCCTATTGTTCTGGCCGATGAAGATGCTGTTAAGTCATTTGCTAAAACCTCAAACGGACCCATTCTTCCTGTTCCAACCTTAGCAGCATCTGAAATTTTCTTTGTTACCTCGCCGGCCACATCTAGAACCTCGCCGGCAATCTTTGTAGCCGTAATCAGCTTTGATGCTTCGTAAACCCCAGGGATTGCAAATCCGCCCATTCCTGCAATAACCGCTCCGGTAGTTCCGGTTTGGACGGCGCTGCCAACGCGGCTTGCTACGCGGGGATTGCCAGTCAATTCTTCTGCCGTAGCAACGGCTATTTTCTTTGGCATATCAGATAGGGTAGTTAAACCCTTGCCAAGTTTCTGCGTTGCTTCACCCACAACCGATCCAGCTTCAGCGGCTGCACGGCCTAACTTTGCGCCCATTCCAATCCTTGCCATAAGTGCGCCGGCACCAAATTCTGGTTGGGCAAATAGACTAATCGCTTCAGAGGTGGCTGGAAGCGGTGATTTCTCTAAAATATCTTGTGTTTGCGCCTTAGCAAATTGAGACCTCTTAAATTCTTCAAATTGCTTATTTAACTCAAACTCATGTTTTTGTTTATTCTCTGCTGAATCACTAAGATTATTTGCTGATAAATACTGTGGATAAGAAATCAAGTCGTCATCATTCCATGACATCATATCAAGGGCCAGTGCCGCTAATTGATTAAACCCAGCATATGCCCCCCTTGCCGCGACCTCGCCAACGGGATTTAATCTGCTAAGATCAGCAACACCAAGTTGGCTAATTGAACCCTTGGGTGCTGGTGCATTAAAGGCGTCAAGCGTTGCGCCACCAATCTCTTTAATTGCTCCGCCTGCAACGTCGATCAAACCCTCGGCGCCCTGCATGGCTATCGTACCCCAAGAGACCGGGTTGTCGCGCTTATATTCAAGCATCCTTACATAATCATCACGATTCATTAATTCAGCCGATGCTGGATTACTGGCCTGCCGATTCGTTACTTCTTCTCCAGTTGCATTGCGACCTGCATCAAGAAAAGAAATTCCTGCACTATTGGCGTTACCTAAAAGGGTAATTCCGTTGCCAGGCTGTTTCTTTTTATCGTCAAGAAGAGTGATTGGCATGGTATTTTTAATCTATGAAATATCTAGGATATTTTCCTGTTGCTGGATCAAAAATCTCAGCAACGCCGGTGAATCCACTAGCGCGAGCAGCTTCAGCGTCAGCCATTGATTCAAACTTTCTTAAGTTCTGTGGCGCTTTTGGAGTTTTATTTTGTTCCTTTTCGGGTATGTTATTTAACTGCTCTTCGGGAATTTTAGACTCATTAATGTAGTGATTGGCATCTGGTCCAATTTTTGCCCTTAGCGATGCTTCAGCACCCAAACGTCTTTGCCTTTTTTGTTCTATTACGTCTTTTCCGTCACCCGCTAATTCAAAATATTGCGCACGCGCCTCTTCGTATTCTGATTCTTTTAAACCAGAACCAGATTTATCACGCAAGGTAGCCTCAATCCAATTATTTGCGGCTGCTTCCCATCCTTTTCTTTCATCACTCTTCATGCTTTCTAACATAGGAAAACGACTTGTAATGTTTGCCGGTTTGTATGTGCTTGTTTCAATCATTTCACGATTTTGTCGTGCTTGATTATAAAACGTAAGAGATTTGGCTTGTCCTTCATTTAACGGAGTTACTGGCTTAACGCCCAATTGCTCGACTTGTTTTTTAAGAACAGCGGCACCAACAGTGTCGCCTGCTGCTTCTCTATCCGCTAAGTCAGCCAACAGTTGTCCGACGGGAGACTGTGGCTTGTTGGCTGTTGGCTTTGAAACAACTTGAAATTGATCTTTGCCAGTGCTTACCAATGGAACAACTGTTCCATCTGGCAAGGTAACCGTTTTTGCCGTTGGCTCAAATCCACGTCTCAAATCTGCAATCCTTGCGGCATTTAGTTCTTCATTACTCCTAAAAGTTGCCGCATCAATTAACGCTTTTTGAGCGGCAAGTTCGTACTCACGTTGATCCTGTAATTTTTTATAATCAATAGCAGCCTCTCTATCAAACTGTGACACCGCAAAGTCTGCATTGTTTAAAAACGATTTTTTCTGTGAGTTAGACATTGCAGCGAATTTACCAACTCCCTCTGCAAGTTTTTTTGCTCTAGGATCTTCAGCAAATTTTGGGTCTGTTTTATATTTTTCAAGATTGCCAGTAGTCATCTGGAATTTTTCATCAAGAAATTGGCTCTCTTCCTTGTTCTTGGTGTATTGCTCGATGCTTGAGGCAATGGTCTGCCCAATCCCTTGTGCCGCCTTGCCCAGCGTGTTGGCGATGTTGGTAGACGCCTGCATATAACCCTCGGGCAGGGGGCTAATGTACTGGACAGGATTAAAATATGGTCCCTTTTGCATAAATGTAGTTTGTTAAATTAACCTTTTAGAAAGGGTAGCTTGCCAATAACTGAACCGCCACCGGTCAACGGCGCGGCAGCAATTGCGCCCAAGCCACCAGCAATTCCGCTGATCATTGATGCGTTGGCCTGAGCCTGCGCGATGTTAGCAGCATTTGTGGACTGCTGGTTGCCACCGTAGATATTGTTGGCGTAGCTAGACTCCGGATTAAACAGCGCAGGACCGGCAATCTGCGTGTTCTGCATACCCTGCGCACCGAGACCTTGGCTCGCTTGGAATGCGGTGCTGGGACGGCCAAGGATCGCTTGGAATGGATCGCTGGACGTTGCCTGACGCAAGCCAACCATCTGCGCAGCGTAGGCGCGATTCGCGGCCAACTCTTGGTTAGCGAGCTGCGAACCCTGTCCAAGGTTCTGGATGTAATTCTGGTACTGCTGCTGGTTGCTGGCGCGATTGCTTTCGGCTGCGCCCAGATTGGCCTGCTGATTTGCAAGTTGAGCCTGCATCATGGCGCGTTGATTAGCTTCCGAAACCGTCAACCCGGCCTGCTGGTTCGCAAGTTGCGACTGCATGAATGCCTGTTGATTTGCCTGTGCCTGAGTTAGTCCAGCAGATTGGTTGGCTAACTGAGCTTGCAGTCCATACTGTTGTGAAAGCTGTTGCGCCTGCAGCCGGTTAGAAATATTCTGACCTTGTAGGCCAATGTCCTGACCATAAATGTTGCCGGCAAAGTTACGGTTCGCGGCCTGCTCCTGCTGCAACTGCGCGTTGACATTCTGCGCCATCCCAAGGTTTTCGATTTGGCGTGCGCGTTGGTTGACCAAACGATTCTGCACCTCTGCGCTAATAGCCTGGGGCGACATTGCCATGCCGCGTGCGGCGTAGGATGCGCGGACCTGCTGCTCGGCCTGACGCATCTCAGCCGGCGTCAGACTGCCATCTGGCGACATCTGGTTCAGCACAGCACTCTCAAGTGCGCTTGAGATTCGCGACGGACCGGCGTTGAGTGCTTGGTTATATAGACTGCCACCGAGCGCACCTTGGCCAATATTGCCGGCGCGAATGTTCTGGGTGTAGACCTGTTGCGGACCACCAATCTGGGCCGCGCCGATTTGCTGTGGTCCGCCCATCTGCGCTGCGCCAACCTGCTGCGCATAAATATTCTCACGCGGCTGCTGTTGGGCGAGCTGTTGGCTGAGTGTGTTAGTAAACTGATTCTGCTGTGGACCGGCGAAGCCCTGAGCCTGTTGCAACGATGCCGCCAGCTCAGGATTTGCTGCCATAAACGCCTGCGAAGCCTGTAGGCCAAGGTTCTGCACGTCCGCAATGTCAGCGGCGCGTTGCTGGGTGTTAGCTTCTGCGCTAATCTGACCGTACTGAGGCAAAGCCTGACGGTAGATGTCAAGCATACCCATCTGGCCGCCGGGAACGCCAAGCAGAGCCTGCTGGGTGTTCTGGAGCTGGAGCTGGTTGTACAGCGGCTGGTACTGCGCCTCGGACTGGTAGAGCTGTGGCGCCAGATTGATCTGGTTTTGCAGCGTCTGCGATGTTTCTTGCGCGTAGTCGCGTGCTGGTGCTGCTTGGACGTTTGTAGATCCCATGTTATTTAGCGTTAAGTGTTACTGTAAAATTTTCTTAATAAGTTTGTCGGTGTCGAAGACACGCAACCTTTCGTCGCCCTTAAACCCGCGCTGCCAGATCACCTTTGGCAGGTGCCACGGCATCCGGGTGATGAACCACTTGAGGGCGCCGTCGCCGACAGCCATCTTGACAAACCATGAGTCTGCGAGGTGATACTCCTCTGGCTCCAGCCAGCGGTCTGACTCTGCCTCGATGATAGGGCGACCTATCATGATTGTTGCCGGCGAGGAGAACACAAAGCCGTGCGTGAGGTAGGAGTGAAGATCCTTCCCCAGAACAAGACCATTTTTTTTGTAAAGGTCTTCGGCGATTTGTAGTGCTGGAATCATTCTTCGGATACGACGTTCTTTCCGGGCATGGTTGCTGAGATCCTAAGACCGCGCACCGTTGGCCGGCCTGTCACTGACTCAAGTTTTAGATCGAGACCAAACCCGCGCTTTGCGATGCGGAAGCGTTTTGTGAAGTCCTCTGCGCTAGACGAAGCAAAGCTAAACACCTGCGACGTGTTGTCGGGATTGGTGGCGATGGCCGTGATCGTCATCGAGTCGCCGGCGTTGCAGTTCAAGTCTGCCTCCGCGTAGCTAAATCGTTTTGAGGCGTAGGTGTCGTAGAAATATCTGCGCGTCAGGATCTGCCCGGCGATGGCGTTGGGCTGGAATGAGGTCGTCATGATCGCCGGCAGAACAAACGGAAGCACGGGCGCACCTGTGCTGTCGGTTAGCTCATCGTAGGCCAACTCCTCGCTCAGGAAGATGCCGTACTCTTGGTTGATGAAGTAGAGGCGCTTGGCCTGCCCGTAAAGAGCGATTGCCATGCTGTCGACGTACATTCCGGTTGGGAAGGTATCGACCGATTCCCATGCCTTGTTGAGCAGGGAGTACACAATGACTGCATTGTTCCTAGTCGAACCATCGATTGGGATGGCTAGGTAGTAGCGGTTATTAAACACCTTGCCGACAGCCTTGCTGACCGCGGTCGTATTAATTCTGGCGATAACGTCTGAGATAGGATCAGACAGTGGGGTCGTGTTACCTAGCAGCTTTAGATCTAGACTAGGATTGAGTAGGTACACGCCGTTGTCTGAAAGAAAGAAAATGTATTCGCCGGCGTTAACGATAGAGCGCCGAGCGGAGCAGCCAAACTCTGACGTGAGAGACTGGATGAACGAGGTTGAGCCTGGGGCAGCGCCGGCGGTGTAACCGTTTGGATCGACGTAAGCGTAGTACATCGAATTGCGCTGAAAGATAATAAACTTATCTTCCTGCCAAGGCTGGAATCCAACGATGAAATCGTTTGCGCCAAGGTTGATTACGAACTGCGCGAAATCTAGGTCCCAAGTGTTGTAGTCTAGGTAGTCGCTGGCGCAGATTGAGTCGCGGGTCTGTTTTAGGATTAGCCGATTTTTGAAGTACAGACCAAAGTCTGTCGTCGGCATATTCTCAGCGCCGGGTGTGCTGACGCCCTGTGGGACAACCGTAATCGTGGTGGCGCCATCCCAGACGAGGGGAGCCTTGCCCTTCTGACACACTGGTGTGCCGCCAGAGGATGCGCCGGGATCGCTCGCCATCGTGTAGTCAAAGGTATTGGCAGTGATATTAGAAATCACATACGATCCGTTGTATTGAGTGAGGTTTGATCCCGTAATAATCACCTCGTCGCCGTTTGCGTAACCGTGCGCCGTGATCGTAGCAGTGGCTGTTGTCGTGACGCGAGTGATGCTGGTGACAGTCTTCAGCGCGTCGCCCTGACCCCGGAAGATGTAGGCCACGTTGTTGGCCTGCACGATGTCCACGTTGTCGGTGGCAGTGATCGTGCGACCTGTTGGGTAGTTAATGATGCTGCCGATAGAGAGCGTTGACGTATTGTACGAAAACAGACCGCTGCCGGTCAGCAGTATGATGTACTCTGTGCCGGTGCTGGTTGAGAAGGTGCTGGACCCGTAAATATTCACACCGATGGACGCGCCAGAGGTTAGACGCTTCATGCCTAGCCGTACAGCAGCCGTGCCACGGTCAAGGCGCATATTCTGCGACAGTTGAACGTAGCCTGCCTTTAGTTCGAGCGGATTATTGCGGGACTGCATCCCGATAAAACCGTTCTCACCTTCGACTAGGTATGTGTTTGTGAGTGGCATTATTTCTTCTTAGCGTAGTGAACGATGGTTAGGACACCCGCCGCGATGCTGACGAAGAGCGACAGGATTTTCAGCCAGAACTCTAGATTGCTCTGCCATCCAACAACTCCCGCTGCACCGCTTGCAACTGTGCCGAGGAAGCCCTTAATGTTGTCATTCATTTGGTGGGGCATTGTCGTGTGGTTTTTTAACTAGTTCAGATAGCACTTTGAGCGCGGCCTCGATCACTTCGTGATCTTTGCGTGTGCCAACGTGAGCGAGAGCAACTTGTGACAGTATTTGGATGGCTTGTTCTGGATTCATGTTATTCGAGTTTGAATGCGATAATTCCGCCGGCGTGAGCCACGGTACTAGCTGACCCTAAATTGATGGTAGAGCCGGCCTCTGGCGTACCCTTGAAGTAGACATCAAATGTGCCTGAGGCCACCACCTTATACCCCATAACCGCGACATTGTCACGCGATGTTGGTAGCAGACCCGAAGAGCCAAAACCAAACACATTCGCTCCTGCGACATCGCAGAATTCTAGTTTGGCTTCGCAGGCCACGTCATTGACCCGCGATGTGCAGGTTCCCATGACCAGCCACTTTCCTACAGTCAAATTAACAGTGGGCGCACCTGGCGTATTGAAGATAAGCGCAGCACCCGTGGATGTTCCGGTCTGATTCGCATTGACCGAAATAGATTCAACAACGGAAAGCGTATTAAGTGCCATCGAACCTAGTCCGGTAATCTTGGCGTTGGCCAACGATGTGATCCACGCTGGGTTGGCATACGATCCAGTGGTGACTACGCCATTGGTCACGGTTCCGGTAAGGTTCCCGGTAATGGCGCCAGAGGCTGTGATGGTGGTGGCTGCAATGCTTGTGGCAGTAGTCGCACCAATAGGCTGCGGCGAGGCAAACAATTGCGTGATGGTTGACTTGCGCAGTGCGGTATCAGCGGCGCTGTGCAGCAAGATAGTATCAGCGGCGACTGGAACCGCCTTAGCGGTCTGGTCTGTGATGGCACCAGGCAACAGGATCGCTGAGTCAACGTGAGCGTTTAGATTGGTGTACGATACGGTGTTCAGGGGTGAGCCTGCCGTGTACGTTGTGCCTTTTTGGATCTGTGCCATTTGATTTTAAGTTAAATTTCTATTGGTTTGTGTTTAGCATGCATTTGGCTTCTAGGGCGGCGAGGCGTTTGCGGAGGGATTGCAGCTCGGCTACGAGGTTGGCAATAACTTCAGATGTGCCAGCTTGCATTGACTGATAAACAGGTTTTCCATCAGCATCCACGGCATCTTTTTCGCCGCTTACAGACAATGGCGATACTTCAGCAAATTCGTGAGCAATAAAACCCACAAACTTACTGCCGTCTGATTTCCACGTTCCCACCTTTGGCTTGAGCGCATCAATAAAAGTGCCGCTATCAACCACTGGGCCAGTGATTTCTTTAAGGCGATAGTCGGAAACACTGTTATATGCACAAGTTGAATTTGTAGTGACAATTTGTCCGACAGTCGTAGTTCCGCGAATAAAATTAAAACTACTGCGACCAACATTATCCGTATTATTTTCGGTTGCCTCATATACTGGGCCATAAGTCAGGGTAGATTTAATAAATACCCCCGTATTAGTGATGCCAGCAGAGGTGGTCAATAATCCAGTAAAAGAGCCGGTTCCCGCCACGCTCAGTTTCTGGCTCGGACTTGTCGTCCCAATGCCCACGTTGCCTGCCCCAGTAATACGCATTCTTTCTGTCGGAGCCGTATCAGTTGTTACTGAACGTGTCGCAAAGAAAATATCATCAATCGTAAAGCCACCATTATTAGTGTTAACCCCACCAATAACCGCAGAGGGTAAAGTTGCTCCGCTGCCATTATATCCAAAACCAATTTGATGTAAATTTCCAGCACCACCAGTAGCGTCACCAATCCTGATGCCAATATTACTGCCAATAGTAGTTCCAACAGGAATATTTAATTGCAGTTTAGCCAAGGGACTTGTCGTCCCAATGCCGACGTTGCCGCCGTTTGGATTTAACAATAAACCATAATTTGTTGCTAAATTCGCAGAATCAGTTACCTGTATCCACCCATTTCCACCTGAAATAGTTCCAAAATCTATTACACCAGTACCATCTGATGCTTTTATCCTCAAACCCCCAACTTGAGTTGTACCAGAAGTGGCTGGAGCAGTTCTTATGTAATTTGAACTTTGTAAAGACATGGCAGGACTCGACGTCCCAATGCCGACGTTGCCCGAAGAAGTAATATCAATACCTACGCCATTTGCCAGCGTTCCATCAGAATAAGAATTATAAAGTTTAAAGTTAGCACTAGCAGCAGCAATGCCGATTTGTGCAGAACCTACGCCCGGATTTAATACTAAAATTGAAGATTGTGTGCTTGCGCCATTAGAAACATTTAGTTTTGCTCCAAAGGAAGGAGAACTTGAGCCAATATTAACAACCCCGCTGCTTGTTGCAAAACTGGCTCCTAGGGTAGACGATGCCGTCGTAAACGCCCCCGTGGACGGCGAGGTCGCCCCGATGGCCGTGGAGTTTAGGCCAGTGGAGGTGACCGAAGCATAAGATACGCCGCCAGACGCAATGGTAAAAGCATCGCCAGTATTGACGACGTTATTACCAACCGTCCACTTACTTGTTCCGTTTCTGCGAAATGCAATTTGTGTAGCG
>Ga0181357_1001160_pt1 | contig 10371 bp, 10 predicted proteins | sample Fa13VDMM110DN_FD_130094 | JGI IMG/M metagenome (GOLD analysis project Ga0181357, IMG submission 130094) | Freshwater viral communities from Lake Michigan, USA - Fa13.VD.MM110.D.N | ecosystem: Environmental > Aquatic > Freshwater > Lake | place: USA: Michigan | collected 2013-09-24 | reverse complement strand
TGATGCAAATAAGCCTTACTATGTTGCTCGTACAGCTCAAGCTAAATTGAAAACAAATTTACCTATCATTTTGCATCATGCAGATCATATGGCAGCACAAATTGAATTTGAACGTTGGAGAAACAAAGACAAAGAAACAGTTAAACCTGTTCAAGAAAAATCTAAAATTACAAAAAGTAATGGATTAAAAAATCTAGCTGAAAATAATCCAGATGTTGAACAAACATTAACGGATATTTTCAAAGCATTTAACGGAGAATAAACATGATATTTTTTATTATAACAACGTTAGTATTAACTGGAATATGTACATATCTAGGTTATCGCGTTTGGTTCCTTGCAGGCGCCGTTGCAGATTTACAAGAACAAGATGAAGATGTAACCCAATATATTCAATCATTAGAAATGACTAATTTATACATGTATGATAAAATTATGGAGTCATATATGAAAATGCAAGAAATTGATACTAAAGGTGCATTTGCAGCCGAAGATGAGGTTGGAACTACATTTGATATGTTAAAACAAATTATTGAAGAATTAAAAGAAGAGTTCACAAATGGCCAGGAAGAAACAAAGTAAATCATATTTTACAAAAATAACAGAATATGCGATTGCATCGTATAATCGTATTCAAGACAATTTACCATTGCGAGAAAAAATTTATCGTAGATTTATTTATCCCGCATTCATGAAATTAGCTGAAAACATTATCAACAAGGTTAAACCAGATTATATTGATTCTACGTTTCAAGATTTGCAAATCGATCTGGTTACATATTTAACGGCTCGATTAGATAAATTTAATCCTAATGCCGGAAAGGCATATTCTTATTATACTAGAACATCATTTAATTATTTGATTGCAGAGAATCAAAAAGCATATTCGAAAAGAAAAGCAGATATGCAAGAATTAAATATCGACGAACAACGCAACATAATGACAGAAATTCATAATGAAGATATGCAAGAAACATTGCAATATTTTATGAATGCATATATTAACTATTGTTATGAAAATTTAAATTATATTTTTTCAAATCCAATTGATATACATGTTGCTGATTCGGTATTGCATATTTTTGAAACACGAGAAAACATTGAAAATTTCAATAAAAAAGCATTATATATCTACATTCGAGAACGAACGGGATTAGAAACAACAAATATTACCCGCGTTGTTAAAACTCTCAAACAAATTTATGAAGCTAAATTTTTAGAATACGAACAAACAGACTTCATAAAATTGCCTTTTTGATATTTATTTTAAAGGGTTTTATGTATGGACAAGAATGATGAACTATTCAAAGGAACAACCTTTGCCGATTTAATGTCCGATGTTTATCACAATTCAAAAAAGAAAGATAGACAAATAAATCAACTTATTGCTCAGTTGCAACCATTAATTAAAAATGCATCTGATGCTACTATCATTGTGCCGTTGATCAAAGAATATTTAGACGTTGCAGTTAAGAATGACGATCATCTAGTTAAATTAACTGCAATAGTTCAACGTTATATTTCAACTAAACAAACAATTTCTGGAGCAGATGGATTATTAAGTGATGAAGAAAAACAACAATTACTTCGCGTTGCCGAACAAACATTGTCTTCGGAATTATCAGATGAATTAGATTCAATTGAACAAGAATCTGCAGCATTGAAACAAAAAATACAATCTGCGGTAGATAAGACAAAAGACGTGTAATGAACTTGAAAGAATATGTAGAATGGGATGTTGCCGAAGTATTGGAGTACGAATATACATACCAATACAATGAGCCAGGATCGGAACTATCTAATACTGATAGATTGTTTGCACTTAAAGTAAAATCATGTAGTAGCTACTTTAATAACAAAGTATACATGGCAAGGCCAGCTGATATGAACATGAAACGAATTCCATTAGTTGGCGAATTTGTTTTAATATTCAAAACATTCAACGAACAATCAACATCCAATCGTTGGAGAACGGGTTGGTATTATGTTTCAACTATTGATTTGCAATCATCTATTAATGAAAACAGATTACCAGGTATATCAGATGGTTTAACTCAAGAACAGATCGATGCAATTAAACCAGGAAAAACATTTACATCAAAAACAATTTCTCCATTACAGCCATATGAGGGTGATATGCTCTTGGAAGGTCGTTGGGGCAATAGTATTCGTTTCGGCAGTAGCATAAATACAACATATCCTGCAGGTTATTATTATAAGTCCACGCCATGGCCTAGTAATCAAGATGGCGATCCAATTATTATATTGTCTAATGGACGTAATAATAAATCTAAAAAAGAATTTACTGTTGAAAATGCTGAACAAGATGCATCATCTTTGTATTTAACTAGCACTCAACGAATAGATACGTTAACGTTAACAAAAGATTTAACAGTACATAATAGTGCATTTGTAGGTTCTCAATTTGTAGGTGTAGCAGATAGAGTTATTTTACGAGCTAAGAGTGATATTGCAGTTATAGATTCGCAAGAAGCAATTGTTTTAAATACTCCTAATGAAATTTATATAGGCGGCGAAGATGCAACAGAACCATTGGCACATGGGTTAGTATTGCAACAAATTTTACAATTGATTGTACAAGCTATTTCTGCAGGGTCGACTGGTCCGGGTGGTGCGCCGTGTGTAACAAATGCATCTGCATTATTATCACAAATTTCTACATTGTTACCTGATTTGAATAGTACAAAATATAAAATGACAAAGACATAATATGGCAGTAGCATTTCCTTTTGATCAACTTACCAGTAAACCGGGCGCGGCAATAAACAAATTGCAAACTGCACTAAACAAGGTTATTGCAAAACTAAATCAAAAAGTTTCTGAAGCTATCGGTAAGGCCGGATCGTTAGCAAAGAATATTTTATGTAATGATCCGCGCGTAAAAGACCTTAAACAAATTTTAAAACAAATACAACAGTATATTACACAAATTCAAAACATTTTACGAATTTTAAATATTGTTATTCCAATATTGGCAGTAGCTGCACAAATTGCATCGGTATTAATTAACGGACAATTAGCAAACCCGGTACCATCGCCCCCGGTAGTAGGACAAGCCGTTGCAGTGCAAAATGAATTAGTTGCTAATATTGCAAAAGCATTGACACAAGCTTCTGTAATTGTAACTGCAGTAAATGCTGCGGTAACTGTTGCAGCAACATTGATTGGTCCGGTAATTAATAAATTATCATCAATTTGTAACACAGAAACATTTGAAGTTAATCAAACAACTCAAAATTCATTAGATAACAATACTGAATTTGTTATTACTTCAGATTCCGAATTTTATCGCACAGTAAATGTTTCACAAGAAGACATTGATTTGCGTGAAGATTTAATTGTGCAGTTGCAAGAACAACAAAGATCATTATTAACTGATTTATTAGAAGCACCTAGCCGAGTTATTATAGGATCTGGCACGCAACCGCCTGATGCAGATCGCGGTAAAACTGGTGATTATTTTATAAATCAAACTACTAGAACAATATATGGCCCTAAAGTTTTAGATACCGAATGGCCTACGGGCATAAATTATTAAACCTAATATTTATATAAAAGTATTCATATGGATTCAAAAACATTAATAAAAGCACTTAAAGTTGCCGTACGAGAGGTTATAAAAGAAGAATTAACTGAAATTCTTCGGGATGGGTTACAATCTACAATTGTAGAAATGGCAGATCTTAAACGCGTAGCACATGTTCCTGCGCAAAGAAAATCTGTTATGGAATCTCCTAAAAAATCAAAAGTACAATTCACTGATAATAAATGGGCAGATATTTTAAATGAAACAGATGCTATATCAGACCCGCAGCCAACGGCTATGAATAGTTTTAAAGATATCATGAATGAGGGTATGGAAGAAATTCGAATGACATCTCGTGATGCTGTTAATTTTGGTGCAATGCGACAAAATATGAAAGAAGCTATGGGAGTAGCACCAGCTGCACCTAAAATAATGGAAGATCCGGAAACCGGTAAGACGTTTGATGTTCCGCAAGAAGTTCAACAAGCAATGACTCGAGATTATTCTGCATTAATGAAAGCAATTAATAAGAAGAAAGGTATGTAATGGGATATCAAATTGTTTCGCCACCGGGTAATAACACTCAACCAATTGGGTTAGGTATTTCTTATGTTCCATTCAATGGCGGACCATTTACACCAATAATTACCACGAAAGAACAAGCATTTGCAAATTTAAAAAATTTACTTTTAACTAGAGTTGGAGAACGATATGGTTATCCGGCTTATGGAACTTTTTTATTAAATGCATTATTTGAACCAAATGTCGTTGAATTAAAAGAAGATATAATAGAATTAATATCTCCAAAAATTTCACAGTTTTTACCGGGAATTGATGTACAGTCAATTGAAGTGAAAACTGCGGAAGATGATCCAAATTTAATATATTATGTTCAAGTATCAATTACATTTTCTATTAATCAACTTGATACGTCGACGATGAACATTGGCGTTAATGAAACCGGAACTGTAGAAGTAACAGGCAGTTAGAAATAAGGATTATGAATGGAAACTAAAAAAGATGTTTCATATTTAGGTAAAGATTTTAGTCAATTCAAAAGAAATTTAATTGATTTTACTAAACAATATTTCCCTACAACGTACACTGATTTCAGTGATTCGTCGCCAGGTACATTGTTTTTAGAAATGGCAGCATATGTAGGCGATGTATTATCATACTATGCAGATAACAATTTAAAAGAATCGTTGTTAGAACAAGCAACCGAACGAACAAATATATACGATTTAGCTAAATCATTAGGATATCGTCCTAAAAATGCAATTCCAGCATATGTAACATTAGATGTTTATCAATTGGTTCCTGCAACCGGAAATGGAACAAATGTACGTCCAGATTTTAATTATGCACTTTCTATTAAACCAGGAATGCAAGTTAAACAAAATAACGGAAATACAGTATTTAGAACATTGGATTCAATTGAATTTAAATTTTCTTCATCATACGATCCGACCGATGTTACAATTTATGAAAGTAATAATACTACAAAACAGCCAACATATTATTTATTAAAGAAACAAATACAAGCTGTTTCCGGAGAAGTTAAGACTGCTACTTTTACATTTGGAACTCCCGTTGCTTATGATAAAATTGTTTTGCCAGAAAATAATATTATTGAAATTATTTCTGTTACCGAGTCTGATGGCGACTTTTGGTATGAAGTTCCATATTTAGCTCAAGATACAATTTTTGAAGAAGTTCCAAATTTAGCAGAAAATGATCCGGATCTAGTAAATTATAGATCATCATCTCCTAGTTTGCTTAAATTGAAAAAAACAGCAAAACGTTTTATTACTAGATTGCGCAGTGATAATCGTTTAGAAATTCAATTTGGTGCAGGAATATCTGATAATAATGATGAAGAAATTATTCCAAATCCAACTAATGTTGGAAATGGGTTAACTGCAGTTAGAACGGGGGTAAATGTTGATATTGATCCATCAAATTTTTTATATACGAAAACATATGGACAAGCACCATCAAATACAACGTTAACTGTAACATATACATTGGGTAATGGTATTATTGATAATGTATCAACTGGCGTTTTAACAACAATTGATAAAATTGAATATAATGATGATATTAATTCTACAAATAGCGGCGGCATAGTAAATTTTGTTAAAAATACAGTAGCATGTACAAATCCAGGACCAGCAGTTGGTGCAAAAACAGCCGATACATTGCAAGACATAAAAAATAATGCATTAGCAAATTTTGCAACTCAAAATCGTTTAGTTACTCGAAATGATTATATTATTCGTGCATATTCAATGCCAGCAAAATTTGGAAGTGTTGCAAAAACATATATTGTTCCTGACGATCAGCTTACACAAGAAGATTATGAAAGTACGCGGGTACCTAATCCATATGCAATGAATATGTATGTGTTAGGTTATAATGCAGCAAAACAGCTAACTACATTAAATCAAGCAATTAAAGAAAATTTAAAAACATATTTAGGTTATTATCGCATTTTAACCGATGCAGTTAATATTAAAGATGCATATATTATTAATATAAGTATACAATTTGAAATTGCAGTATTATCAAATTATAATAGCAATGAAGTTTTATTGAAATGTATTGATGCAGTAAAAACATATTTTGATATTGATCGTTGGCAAATTAATCAACCAATTATTAAATCAGATGTTTTCAGCGTTTTAGCAAATGTCAAAGGCGTTCAATCAGTAATCAATATAACATATTCAAATTTATTTGATTCTGATCAAGGTTATTCTGGAAATGTATATGATTTAGCTAGTGCTACAAAAAATGGCGTGATTTATCCTTCATTGGATCCTAGTATATTTGAAGTTAAATTTTTAGATCAGGATATTAAAGGTCGCGTTGTAAATTATTAAGGATGTAAATGTTTAGAATATTTTATGCAGAAAAAGATGCTACTTTATATGAAGCGTATCCAGATTATAATACTGGATTAGATGAAATATTAGAAGTTGGCAAACGTTTAAATACGGAAGGTGATACATTATTAAAGTCTAGAAGTATCATTAAATTTGATATGTCTGAAATTTCTGCATCATTATCGACATACGGAAAAACAGTTAATGATTGTAAATTTGTATTAAATCTATATACATCTCATGCAAAAAATCTTCCATCTGATTATGGAATTTTCGCAAAGATGCTTGGACAAACCTGGGTTAATGGTACAGGATTTTTAACTGATTTAACAATTGATGGTGCAACATGGAGCGGATCTGCATCTGGTTCAGCTTGGATATCAGGTAGTCAAACAGTACAAATTGGTTCTAGTAATTTATATATTTCTGGTTCAGGTGCAGGTGGAAATTATTTATACTATTCAGGTTCTGGAAATACACTATCATTGATTGCATCTGAATCATTTTCGTATCGAACTACGGATCTTAACATTAATGTTACAGATGCTATTAAAATTTGGGTCAGTGGTAGCAATAGTAACGCAATTCCCAATTATGGATTTTTACTTCAATTGGCTGATTCAGATGAAGCTAATGGCAATGTGCAAGGATATATAAGATTCTTTAGTAGAGAAACTCATACTATATATGTTCCTAAATTAACAATGTACTTTGATAATACTTCGTTTATAACTGGATCATTATCTGCGATTAATGTAGAATCATATAATGTATATACTAAAATTAAACCAACATATAAAGATACTGAGATTGCTAAGATTAGAATTTATGCTCGTGATAAATTTCCTAGAAAATCTCCAACAAACTTATTTCCAATACAAACCGTAAAATATTTGCCAACCACTACATATTATTCAATTTCGGATGCGGCTACAGAAGAAGTCATAATTCCGTTTGATAATATTTATACTAAAGTAAGTTGTGATAGTACTAGTAATTTCATTTATTTAGATATGAACGGATTAATGCCAGAACGCAATTATCGTTTAAATCTTAAAATAGTAGATGGATTTACAGAACAGTATATCGACGATCAAATTTATTTTAAAGTAGTTAGATAATGGATGCAAATAAAAATAAGATAGATTCGATTAATGTTGATCAACAAGTTAAATATCAAAAAGATGGTTTAACTCGTATTTCAAATAACGCAACCGTTGTTCCGCGCGATACAAATGGTAACATTGTTTTAGAACAAGATTCTAATTCAAATCCGTTATTAATTATTGAGCCAACTGCAAATCGTATAACAACTAAATCTATTTTAAGAATTTTAGATACGCAGTTTAAATACTTTAAATTTCCTGCTCGCACAACTGTTATCGAAGAAGAACCGGTTGATTTAAATTTAGATTTAGATTTAACTATTCAACAACAAGATGCATCATTTGCGAGATACCGACCATCGGAAGATCAGCGAATTGCTGCAAGTGCTGAGTATTCTGGAATTGAAATAAGTGAGGTTCAAGATGGATTATCTCAACAAAAGCCAAATTCATATACTATAACAAAAGAAACTAAAAATTCTGGAATTGATTTAAGATTTAGAATTAAATTGCAACATCGATATGATGCACCGAGTGGATTTGGAACTGCATTTTTCTCTATAATTAAAACATCAGAACAAGGATTAGATAGAGAGTACCGTACTTTCGAAAACACGTCCGACTTACGTCCTACGATCCCAGGATCAATCAATCAATATGAAGTACAAGATTTAATTGTTGATATTATTATTCCAAATTCAGAATTTGAAATTGGAGATGTATTTGGAATTGGTGCAAAAGCAGGACAAAACAACAATACACAATTTCACACAATAAACGCATTACAATCATATTGGGTTATAACAGATGCAAGTAAAACTGTAGATCTTTGGAATCAGGAGATAAATGCTTAATCAGTATAAAAATATCAACGAAATAAAATCTACGAAACAATCTATTTCGGGAGAGCGTATTGATCGTTCTAAAACTGAATTTGTTTCATATGATTCAAATGATGCTACATACTTCAATGATGATATAATCAATGTAACAGATGATAGCAGAGTTGAATTACACGTATATACTGGCGATTCTTGGTTAACAGGAAATCACAAAATACAATATCAAACCAAAATTCCAGAATTTAGAGATAAAGATACAAAACGATTGATTCAAATCAATAGTGCATTGGGAATTGATTTATATTCGGAATTTGAAAATTTAAAATTAACAGCTGGTAATTTTCGTATTGCAATTAATTTCTTTAAAAATTTAATTGGTAGCTATGAATTACAACATTTGCGAATTGATGAAATTTCTCCGGATAGAACAGAAATTAGATTACGTGCTATCGACGATGAAAATCCAGAATTTTTACGGCAAATTACTAGTTATATACAAACAGTAAATCAAACATCAGATCGTTTTTATAAAACATATTTGTTAAATTTTAGTAGAAACCAGTGCGTATTATTTGTTAATAGCGTCGTTATTGGCGATTACTTGTATGTTAAACTCTATGAACCATTACCGCAAAATATTGCAGTAGACTTTAAGTGTTGGGTCGTAGAAGAACAAAAGCCTACATACTTTGATACAGTTTCTATTATATCTAAAATTATAAAAAAACAGTTTAATTCGTTAGCTGGACCAAATTGGCAAGCAAATTATTCTTATGATACATCAGCTGAAACTGATTTCAAAACATGGACAGATTTATTAGGTTCATCAGTACAAACTTCGCAGCAAATTGTTGATTCATATTTTTCTGGCAGTTTGTCTGGAATGAAAATGAATATTGATTATTCTGATTTCAATAATTTTATTTTTTATAGTTCTGCAACTGAAAGACTAAATAATTTTAAATACAAATTAGATTTACTAGAATATTATTCTTCTCAAAGTTTAGCGATATCGCAACTGTCGGGAAGTGTTGCTACAACGAATGCTCAAGATTTTTCCAATTTGCAAACAACGTTGATAGGCGGGTTTGATGAATTTGAACAATATTTGTATTATCAATCATCATCTCGTTTAACTACATATGATGCTCCACTCGAAAATCCAAATGTATATCAATTAACGGGAAGTTATTTAACTCCAGTTCCGAAAACAAATACAACACGACCATATGTTTTAACATCGACTACTAGTTCATTATTTAAAAATTGGTTTGATGGTGCATATGATTCTGCTTCATTATATGATTCATTAAATACAAATGCATTGATATATTCTATACCAGAATATGTTAGATTTGATAATAACAATTTGTATTTATTAACGTTTGTTAATATGTTAGGTCATCATTATGATATATTATACACGTATATCAATCATATGACCCAAATCAATAAACGTGAAGAAAATCCAAAATTGGGTATGCCAAATGAATTGTTATATTCTGTAGCAAAACAATTTGGGTGGAATTTAACTAATGGAAATCAATCTCAAGAATTGTGGCAATATGTATTAGGAACTTCTGAAGCAGGTGTTCCATTAACCGGATCTAATACAGTTGGCGAGCCTTCCGTAGCTGGACGAGATATGACATACGCCATATGGCGAAGAATTGTTAACAATTTACCATTATTATTAAAATCTAAAGGAACTAAACGTAGTGTTCAAGCATTAATATCTTGTTATGGAATTCCACAATCATTTATTAGTATTAATGAATATGGCGGACCTAGATTAGATAGAGCGCCAATATATGAAAAATTAAATTTTGATTATGCATTAGATTTAATAACAAATCCTGCAGGTACCGTAACTGTTAATTATAAACAACCAATTAATACAATAGAATTAAGATTTAGAACTGATGACATTTTGACAAATCCTACAATGTCAAATACTATGAATTTATTTACGGTAGGGTCAAATACAG
>Ga0181357_1001159_pt1 | contig 10375 bp, 5 predicted proteins | sample Fa13VDMM110DN_FD_130094 | JGI IMG/M metagenome (GOLD analysis project Ga0181357, IMG submission 130094) | Freshwater viral communities from Lake Michigan, USA - Fa13.VD.MM110.D.N | ecosystem: Environmental > Aquatic > Freshwater > Lake | place: USA: Michigan | collected 2013-09-24 | reverse complement strand
GGAAATGTTAAAGGAGTACAGTCTGTAGTAAATGTAACGTTTAATAATTTATATGATACTGCATTGAATTATTCAGGTAATGTATATGATTTAGCTTCGGCTACAAAAAATGGAGTTATTTATCCTTCGTTAGATCCTAGTATCTTTGAAGTTAAGTTTCCTGATAAAGATATAAAAGGACGGGTAATTAATTACTAATTCCATATTTATACAAAAAAAGGATCATTTATCATGGGCAAATTGTCAACGAACCGTGCTCAAATTGTTGCTGGAGGTTTGATATCAGCAAGTTTCGTATCAGATTTATATGATATATTTACTGGTGCAGTCACTGAATCAGTACAATTAACCGGGTCAATGAAAATTACCGGGTCAATGATTGTTACCCAAGGCGTAACAGCATCACTACAAGGGACTTCAAGTTGGTCAAATCGTGCAATCACTGCTTCATATGTAAGTTTAGTTGCAGGGCCAAATATCATTATAAATACAAATGGAACTAATTATGAAATTACTGGTAGTCCATTTACGTATTATGTAGATTCGGCATCATTCGATACAAGAATTACTGCAAATAGTTCTAGTATTGCTTTATTGAGCGGAAGCTTTTTAAATAATTCAGCATCATTTGCATCTAGAATTACTACAAATAGTGCAAGTATTGCTGCAAATCAAACATCATATTTATTAAATTCTGCATCATTTTCATCAAGCATTGTTACGAATCAAAACAATTATTTAATTGATTCAGCATCATTTGCGTCTAGAATCATTATTAATAGTTCTAGTGTTGCCACTTTAAGTAGTAGTTTCTTAAATGTTTCTGCATCTGATTCTACGAGAATCGCCGCATTAGAATCTTTTAGTTCTAGTTTAGATTTATCATATGCAAGTGAAGCGCAATTTACATCATTTACCGCATCATATCAAAATGATTCGGCATCATTTGCTAGTAGGTCTACAGCATTACAAATATTTAGTAGTTCAGTTGCAACAACTGGATCTAATACATTTAATGGACAACAAAACATTTCTGGAAATGTAACAATTAATCCTACATATAAAGTTTCATCTAATACAATTGAAGAAACTACAAACAATGCGGGAATTTCTTATAATGCTGGGACAAATGGACATAAATTTAATGGCAATGTACATGTTACTGGGTCTGTTAATATTTCAGGTAGTCAAACCATTAATGGAAATTTAACAGTTACTAGTAGTTTATTTGTTCCTGCAACATCGCAACAAAATTTAAATAATGTAGTTGTAATTGATACTGGTACTGGCCAGTTATATTATACCGCATCTTCTGCATTATATGGAAATGTATCTGGATCTGGAGTATATTCTGGAAGTTCATTTACGACATTTGCAGTCACTGGACAAAGTGCTATTGTTGCTGGAAATGCAACTGATACTATTACAATAACTGCAGGAAATGATATTGCCCTATCAACTAATCCTGGAACGAAAACATTAACAATTTCAGTAACACCTGAATTTTTCACAACAGCATCATTTGCAGCTTGGACTAGTAGTATTTATCTTGTAGATTCTGCATCATTTAGTTCTAGTATCGTTAATAATCAAAATAACTATTTACTGAATTCAGCATCATTTAGCGCTAGTATTGCAGCAAATCAAAATAACTATTTACTTAATTCAGCTTCATTTTCATCTAGTATAGCTGCAAATCAAACATCATATCTATTAAACTCTGCATCATTTAGTTCAAGCATTGTAACTAATCAAAACAATTATTTGCTTAACTCTGCGTCATTTAGTTCAAGCATTGCTGCAAATCGAACTTCATATTTATTAGATTCGGCATCGTTTAGTTCAAGCATTGTAAATAATTATAATACATACTTATTAAATTCAGCTTCATTTTCATCTAGTATAGCTGCAAATCAAACATCATATCTATTAAACTCTGCATCATTTAGTTCAAGCATTGTAAATAATTATAATACATACTTATTAAATTCGGCCTCGTTTAGCTCAAGCATTGCTGCTAATTATACTTCATACCTATTAGACTCTGCATCATTTAGTGCAAGCTTGGCATTGAATACAATTAATTATCCATTTGATTCGGCATCATTTAGTACTAGAATTACCGGATTACAATCATTTAGTAGTTCATTGTCAACGCCAAATAATACATTGAAAATTAATGGATTATTTACTGGTTCATTTACAGGATCGATGTCTGGATCATTAGAAGGCACGGCATCATACGCAACAACTGCAGTGAATGCATTCATTTCAGGCGGAGATAATACTAATGCAAATCGATTTGTATTATTTGCTGATAATACTGGCGTGAATCCAATTAAGTCAGACATAGGATTTGCATACAATCCAAATACAAATACATTAGCAGTACCAAATATTTCTGTTACGGCAGTTGTAGGTAATTTAACGGGCAATGTTACGGGTAATATTGTTGGTACAGAAGCAGACTTTGTATCGATAACAGGATCTTTAAAAGGAAATATTACCGGTAGTTTAGTAGGTAGTGTTAGTGCTAGTTTAGGCATTACCGGTAGCATTTCTGGATCATTAGCTCAATTTTCAACAATTACTAGTAGTTTTGCTAATTTAAATTCAATATCAGGAAGTTTAATTTCAATTGCGACTGCTTCATTCACACATATTACAGCTAGTTTTATTACGGGGTCATTAACGGGTTCATTGTTTGGAACATCATCTTTTGCAGTTACTGCATCTCATGCGGTGACGTCATCGTATTTTGGAATGCCTGTTGCAAGATTTTCAAATAATGTTAATAACGTCTCATTAACAAATAGTGTGGATAATAACATAAGATATAATACGACTGATTATAATACTGCAGTAGCTAGTTTTGAATTAGTTGATGCTGGTTTAACAACAGCAGCTGTTTATATAAAACAACCTGGATATTATGAATTTATTACGCAAATATATTTAAACGGATTGGGTGCTGACGTTGATATTTTAATTAAATTAGCAACTGGTACTAGTATCGGAGGTGTATTTACATTGGTTTCTTTATTCAATGATTACAAATCAGTTGAAGGTACTAATGATCAAACCGTAACTGGTACATTAGTTGAATATATTTCTACACCAGGATATTATAGAGTATTAGTTAATCCATCAAATGCAAGTATTACAACAATTACTAGTAATAGTACACCACCTAGATTAACAGTGAAAAAATTAGGATAATATGTTCAGAATATTTTATGCAGAAAAGGATGCAACATTATATGAAGCAGCTGAATATTATAATACTGGTTTAGATGAAATTTTAGAAATAGGAAAACGTTTAAATACGGATGGTTCTACTTATTTGAAATCTAGAGCATTGGTAAAATTTGATTTAAATGAAATTAATGCAGTATTATCAAAATATTCAGTTAGTGTAAATGATTGTAAATTTATATTGCAGTTGTTTACAACCCATGCAAAAAATTTACCATCCGAATATAGTATCGATGCAAAAATTGTTGCACAGCCATGGATTAATGGAACGGGATTTTTATCTGCAACGTCTGCAACACAGGATGGTGCAAATTGGGCAGAGCCATATGCAAGTTGGTCATTTTATCCATATACCGGAAATCAATGGATTTCCGGAAGTAATATTCAAGTAAATGGCACGAGTTTATATGCTACTGGTTCGGGCAAGGGTGGAAGTTGGTTATTTCAATCTGGTTCGGGAGTTTTTAATTCATCATTTTTTAATCAAGCATTTTTTTATCAACCAGGATTGCAAGAAGCAGAAGGATTTTCATATCGTCCAACTGATATTAATATGGATGTTACTGAAGCTGTTTTACTTTGGAAATCTGGAAGTGGTGGTAATGCAATTGCTAATAACGGATTCTTATTAAAGTTTTCTGATGCTGACGAATCTAATACTAATGTTGCGGGATATGTAAGATTTTTTAGTAGAGAAACTCATACAATATATGTTCCTAGATTAGTAATGTATTGGGATGACAGTAATTTTACAACCGGGTCCTTGCAAGATATCAATACAGAATCATACATTGTATATACAAATATTAAACCAACTTATAAAGATACAGAGATTGCAAAAGTAAGAATTTACGGTCGAGATAAATATCCTAGAAAATCTCCAACAAATTTATTTCCTATACAAACAGTTAAACATTTACCAACTACTACATATTATTCAATTTCGGATGCGGCTACGGATGAAGTCATAATTCCGTTTGATGATATTTATACTAAAGTAAGTTGTGATAGTACTAGTAATTTCATTTATTTAGATATGAACGGTTTAATGCCAGAACGAAATTATCGTTTAAATCTTAAAATAGTAGATGGATTTATGGAACAGTACATTGACGACCAAATTTATTTTAAAGTAGTTAGGTAGTAAATAATGTTTAATGTGAGTAATGATAGATTATTGAATATAGGAAATTCAATTACAAAAACAGTTTCTTTAATTAAAGATTCTATTGCGGTTGATTTGCAAGTTAAGTATCAGAATCAAGGATTAACGTATGTTTCAAATAATGTTAACGTTATTCCTAGAAATGAAAATGGTAATATTGCATTGCAAGAAGGTGTTAATAACAATCCATTATTAATTATAGAACCAACAGTTAATCGCATAACAACTAAATCAATGTTGCGCGTTTTGGATACACAATTTAAATATTTTAAATTTCCTGCACGGACAACGGTGGTAGATGAGGATGTTGTTGATTTAGATTTAGATTTAGATTTACAAAGTTTAGATCCTGTGTTTGCAAGATATCGTCCATCGGAAGATCAACGTATTCCTATAGGTGATTATTCTGGAATTGAAATAAGTGAGGTTCAAGATGGATTGTCACAACAATTTCCAAATACATATACCATATCAAAAGATCTTAAAAACTCTGGAGCTGATTTAAGATTTAGAATTAAATTGCAACATCGATATGATGCGCCGAGTGGAAATGGAACTGCATTTTTCTCTATAATTAAAACATCGGAACAAGGATTGAATAGAGAATATCGTACCTTCGAAAATACGTCAAACTTACGCCCTAACGTACCGGGGTCAATAAATTATTATGAAGTACAAAATTTAGAAATTGATATTGTTATTCCGAATTCTGAATTTGAAATTGGAGACAGATTTGGTATTGGTGCAAAAGCAGGACAAAATAATAATACACAATTTCACACAATAAACGCATTACAATCATATTGGGTGATAACAGATGCAAGTAAAACTGTAGATCTTTGGAATCAGGAGATAAATGCTTAATCAGTATAAAAATATCAATGAAATAAAATCTACAAATAAATCGATTTCTGCAAATCGTATAGATCGTTCTAAATTGGATGTTGTATCTTATTCAACAGAACAACCTATATTTTTTAATACCGATATTGTTAATTCTGCAGATGATTCTAGATTAGAATTACATGTTTATGTTGATGATGCTTGGATTACTGGTAATCACAAAATTCAGCTTCAAAGAAAAGTTCCTCGTTTTATTGATAGAACAACTAATAAAACAATTTCAGTACTTAATCCAATTGCAATTGATATATTTTCAGAGTTAGAAAAAATTAAATTAACTTCTGGAAATTTTAGAATTGCCGTTAACTTTTTTAAAAATTTAATTGGTAGTTACGAACGACAACATTTAAGAATTGATGAAATTTCTCCAGATCGAACAGAAATTAGATTGCGCGCAATTGATGATGAAGATCCTGAATTTTTACAACAAATTACAAATTATATACAAACCGTAGATCAAACGGCTTCTGAATTTCACAAAACATACTTGTTAAATTTTAGTAGAAATCAATGTGTATTATTTGTCAATAGTGTTGTAATTGGCGAATATTTGTATGTTAAACTTTATGAACCATTACCTCAAACTTTTGCAGTAGATTTTAAGTGTTGGATAGTTGAAGAACAAAAACCTTCATATATTGATACGGTTGATATTGCATCAAAAGGTTCATTACGTACATTTAAATCGTTAGCAAAACCAAATTGGCAAGCAAATGCAATTTATAATACATCTGCTGAAACTGGTTTAAAAAATTGGACAGACTTATTAAGTTCAACAACACAAACATCGCAACAATTAGTTGATACATATTTTTCCGGAAGTTTGTCTGGAATAAAATTGAATATTGATTATTCAGATTTCAATAATTTTGTATTTTATAGTTCAGCAACAGAACGTTTGAAAAATTTCAAATACAAATTAGATTTATTAGAATATTATGCAAGCCAAAGTGCGTTTGTTGCAACATTATCTGGTAGTGCTGCTACTACTAATGCACAAGACTTTACTGTATTAAAAACTAATTTGATTAGTGGATTTGATAATTTTGAAAATTATTTGTATTACGAATCATCTTCGATGTTAACTACATATAATATTCCTAATGAAACATTTAATGTTGCAGAACTAACAGGTAGTTACATACAGCCAGTGCCAAAAACAACAAGCACTAGACCATATGCATTAACTTCAACAACTAGTTCAATTTTTAAAAGTTGGTACAATAATTTATTACAAACAGCATCATTATATGATTTATCAAATATCAATGGATTAATATATACAGTACCAGAATTCCTTACATTAGATACAAGTAATACTAATTTTACATCATTTGTATACATGTTAGGACAGCATTATGATATTTTATATACATACGTACATCATGCATCGTTAATTCATAAACGAGAAGAAAATCCTAAATTGGGTATGCCAAATGAATTGTTATATTCTGTAGCAAAACAATTTGGTTGGACTTTAACTAACGGAAATCAGAATCAAGAATTATGGGAATATGTATTAGGCACTAATGCTGCTGGCATACCATTAACTGGTTCAGTTAGTGTCGGAGATCCAGCTGTATCAGGACAAAATACAACATATGCAATTTGGCGTCGCATTGTTAACAATATACCATTATTATTAAAATCTAAAGGAACTAAACGAAGTATACAAGCATTATTAGCTTGTTATGGAATTCCACAATCGATCATAAGTATCAATGAATATGGTGGGCCTAGATTAGAACGAGCTCCAGTATATGAAAAATACAATTTTGATTATGCATTGGATTTGAGTGGTAGTACGGCAGGTACAGTTACTGTGAATTATTCGCAGTCAATTAATACCGTAGAACTTCGTTTTAGACCAGATGACGTTGTAGCAAACCCATCTATTCCAACTACAATGAACCTGCTTAATATAGGCTCAAATGCAGTAACATTAGAATTTAATAGCGGCAATAAAGGTATAATGAAAATTAACGGAACTGGTTCTGGATTAATTGAATTATACAATGACGAATGGTTGACTACCATGGTAAAACGAAATGGTACTAATTTAGATTTAATTACGAAAAAATCTAAATATGGTAAAATTGTTGCAGCAGTTTCGTCATCTGCAACCGCATCATTTGGTGCAACTGGGTCAATTGTATTAGGCGGAACTAGTACGGGTGCAAATCGATTTGTTGGTCAATTACAAGAATTACGATTATGGTCTTCATCATTGTCAGAAACTGCTTTTAATAATCATGTAAAAGCTGCAGGTGCATATAATGCAAATTCTGATGCATATTCTGAATTGATATTTAGATTGCCGTTAAATCAAAAAATTAATCATGCACTAACAAGTAGTTTATCGGGCATACAACCAAAAGATTCAACTATCTCAGCATCATTTGCTAGTTGGTCAATAAACACACCATATGATTCATATGAAGAAACTCAGTACTATGATGCGCCATCATTGGGTGCTGGAACGTTCGATGATAATAAAATACGAATTGAACAAAATGAATTAGTTGGTGGTTTAGATGTAAAAACTCGAGCAGAACGAAGTCAATTTGATAAAGCACCATTGGATAGCAAAAAATTGGGTGTATATTTTTCTCCACAATCAATGATTGATGAAGATGTTATTGCACAATTAGGTTTTATTGATTTAGATCAATATATTGGAGATCCGGGAGAAACTGATTCTAAATCATATCCAAAATTAATACAAGCAGCACAAACATATTGGAAAAAATATTCTGATAAAAATGATATCAATGCATATATTAATATGTTTACATTGTTTGATTTGTCATTTTTCCGGCAATTAGAACAATTATTACCAGCACGTGCACATAAATTAACGGGAATATTAGTACAGCCAAATGTATTGGAACGAAGCAAAGATACAATTCTACCAGAATTAGCTAGATTTGATAGTAGTTATAATTCATTGATTGAAAATTCTCATGTTACTGCATCGGGAGATTATGTACAATATCTAGGAGAAACTGATGCAAAAATATTAACGCTTTCTGCAAATGATGATGATCAGTGGCAAATATATTTAACTGCGTCAACTTCAGAAAAATATGATGGAGTTGTATATTCACATCAATATTTAATTAAATCTGGAAGTACATATATAACAGCATCATCACCATATTGGTTAAGTGATGTATTACAGCCAACATATACTAGTAGTGTATTATCAGAATTACGATATATTTCTGGAAGCGTATCCGCAATTACTAGTTCCGGGCCAATTGGTTCATACGGCGCCGGAACATATGGATTTTCTAGTTATGGTATTAATGTTGAACGTAAATTTACCGGAAGTTTTGCAGAAATACAAGATTATTTACCTCGCGGAATTGAAAATCAACGTTATTCTGGTGCTAAAATGACTTCTCCAGATTTCAATATAAATTCAACACAAACTGTCGATGGTGGCCCGGTAGCAGAATTTAGAACAGCAAATCCAAATCAATTGATATATCAAAATCAAGATAATGCACAAGGAAGTTTTAGATTAGTTTAACCATAAAAATTACAACATGTATATTTATATAAAATAAGGTAAAAACATATGGGATATTTAGATAATTCGAGCGTTACAATAGACGCAATTTTAACGTTAAAAGGACGTGAACTTTTAGCAAAAGGCGGAAATGCTTTTAATATTACACAATTTGCGGTAGGTGATGATGAAATTGATTATTCATTATGGAATCCAGATCATCCGCTAGGAACTGCATATTACGGAACAATAATTGAAAATATGCCAATCACTGAAGCAATTCCGGATGAAACACAAGCATTGAAATATAAATTAGTTACTTTGCCAAAACAAACAACCAACATACCAGTTGTAACTGTAGGTAATACTTCAATTACATTGTCTGCGCCTGGTGATAGTACTGTTATTGCACCAAATACAAGTAATTTCCGCGGTGGCAATGCAACATTAGGATATACGGCAATATTGTCTGATTCAACAGTTGCAGATATACAAGTAACTAGAGCATTACAAAATTCAGTACTTCCAACTACACCTAGATTTGTCGGAGACGATCAAGATGCTCAAAGTGTTGCTGTTGCTGGATTTGAATTCCGGGTTGTTGCTAAAACGCAATTAATTGAAGATAAAACTGCAACAATTACAGTAATTGCAAATGAAACGGGTGGAAGTGTTACTATCAATTTAACGGTTAAAAAAGCAACTACTGCAACATTATAATATGGAAAAAAATATGAAAATGAATGAATTCATTGCACGATTAAAACAACAACCTAGAATTGGCGGAGTTCCGCCTAGATCGCAACGTCTACCATCTTCTGCAGAAGTTCAAAGATTGCAAACAGAAAATCAAACTTTATCTACGGCAAATAATGGAGTAAATGAACAAGTACGTCAATTGGCTGAACAACTTGCAAATCAAATTGTAGCAGAACGTGCACAAACGCAAATATTGTCTCGTAATGGTAGAACATATACAAAATTTGATCCGGTAAATGATATTGTTGCAAATCAAATTGAAACTGTAACAGCAGGTATGTGGAGTGATAATTTAGCAAGTTTAACTACTTATTTTACTGCATCAACTCAAACTACCACACAACGTAGATATTATGTTGATGTTTACCAAGATACGCCTACAGCAGATGGCGCAGCTGTACAATTTGCGTTAGCTTTCGGGCATGCATTAGGTAGTGGTTCTGATTCGCAAGGACAACTTAATGATTCTCCTTCCAAAGCAGTTTATTCACAATATCGTCAACTTTTATTATCTCCAACCGATACACGTTTTACAACTGCTGGATCTGGTAGTACGGATTATATTTACGTTGTTAATTTTAAACGTAACAGAATGAAAGAACGTTTAGATGCAGGTAATTTTGAGATTCCGTTGCAACGTGTTGCGTCTCGTGCTACAAATGCAACTGGATCTGTTACATTGCATGCAACTTCTAGTATAATAACACTTATTGATGATTCGTCTTTAGCATCACCTAGAATTGGTGATTCTGGTAAAGTTTATAATATTGTTTCTGGAT
>Ga0181357_1001155_pt1 | contig 10403 bp, 15 predicted proteins | sample Fa13VDMM110DN_FD_130094 | JGI IMG/M metagenome (GOLD analysis project Ga0181357, IMG submission 130094) | Freshwater viral communities from Lake Michigan, USA - Fa13.VD.MM110.D.N | ecosystem: Environmental > Aquatic > Freshwater > Lake | place: USA: Michigan | collected 2013-09-24 | reverse complement strand
AGCATTTAGCATTATAAATATAATAAACAATTAAAATATGAACGTAAACGACTTAATGAACATGAATGACATGTACTATGTAGGTAACATTGTAGATGTAGACGGTAATGGATGGGTAACTAAAGCTGAAGCGCAAGCGATATTAGATGAACTAATGGGTGATGACAATCATAAAGCCACATTACAACAAGATGAACAACGTTATGGTGATAAGAAATACGGTGATGAATCCCCAGACGAATATAAACGTATGATGGCTCAAGTGGGAATTAAATTATAATAATAAAAATTAAACACATGATATCAGTAATTGAAACAGTAATGCAGGTGATGCTAATATTAATAGTATTCATCGCGGGATACAGGATTGGTGAGGTGATGGCCGAGGAGTACGCGCACGACAAAAACATGCACGATTAATCGCGCGCACAAAAAAAATCGCGGGCACCGTGACCGGGCATTCGAAAGTTTGGGATATCGGGACGCCCGCGGTTGATAGCGATACGATAGCGGTTTGACAGCGGAGTGCTCCCATGCTAATTGCGGTCCATCGACGGGGCGTGGTTGTGGCAAAAAAGAGATATGTATGTTCACCGCAAATACAATCTTTACGCCCCGACAAGTATATACGCATATCCGCGTTTCCATTTAACCCATTTTGCGCCCACTTGTCAAAACCGCAAAATCATCTTTTAAACAAATTTTTTATGTCGACAAAGTATATACAACCATCCATAACCATTTTTATATGAATATAAAATACATTGAAGGATCGATGATGCTAACAAAAGAAGCATTCGAACAATATATCCAGCAACAACGCAACGCCGAAGCAACACAATACGGACTAACGCTTGAGGAATACCAACACGCTATAATGAGTGGATCTGTTGTACAGGCGAAGTCCCCATCGGATATTCCACCTAAACAATAGGTTATGAAACGTATTACACACGATGAGGCTAAGCAATATCTCCCGTTAGATAGTAAAGACATGCGTTATAGTATGCGCCGTGCTATAGCTTACACCCTTACCCCCATCCCTAACAACCCAAAGTGGGACGAAATCACATACTATGGTGCCAGCTGGATTGATCCAACTAATACCCCACAGCATCCCCATTATATTTACATTCTAGTTAATCCATCTATTCCAGGTATATGTAAGATTGGCTTTACTACCACGACAGTATACGATAGAGTTAAGCAAATTAACTCAGCTACGGGTGTAATTACGCCTTGGTACGCAGTATTCACATATAAGTGCCCAGATGGTCGTTCACTTGAACACGACATACACACACATCTTGAAGATATCGGTGTACGTATCAATCCTAAGCGTGAAGGATTTACAATATCATCTGATGATGCGCGCGTTATTATTGAAAGTATGGGTAACAAATACAAATCAAATGAAATCAATTAATATTTTAATGATTGTTGCTATTTGGGTATTTGGTCATTTTTTAGTTTATAATACCCAATATTATTTGACTGATTAGACCATATTTAGTATATACGGATATTAGTAGTGGGTGGTGTAGCAACAAAAATAATAACGGGACTATTTATTGCTCTATTATGTTACATATATTTATTATAGACAATGGCTACATTTAAAATAAAACTCGAAGATAAAGCTGCTTTCCTTAATAGTATGGAAAAGGCTGGTGTTGAATTAAATACCAACCAAGCAGTAGATAATAAGTTAGAAGGATATTTTGAAGTTACTGTTGATGAGCCAAAGCAGTTAGAAGCTGCTAAGCTTATTTTAAAGCAATCTCCAAAAATAAACACAATAAATAAAATGGAAACTAACAAGAAAAAATTAACAAAAGACGAATTAAAAGAAATGGTTCGTCAAGAATTACAAAGCGTATTAGCTGAAAAACAAAAATCTAAAGAAGATAAAGAAAATTTAGATGAAATGGTTGATTCAGAGGATTAATAATATACATAGCATTTTTGGTATGTTGGATGATTTTGGGTATCTTGAAAAAGATGCCCTTTTTCTTTGGAAGTACAAGATATCTAGCGTAACTTCCACCTACGAGAGTTGGGAAAAGGGGAATGGGGAGAAGGGAATAAATGACGAGCGGTTGGGGAACGGGGAGAATCATATATTTATATATAAACATATATTATGAAATACAAAAACAACATACTAGATAAACTAGTACAATTGGAATCGGCTGTTAACAAAGTTCACATCCAAGTAAATAGAGGTGGAACACAAGATAGTGTTAATGAGTCTATTGAAATTTTAAAAGAACAAGTTGAAGCCGTTCGTGAAATGATTTCTTTAGAAGCAGATGATTTTGCACAACAATTCGCAAGATAATTATGTGGTTAACATTATTAATTGTACATGCTATTGAATTAGCTGTTATTGGTGGTTTTTTATTAATTAGACGTAATAATATTCTTGAGAAAGCAGTTGCTCAACGACAAGAATATATTGATGCTATTAGTATTATAGTTGCTAATTCCGATGCTAAGTTAAAAGAACTTGATATTCAAGGTGCATTTGAAGCCGATGATGAAGTAGGTACTTTCTTTAATAACTTAAGAGAGATCCAAAACATCATAAGTGACTTCAACGCTTCCCAAAAATAATTTGGTTATGTGGTTTTCCTTCCATACATTGGGAGTAAAACTAGGAAATCACTATGTCATATAACGATAATTACGATATATTTGCTGATGATGATACATTAGCACTTACTAAACGCGGTAAACCACGTAAACGTAAACCAAAAGAACCCCGTATCTATTTTACTCAAGATACTGAAGACGCTATTGTCGAATATCTTATTACTGTTGATACAGCTGAGCGTAATCGCATTTATAATGAACGTATTGAATATGGCTTCTATAAATTAGCCGAAAATATCATTCATACGTTTAAATTCTACTACACCGATACAGATACTATTGAAGAGCTCAAGCATGAAGTGATTACATTTCTGCTTGAGAAACTTCATCTATATAAACCTGAGAAGGGTAAGGCATTTAGTTACTTTGGTACTATTGCTAAACGTTATCTTATTGTTTATAATGAAAACAACTATAAGAAACTTCAAGAGAAAGTTGATGTAGATGAATCTGATGAGGATCAAATGCACTTATATGAAAATGATAAGAACATTGAGAATATGCTGGATGGTAATGGGTTTATGGATCAATATATTAAGTATATAGACAAACATATTTACAAATTATTTCCTAAAAAACAAGACGCTCAAACAGCAGACGCTGTTGTTGAATTATTTCGCAAGCGTGAAACGCTAGAAATATTTAATAAAAAGGCCCTATACATCTATATACGCGAAATTACAGACGTATCCACCCCTCAGATAACTAAAATCATTAAAAAACTTAAGGTTATATATGTTCATTTATACAATGAATACTATGAGCACGGGTATATAAAGATTTAATTATTCATATTTATTGATAAACGCAATTATGGTTAATTTTAATGATGTAGAAGTATTTGATGGTATGTCCCTATCGGACCTGTTTAAGAAAATACACAAGAATAATAAAGATATTGATAAGAAGATTGAGGATTTCATTGATACTATGAAACCAATGGCAACAGCCAACGTAGGTAATGCAACAAACTTAATGCCTGTTGTTAAGGATTTACTTGATGTTAATGTTAAAAATAACGAACAATTAGTAAAGATGGCAGCTATAGCACAACGTGCTTCTACTTTAAACAATAATAATAGTAATGAATTATTAGATATGAATGAGATTGAAGCATTATTAGCTGAACAAAAAGAGGTACAAGAAAAAGGACAAAAATTGTTACAACAAGCTCCTCAATATCAAGCTTAAATGAGAGTAAGAACTAACCTATCATCCGTTGTTGCCTCTGTTGGTAAAGGAAAAACTTCCCCACCTCGAAAAGCCCAAGTAGGTAGAGTATATGGAGTAGTTACTACTGAAAATACCCCTACAGCTGCTATGTTTAAAAAAGCAGGGGGATTCAATGGTATAGGTTCTGTATTTTATTTAGATTATAATCAAGCAAAAGATACTGCTGGTAATGCTGGGGATGATTTTTTAGATAAATGTAAAATTGCTAAATCATTATCTTCCCAGTTTCAATATTTTCCTATATTAGGAGAATTAGTTTACTTAGAAGATTTACCTTCTCCTACTTCACAAGTTACAAGTAACAATTCCCAAAAATACTATATTAGTGTAGTTAATTTATGGAATAACAACCAACAAAATAGTCAACCAGCATCTGATCAATCAGCTTTAGGTTTAACGTTTGTTGAAAATCCAAATGTTAAAACTCTATTATCTTTTGAAGGTGATCATATTATTCAAGGTAGACAAGGTTCTGCTTTAAGATTTGGTTCAACCACTAAATTATTTTCTAATTTAAATGAATGGAGTGAAATAGGAAATGATGATAATCCAATAACAATATTGTCAAATGGGTTTAGTTATGAACCTGGAGAGAAATTCCATGTTGAAAAAATAAATAAAGACTTATCTACAATTTATCTTACTTCAACACAAAAACTTCCTTTACAACCTGATAGAACAGGTAATGTAAATCCACTTACTAGCCCAATAGATCCATCAAAATATTACAACGCTCAGATTATTATTAATAGTGATAGAGTTACTTTAAATTCTAAAAAGGATGAAGTAATGATATTTGCTAAAACAAATGTTGAAATAAGCACTAAAAATATTATTAATCTAAATGCTAATGAAAGGATTCACCTTAATGGAGGAACTGTTTTTTTAGGTACTATAAATAATCAATTACCGTCTGAACCATTGGTTTTAGGTAACAAAACGTATGATTTATTACTTGATTTATTAGGTGGTATGTATGAATTTGGTACATCACTATCCACTGTTATTGGTAGTCCTGAAGGTGCACCTGCTATAGATATTAATACTGCTGCTGAGGGATTATTAAATACTTTAGATAGAGCTACAGACAGATTAGAGGGTATTCTTTCACAACAAAACTTTACAGCTTAATGTCTAATAATTTAAGTATATCAACTGTAGTTTCTCCTGATATTTTAAAAACAATATCATCATCAGTCGCTATTAAAACTTTTGGTGATCAATTAGTAAATAAAGCTAAAGATAAAGTTATATCTGTTGTTGAAGGAAAAGTAGGAGAGTTAAAAAAATTAATTGAAGAAACAATTAAACAATCAGTTCAAGCAGGAATAGATCATAATACTGAGTTAAAACGTTTAGAGATAATTTTTAAAAATAAACAAATTACTGAAGAACAGTATAATGCTGCTGTTGCAAAAGAAAATGAAGCTTATAAAGCTAAAATAGATAGTTTAGAAGCTCAAAAAATTAAGTTTCAAGAAGATTTAACTAAAATACTTTCTGACCCTTATAAAAAATTAAAAGCAGAAAGAGAAAAATTAAAATTAAAACTTAAAAAACGAAAAACAAAAAATAAAGCTGAAAGAGCAAAAGCAAGAAGAGACTTAGCTAAAAAAATGGCTTTAAACGCTGCTAAAACTTTAGCACCTATTATTGCTTTACAAATTGCTGGTAGACTTGCTTCTATATTATCCCAAAGAGGCAAGTTAGAAATTTTAGTAGATCAAGTAAATGCTTATATTGAACAAGCAAACACCCCCGAAACAATTGCTATTGCTACTAATCTAAGAAATAATACTATTACTTTAATTAATAATAGTATAGGTAAATTATCTTCACTTCAAAAAACAATATCTCAGATTGCAACATATATTACTATATTTAGTACAATTGTAGCTATATTATCTGCTATCCCTATCCCAACTGCTGTACCTCCTGGTATTGGTATTCCCGTTAATGTAATTATTAAAATTGTTAAAACACTTGAAAGAGCAAATAAACTAATTCTTGCTTTAAATGTAGTATTAGCTATTTCTACCGTAGTATTAGGAAATGAAATTTCTAAATTAAACGATCTAATTGAAAGACTAAAAACAGTTAACCAATTATTAGACTTAAAATCAGCAATTAATCTAAATGAACAACAATTAGCTGATTTGTCTAATGCTTTCCTTCCAACAGGTGGTGATTTTGGAACATATAAAGGATTTAAGTTTGCTATTAAAGAAGAACAAACATTAGGTGCTCAACAAGCAATTGTTGTTAAAGGAAATAAACGCCGCTATGCTGTAGCAATTAATCGTGATGGTACAGATATATTGAGAAGTGAATTATCATTTACTTTGGACCCTAACGATCTAATAGACCAACTAAAACTAATTATCGATCAACGAAATTTACAAGGATAAAATATTTATAATTATGAACATCAAAGTATTTAAAAAATTAATCAAAGAAGCCGTAGTTGATGCTATTCATGAAGAGTTACCATACATTCTTGAAGAGCACATGGCTAAACAAGAGAAAAAATCATTACGTGAAAACAAAACATTTAGCTATAGTAGCGCAGATGTAATGCCTGGCAATCCAGACGTTAAAGCATCACTACGTAGTAAAATGGGTGAAGCCTTTGGCTTCCAACAACCACAACCAGTATTAAAAGTAATTGATGCTGTTGATGAAGCTACTGGTGAAAAAATAAATCCATTTGCTGCTTTTATTGCTGATGCTGCTAATAACATGTCACCAATGGACAAACAAGGATTAAGAAATTTAGGATAATATGCCAATACCTCAAACAATACGTGTAAATCCGTTAGATTTACAAAAGAATATTGCTATTGGGGTAAGCTTACCTTTTAATAAACCCTTTACTAGTACTTATACTACTAAAAATCAAATTAAATCTAATTTAGTTAATTTATTATTAACGGATATGGGTGAAAGAGTAATGAATCCTAATTTTGGATGTAATTTAAAAAGATATTTGTTTGAAAATATAAATGATGTTAATGCTGAAAAGGTTAAAAATGCTGTATTAAGTAGTGTAGGATATTATATTCCTGAAATTACAGTAACTAGTATTGCTGTAACTCCAAATACAGATTATAACTCAATAGATATAAGTGTTAACTATATATTAAATATATCACAAACCCCAGACGAAATAACAGTACAATTTAATTAATAATGACTAACGAAGATCAAAATATATCATATATAGATAAATCGTTTACGGAATTTAAAGGACAGCTACAACAGTACGCTAAAACATATTTCCCTAACACATACAATGATTTCTCCGAACCAACTCCAGGTAATATGTTCATTGAAATGGCATCTTATGTTGGTGATGTAATGTCATTTTATTTAGATACTCAAACTCAAGAAAATTTCTTATTATTTGCTAAGGAAAAAGAAAATTTATATGCACAAGCATATGTAATGGGTTATCGTCCAAAAGCATCTTATGCTTCAAGCACTATAGTTGATGTTTACCAAATTGTTCCAACCACAACAAGCGCCAGTGTACTTGTACCTAATGTTAATACATATGGGTTATTAATACCAGCAAATACAGTAATAACATCAACATCTACAGGTACTAAATTCATTACAACACAAGAAATTGACTTTACAAATACAGCTAGTGCTGAACTTACTTTTGTAAATAGTGGAAGCTATCTAATTAAAAAATCAGTACCTGCTATTTCAGCTGAATTAAAATCAACTACTATTAGTTTTGCTCCTAATCAAAAGTTTGCAACTGCTAATATTACTGATACTAATATTTTACAAATATTAAACGTAACAGGAAGTGATGGAAATATTTTTTATGAAGTTCCTTATTTAGCCCAATCAACAATTTTTCAAAAAACATCTAATACTGGATCAAATCAAGATCAGGTGCCTTATTTATTATCTTTACAAAGAGTTCCTAGACGTTTTGTTTCTAGAATTTTATCTGATAATACAATTCAATTAGAATTTGGAGCAGGTGTATCTAATAAATCTGATTCTCAAATAATTCCAACTGCTGGTAATATTCAATCTGGCTCTGTACCTGGTATCTCATTAATAACTAATAATTATAATGAAGCATCTACTTTTTTTACTCAAGAATATGGTTTAGTACCTTCAGATTCTTTGACAGTAAATTATTTAGTGGGAGGTGGTATCCAATCAAATATTCCTGTTAGTGATTTAACGGATATAGATGTTTCTTCTATTACTTCAACTAAAAATGGATATGCGGGAGATTTATTTAATACTATTAAAAATAGTGTAGTATCTTCTAACCCGAACCCATCATCTGGAGGTAGAAATGGTGATACAATTGAAGAAATTCGTCAAAATGCTTTATATGCTTATTCAACCCAATTAAGAGCTGTAACTAAAGATGATTATATTGTACGATCACTAGCAATGCCTGCTGATTATGGTACTGTATCTAAAGCATATATTTCTCAAGATTTTTATAATAACCCACAACAAACTACATCTTATACGCAAGGATTTAATCCATTATCTTTAGATTTATATGTTTTATCTTATAACAGTGCTAAACAATTAGTTACAGGTTCAGCTTTATTAAAAAATAATTTAGCAACCTACATTAACCAATATAGAATGGTTACTGATGCTATTAATATTAAAGATGCCTATTATATTAATGTTGGTATTAATTTTGATATAACAGTATTAAGTGGGTACTCTAATAAAGATGTATTAACTAATTGTATATCTTCTTTACAAAGTCACTTTAATATAGACAACTGGCAAATAAACCAACCAATTGTCTTATCAGAAATAACTTCTAAATTATTACAAATTAGAGGAGTACAATCTATAGTTAAGATTGAAGTAGTAAATAAACAAGGAGGAGATTATTCTCCATATGGATATGATATTGCGGGTGCAACTAGAAATAGCAATGTTTATCCTTCATTAGATCCAGCAATATTTGAAGTTAGATTCCCTAATACCGATATTCAAGGTAGAGTAGTAGTAAGTTAAAAATTAAAAAATAAAATCATGAACTTAGAAAAGTTAAAAGGACACATCCCAGACACAGTAATTACTCAGATTCCAGGAGTAATGGAAAAATTTCAAATTAATACTCCACTACGTTTAGCTCACTTTTTAGCTCAATGTGGTCACGAATCAGGTGGTTTTAAATTAGTACAAGAAAATTTAAATTATGGAGCTAAAGGCTTAATGGGTATATTTAAAAAATATTTCCCTGATGAAGCAACTGCTTTAATATACGAACGTAAACCTGAAAAAATTGCTAATATAGTTTATGCTAGTAGAATGGGTAATGGTGATAAAACATCTGGCGATGGATGGAAATTTCATGGTCGTGGTTATATACAATTAACAGGTAAAGATAATTATGTTGCATTTGGTAAATCAATAAATGAAGATTTATCTACCACTCCCGATTTAGTTGCAACAAAATATGCATTATTATCAGCTGCTTGGTTCTTTAATAAAAATGGTTTACATAAATTAGCGGATGGTGGCGCAACGGATGCCGTTGTTACATCAATTACTAAACGTGTTAACGGTGGTACAATTGGTTTACCGGATCGTATCAAACATTTTAAAGAATATCACGCTTTACTAGCGTAAAATAGTTTGGTATTTAACATATTTATATGTAGTAATTACTAACTATGGCAGTTTATAAAATATTCCCCGAAAAAAGTGCAACAATATATTCATTCTACCCAACATTAAATACAGGGTTAGATGAAATATTAGAAATAAGCACATTTGAATCTATTAATAGTACTAATGAGGTATCACGTACATTATTAAAGTTCCCCTCATCTGATATTAGCCTTGCTATGGCGTTGGTTAGTTCAAGTGCATTTGCAGCTTCATTAAAATTATTTGTAGCTAATACATCACAGATACCAACTTCCTTTACTTTAGAAGCTCGCGCTTTATCTCAAGACTGGAATCAAGGTACTGGTAGATTAGGTAATGTTCCTATTACAACAGACGGTGCAAGTTGGAAATTCAGAAGTGAACTTGATATTAATTTATGGCAAACTTCTAGTTTCACAACAGGTACTACTGGGTCTTATAGTGCTACAGGAAATGCTGGTGGTGGTAATTGGTATACTTCTTCAACATATCTTGCTACTCAAAGTTTTAGTTCTGAAATAGATTCTAAAGATACTGATTTCACAGTAACTAATGCTGTTACTGCTTGGTATAGTAGTTCTATTCCTAACTACGGATTTATACTAAAAAATTCTTCATCTATAGAATTTACATCAGCATCAAAATTTGAATTAAAATATTTCTCAGATCACACTCATACAATATATCCTCCATGTTTAGAAATAAAATGGAATGATACAACATATACTACAGGTTCGTTAAGTGTAGTTACATCTAGTTATTTTACAGCTGTTATAAACAATAACAAAGCTCAATACCAACAAGATTCAGTTCAGAAATTTAGAGTTGCTGTTAGAGATTTATATCAATCAACAACCTTT
>Ga0181357_1001152_pt1 | contig 10410 bp, 13 predicted proteins | sample Fa13VDMM110DN_FD_130094 | JGI IMG/M metagenome (GOLD analysis project Ga0181357, IMG submission 130094) | Freshwater viral communities from Lake Michigan, USA - Fa13.VD.MM110.D.N | ecosystem: Environmental > Aquatic > Freshwater > Lake | place: USA: Michigan | collected 2013-09-24 | reverse complement strand
TAAGTATTTTCCAAAGGTAGAATTGAAAACATGAACATTCTTTATTATCATGTATATCTAAGTGATGATCCTGGAGTATGGTCTTCCATAGTTTTAGAACAACTGAAATGTATGGAAGATTATCAAATGCTGGATTATTTGGATATAATCAATGTAACAGCTATTACACAAGATGATTATAGAAAAGAAGCATTTCAAAAATTGTGTGATAGTTTTTCTTCTGACAAATTTAATATAGAATTTGTGAAGAATCCTTGGAATAATGACCGACAAATGATTCAAAACTTAGAACATGAATCAACAATCTCTGAGAATTATACATATCGTAAAATATATGAAGACTGTCTAAGGATCAAGAATGAGTTCAACATATGCTATATTCATACTAAAGGTGTAACATCAACTATTAGACATCTTGAAGTATCTAATATTCACCAGTATAAAAACTATTATTACTGGAGACAATATTTAAATTGGGGTGTTCTTCAAAATTGGAAAGCTTGTGTATATGCTTTAGATTTATTTGATGTTGCTGGAATTAACTATTATAATACACCTTCAAAACATTATAGTGGTAATTTCTGGTGGGCAAAATCAAACTATATTAAAAGATTGCCTGATCCTGCCAGTAAAGAATGGTGGAAAAAATTACAAGAAAAAACAACAGATCCATGGCTCAAAACCACTTCAGATAGATTTAGGGATGAGCAGTGGCTATGTTGTCTAGATAATGTTAGAGCATTCAATTACTTCACTCTACCCGAACATAATAATCCAGCAGGTAGACTTCTACAATCTAATGTATATAAAGGACGAGATTATGAATAAGAATATAATTTTAGAAACACAAATCGTTCAACGTGACTTTGATAAACGATGGGAGAAGATTGTTAAAGTTATGGATCATGAGAATGCTTATACGTTCTCAAATGAAAATGGAATACCAGTGACTCTTATTCCTGAAAAATGGATGACTGTAGCAGTTTATGATTTTTTAATGGAGGAAGTATAATATGGCACTAAATGTAAAACTAATTCGTCTATTCAATGGCGAAGAACTATTAGCAGATATTGTTAGTGATGAAGATTTGAAATTAACTATAAAGGATCCTATTCGTGTGGTGGTTATGCCTCAAAGAGATCCTAAAGCATCACCATCAATTGGATTTGCTCCGTGGATGGAATTCTCAGAAGATAAAACAATTGAACTTGATAAAAGACATATTCTTTTTGTGGTAACACCTATCAAGGAATTTATCAATCAATATAATTCTTTGTTTGGAGGGATCGTGACATCAACAACAAAACTTATCTTACCATCTTAACAATGATTGTTCACTTCGTTCACAACTTCACTTCGTTCAGTATATTTGATTTCTTATCAACTAATCAAATCTAATTGGATTCATTGAAACGACTACATAGTCATTATAACACTGGTAAAAACCATGTCAAGTGAAAAATGACATTGACATCAACCTTTTTTTCTGCTATATTAAAACAAGATCACCTGGATATAATAGGAATAATAATGAAATCCTTTTATACAAATGTTTCCGTATATGGATCAAGAATTTTGTTCAGAGGAGTGGATGAAAGCGGAAGAAAAATTAAACAGAAATTTGATTACAACCCAACTCTGTATGTACCATCAAAGGTTCCTACAGAGTTTACCACTATTTCTGGAGAATATGTTTCAGAGATTAAACCTGGCAATATTCGTGATTGCCGTGATTTTGTTCAGAAATATAAAGATATAGATAATTTCAAAATCTATGGAATGCAGAAATATGAGTATGCCTTTATTTCTGAAAACTATTTGGGTAATGTAGAATGGGATATAAAACATATCACTGTAGCAAATATTGATATAGAAGTAGCCTCTGAAAATGGATTTCCTGAACCTTCACTTGCTAATGAAGAAATCACAGCTATTACTCTAAAGACAAATCATGATAACTTTGTAGTATTTGGTTGTGGCAATTTTAACAATACAAGATCAGATGTTAGATATATTAAATGCCAAGATGAAATTGATCTGATTAAACGATTTATTGATGAATGGAGTAAAGACTATCCAGATATCATCACTGGATGGAATGTAGAACGATTTGATATTGTTTATCTTGTTAATAGGATCACTAAACTCCTTGGAGAAGAATGGTCTAAACGTCTTTCCCCTTGGAATATCATTATGCCTTCAAAAGCTATCAATCGTATAGGCAAAGAAGAAATAATCTATAAATTAGTAGGTATCTCAACTTTAGATTATATTAACATGTATCGAAAGTTTGCGCCTGGTGGTCAATCTCAAGAAAGTTATAAATTGGACCATATCTGCAATGTGGAATTAAACGAACGTAAACTATCATATGAAGAGTATGGAAATCTTCATAATCTCTATAAAGAAAACTATCAACTTTTTATTGAGTATAACATTAAAGATGTTGAATTGGTTGAGAAATTAGATGAAAAATTAAAACTAATTGAACTGACATTAACTCTTGCATATGATAGTAAGACAAATATGAATGATGCATTCTCGCAAGTCCGTATGTGGGATTCTATCATCTATAATCATCTTAAAGAAAAGAACATTGTTATTCCACCAAATAGGATGAATACAAAAAATGAAGCATTTATTGGAGCTTATGTAAAAGATCCTATCATTGGATTACATAAGTGGGTTGTATCTTTCGATCTCAACAGCTTGTATCCTTCACTCATTCAGCAATTCAATATATCACCGGATACTTTAATTTTGCCTGAAAAATATACAGATGAGATGAGGATGTTTTTGAGTTCTAATAATATTAGTATTGATAGTTTGCTTAATAAATCTATTGATACTACTATTCTCAAATCTATGAATGTTACTTTATCTCCTAACGGACAATTCTTCTCTATTGACAAACAAGGTTTCTTATCTGAAATTATGGAAAATATGTATAACGATAGAACAAAGTATAAGAAGAAATCTATTGAAGCGAAGAAAGAGTTAGAGAAAGAAACTGATCCTATAAAGAGATATGAGATTGAAAAAACTATTGCTAGGTTTAACAATCTGCAACTATCTAAAAAGGTAAGCCTCAATTCTGCCTACGGGGCATTAGGAAATGAATACTTTAGACTGTTTGATATTAGACAAGCAATAGCAATCACTACATCAGGTCAGTTAGTTATTCGCTGGATTGAGAATAAGCTGAATGATTATCTAAATAAGTTATTAGACACTAAAGATAAGGACTATGTAATTGCATCAGATACGGATTCGATTTATCTATGTCTTGATGAATTGGTATCTAGAACTATTAAAGAGACGAATCCATCTATCAACACAAAATCAATCGTCAAATTCCTTGATAAGATTTGTGAAACTAAAATACAATCGTTTATTGACAAATGTTATTATGATCTTGCTGAATATCTTAATGTAATCTCGCAGAAAATGCAGATGAAACGTGAAGCTATTGCAGACAAAGGCATATGGACTGCCAAGAAAAGGTATATTCTGAATGTATATAATAATGAAGGTGTAGAATATGCTAAACCCCAAGTTAAAATTATGGGATTGGAAGTGGTTAAGTCATCTACTCCCTCAAGTTGTAGAAAGAAACTGAAAGAAGCTATTGATATCATCATCAATAAGGATGAATCTTTTGTTATACAATTCATTGAGGACTATAGAAAAGAATTTAACAAAGAAGATTTATCAGAGATTGCTTTTCCTCGTGGCGTAAATGGACTTGATAAGTTTTCAGATAAAACTAATATATATGGTAAAGGTTGTCCCATTCATGTTCGTGGTTCTTTGCTATATAATAATCTACTCAAAAAAAGCAAGAAACTGGATAAGAAATATCCATATATCAAAGAAGGTGATAAGATTAAGTTTATCTTCCTTAAAGAGCCAAATATTATTAGAAGTAATATTATAGCATTTAATGGAAGTTTACCTGTCGAGTTTGATCTACATAAGTATATCGACTATGACACACAATTTGAGAAATCTTTTGTTGACCCATTGAAGATTATTCTGGATAGTATTGGATGGAAAACAGAGAAAATATCAACACTTGAAGCATTCTTTTCGTGAACATATATATTGGTGATCAATCATGCCATATTTAAATCATAATATTCCAACATTTACCTGTCATATTAGGAATGAATATCTATTCAACCATGAAAAAGGACACGGCGAGTTCACTCTTGCTGATATTCATTCTGTAGCATCTATAGAAAAAAGAGTTCCTTTATTCGAAGCATTTCTTGAAAATGGCGTAAACTGGACGAGACGACCTATCACAGCTTTTTGTTGGAAAACTGATGCACCTGTTGTATCTTTAGATCAAGCTATGTATTGGGATTGTTTTTCTCCATATATTGATGTACAAGTAAGAAATAGACTTAATGGTTTAAAAGCAGAATTAATTAGACCAGATGGTATTAAAGTTAAAGGTACATATATGTTTACTCTGGATTGGAGTTGGGAAAACAAAGCAATAGTTGATACTAATTTTTCTGAAACACCAGAACATAAGTGTGCTCATCTATTTAAAATTGATGATGGTAACTTTTACTGTTATCCAAACAACAGAATTATATGGTATGATGATGCGTGGATTCAAAATAGAATTGATCGTAATCCAGGATATAAAATTGATAATACAATGTATTCTGTTGAAAATAAAAGACAAATTCAAACTGATGATAGTTACATATACAACATAACAAAATCTTAACGACAATAGGAGTCTAAAAAAGAACTTGACATTGAGTAGGGATTAGTGTATATTGTTATCTAAGATGAGTTCAACGACAATAGGAGTCTTTTTTCTCATGACAGATATCGAAAAAGTAGTAGAACAGTTGGCAATGTGGCGTAGGAAAAAGTTTACAATATTTCCTGAAGATGTTATGAATATGCTTATTGAGAACGGAGTAATTTCCGAAGAGAATGTCCAGCAAGTTGTTGAAAATGCTCAAAAGAAAACACTTGACATCCGTCTCCCAAAGGTGTATACTACTGACTAAGATGAGTTAATGCGGGTGTAGGCTAAATGGTATTGCCGGGACACTTAAAATGTCCGTCGTTTGTGGTTTCGAATACCACCACCCGCACCAAAATTGGAAGGTTAGTTCAATGGTAGAACTAGTGGCTCATAACCGCTTTGTTGGGAGTTCGATTCTCTCACCTTCCACCACTTTTCACTTGACACCGAATCAAATCAGTAGTATAGTAACAGAATTGTTCGTTTAACATAAAAAGGACTAAAAATGAAAAAGCTAATCTTACTTGGACTTTTGTCTGTTGTGTTATCGGGTTGTTCTAAGTCTGTTGCGTATACTGTTGTTCATCGCCCTCCTGTTGATGAACGTGTAGTAAATCAGCGTATTATTGAAGAGCGTACTAACTTCTTCAATCTAGTATTGTTTATGCGTGATACAAAGACATTATCCATCAATTCAAAGAATGAAGCACTTCGTCGAATTGAATCAGCAGGATTTGGTTATATCTGTGAACATAATCGGTGTTTTATGCATCGTGGACAAATGAAGACACAGATTCAACCGGATCATATTTTTATTGAGTTTCCAGACAAGTCATATAAGCGTGTTTGGGATGTTACTGTAGCTGCCGATTTGATCTATGGAAATTAACTAAATATTAACTTATTTGTTGTATAGTGTAAGGCGGAGTCTTAACTGACTTCGCCTTTTTTCATATTCAAACATATAGAAGGAACCAATGAAAAATAAATTGTTACCGTATATTACCTTTATGACAGGTATTGTACTTTCTGGTGTTGCTGGATTCTTTTCTATTATTGGCCTTACTACTATATTTTCCGGCGCTTATTGGTCAGTAGTAGTTATGGGAACAACACTTGAGATATCTAAGCTAGTAGCTGTATCATGGCTATATCAGAATTGGAAAAGAGCAAGTTCTGGTTTAAAAATATATCTATTATCTGCTATTATCATTCTTATGATCATAACAAGTATGGGTATCTTTGGTTATCTGTCAAGAGCACATATTGAACAAAAAGTAGCATTATCCACTGGTGTAGGGTCAGATATAATTGTTTTACAAAATGATATAAAGATCAAAGAAGATTCTATTAAAGATTTAGATAAACAGATTACCGTTATTGATTCTTCTATTGATAAGATGTTAGAAAAAGGTCAAGCAAAAGATTCACTCAAAGCATCGGACAATCAAAAGAAGAAAAGAGATGAATTAGTAACTAAAAAGAATGTATTGATAAAAGAACTATCTCCTCTTAAAACTCAGATGGTTAAATATGATAGTGAATATAAAAAAGTGGAATCTGAGTTAGGACCCATTAAATATATAGCAGAGTGGGTCTATGGACCTACAGATGAGAAAATACTTGACAAGACTGTAAGATATGTTATACTTATTCTTGTAGTAGTATTTGATCCGTTGGCAGTATTTTTGCTTATTGCATATAATTCCTCAAAAAAAGAAAGAGATTATGAAAATTTGGAATATGTTGAGATGCAACCCTTTAGACGGAGAAGGCGAAGAAAACGAAGTCACAAAAAGAAAAATAGAAAACCATAATGCTAATCGATAAGGAGACTCTTATGGATATTTTTGAAAGTTTAATTAAAGAAACAGGTAATGAATATGCAACAATCGCTGATGAAGGTATTGATGCGGGAGATATCACAGGTTATATTTCCACAGGATCATATTCACTCAATGCCCTTCTTTCTGGATCCATTTACGATGGTATTCCGGCAAATAAGGTAACAGCATTAGCAGGTGAACCATCCACTGGTAAAACCTTCTATGCTCTAAACATCGTCTATCAATTTCTTAAAGATAATCCTAATGGGTTTGTCTTTTACTTTGAATCAGAGTCGGCTCTTTCGAAAGATATGTTAACTGCCCGAGGTATTGAAACAAAACGAATTGCTATCATTCCTGTTGCTACTGTTCAAGAGTTTAGAACACAAGCAGTTAAGATTCTTGATCGCTATATGGAGAAAGATAGGAGTGATAAAACTGAAAAACCACCAATGCTCTTTGTTCTTGATTCACTAGGCAATCTATCAACCTCTAAAGAAATGGAAGATATTTCATCAGGTAAAGATACTCGTGATATGACTAGGGCACAACTTATTCGTGGTGCTTTTCGTGTTCTTACTCTTAAGCTAGGCAAAGCAAAAGTAGCACTACTGGTAACTAATCATGTATACGATGTTACCGGAGCGTATGTTCCTACAAAAAAGATGGGAGGAGGAAGTGGCCTAGATTATGCAGCATCTACTATCGTATTCTTATCAAAAAAGAAAGATAAAGATAAAGATAATCAAGTAACAGGAGCTATTATTACTGCTGTTCTTAAGAAAGCACGTCTAACTATTGAGAATAAGAAAGTCGAAACTCTGCTAAATTATTCTGATGGTTTGGATCCATATTACGGACTTATTGATCTTGCTGAAAAATTTGGTATCTTCAAGAAAGTATCTACACGTTATGAGATGCCAAATGGTGATAAGGTATTTGAAAATGCCATACTAAAGAACCCTGAGAAGTATTTTACACAAGATGTGCTAGACAAAATTGATGAAATGTGTAAAACGGAATTTCTCTATGGCAAAAACAATATTATTCAAATTGAAGAAGGAATAGAATAATGGTTATAGAAGAAGATTATAAATTTCGTGATGATCTAAAGTATGATACTGTTCCTATTGAGCTCCTTTCTGGACCATATGCAGGCATTGTCCTTAGATACACAAAAGTAGGCATTAAAGAACAGGTTAATGATTCAGCAACGATTAAGTTTGACTATGATATAATTCATAACAATAGGTTCAAAGAAGATAAGTTGAAACACGATTTACTATTTCAAGAACATATTGGAATTATTCTTAATAATATGATTCTAGAATCAGTATCGTCGGATGTAGGTTGCTAATGAATACAGAAAAGATTGTTCTTAAAAATCTCTTAAGGAATGAACAATTTGCTCGTAAGGTTCTTCCATTCCTTAAGAGTGAATATTTTATTTTAGATTCAGATAAAGTTCTATTTGAGACAATTAAGGAGTTTATTCTTAAGTATAATACACAGCCAACAAAAGATGCTCTACAAATTGAAATTGATAAAAACAAAACACTTTCAGAAGATACTATAAAGAAAATAAATGAAAATCTTGAGCATATTCAAAAAGATGCTGAAGACACTAATATAGATTGGCTTGTATCGACAACAGAACAATTTTGTCAAGATAGAGGCATCTATAATGCTATCATGAAATCAATTGAGATTATGAATAGTCCTAAAGGTGGTTTATCTAAGGGTTCTATTCCTGAATTGCTTTCTGATGCTTTGGCTATTTCTTTTGATCCTAATATTGGTCACGACTACTTTGATAATATAGAAGAACGATATGAATACTATCATAGAGTTCATGAGAAAATTCCATTTGATTTGGAGTTCTTTAATAAAATTACAAAAAATGGATTACCAAAGAAAACATTAAACATTGCAATTGCATCTACAGGAGTCGGCAAATCTTTGTTCATGTGTCATGTTGCCGCCTCTTGTCTCAATCAAGGTAGAAATGTCCTTTATATTACTCTTGAATTAGCAGAAGAAGAAGTAGCAAAACGTATTGATGCCAACTTGATGAATATATCATTTGAAGATTTGATGTCTCTTCCAAAAGATATATATCTAAAGAAAGCAAATTCAATCAAAAGTAGAACAAATGGTAAGTTGATTGTAAAAGAATATCCAACAGCATCTGCATCTACTATTCATTTCAAAGCATTATTGAATGAATTGAACTTAAAGAAGTCATTTAAACCAGATATCATTTTTGTGGATTATCTCAATATTTGCTGTTCTGCAAGAATTAAGGCAGGATCAAATATTAATAGTTATACATATGTGAAATCTATTGCAGAAGAATTGAGAGGATTAGCAGTAGAACATGAAGTACCATTAATTAGTGCTACACAAACTAACAGAGCAGGATTTGATAATTCAGATATTGATTTAACAAATACTTCAGAATCGATAGGACTTCCAGCAACTGCCGACTTTATGTTTGCCTTGATTAGCACTGATGAACTTGAAGCACTGGGTCAAATTATGGTCAAGCAGCTGAAGAATAGGTATAATGATCCAACACAAAATAAAAGATTTGTTGTGGGTATTGATAGAAGTAAAATGAAGCTGTATGATGCTGAAGCATCTGCTCAGACAGATATTGTAGATTCTGGCCAAAATATACCCGTTATGAATAATAGAAATAAATTCAAGCAACTGAAGGTGTAAATCATGTCAAAATATAATATTGTCCTTGTAGAACATGAAGAAGATTTCTTTTGGTGTCTATATGAAAAAAATACTGAACAGGCAATTAACTTCTTCATATTCAAAGATGATGCTGAAAAAGAAAAAGATTTCTTTGAAAAAGGTGGAGCTTTTAATGGATTTACACCAGCATTTATGCTTAAAGAAGGTAATCTTACTAAAACAAAAGTACAAATTAATAAAAACTTTGAAGAGTTATTATAATGAAAATTTCAGTGAAAGGTAAGAATGAAGTTTTATCTAAAAAACATATTCGCTATATTGTAAAACTATTTGGTAAACTTATTCTAAAACCTCAACTATATCCTAATATTAACCTACTTGTTCAAAATATGAATCTTGGCGCAAACAATTGGGGCTATTGTGGCATTAGTGATATAGAAGAAAAAAGACCAAGATCATTTGAAATATTACTTAATACTAATATTTCAAAAAATAAACAAATTAGAACTTTAGCTCACGAAATGGTTCATCTTAGGCAAACCGCTAATGGGCAGTTTGTCACGTATGGATGTGAAACTTATAAATGGAATGATGAAAAATTTGTTATGACTCAAGAGGAGTATAGTAATATGCCGTGGGAAAAAGAAGCAAATCTTTGGGAAGAAACACTAATACTTGAATATAAAAAGCATATTAAAGGAATCATAGATTTCCCTTAAGAAAGATGGCATGCAGTTTTAACATACCATCTATGCAAAAATAGCTGTTGTATATCGTCCACCACTGATGTATAGTACATATGAATCAGCAGATGGAACATCACCGGTGAACAGCGTGATACCTTACCCGAGAATGCCTGTGGAAACTAATATTTCTGAACGACCGAAGGAGTCTACAGGCATAAAACATTCCAAATATATCAATATCCTTTCAAAGATGGCAGCGGACATAGTAAATCCTGTGGCCGGCAATGCACGCCTAGCTGCTTGTCTTGTATTTAAAAATGAAATAATTTCGTTTGGAATTAATGAGATGAAATCCCATCCTTTTCAAGCCAAATATGGTAAAAATTCCGATTCAGTATTTCTTCATGCGGAAACTTC
>Ga0181357_1001147_pt1 | contig 10421 bp, 2 predicted proteins | sample Fa13VDMM110DN_FD_130094 | JGI IMG/M metagenome (GOLD analysis project Ga0181357, IMG submission 130094) | Freshwater viral communities from Lake Michigan, USA - Fa13.VD.MM110.D.N | ecosystem: Environmental > Aquatic > Freshwater > Lake | place: USA: Michigan | collected 2013-09-24 | reverse complement strand
CCTAAAGCAGCAGGAGGCGGTCTAATGTCGCTTGGGCAATCAAACCTAGGCAGCTACTCTGATGGCGGACGACTTCTCAAAGGGCCAGGAGATGGTGTTTCTGACTCAATTCCTGCCATAATTGGACGCAAACAACCCGCTCGTTTAGCTAATGGCGAGTTTGTTATACCAGCAAGAATTGTTTCTGAGCTAGGAAATGGTTCTACAGATGCCGGCGCTAAGCGCTTGTATGAAATGATGGCCCGAGTTCAAAAGGCTCGTCGTAATACCAAAAACGTTGCCGCTAACACAAAAGCCGCAAAGTATCTACCAGCATAAGGAATAATCATGGCTACTCCAAGTACACTTGATAACAATTTAGGTGCTGGCGGCACTAATTCACAAGGCTTAACTGATTGGGCTTCACCTTACATTACAGATTACCTTGGTAAAGCTAAAGCTTTAGCTGGGACTGATTATCAAACGTATAAAGGGCCGTTAACAGCAGGATCTTCTGACCTACAAAATAAAGCATTTCAAGGCATAGGTTCTTTGACGGTTCCTGGCGCGATTGGAGATGCTGCAGCCGCAGCTGGAAAAGCCGGCACTAATATGGCCGGGATGTCTTACGCCCCTACTACGTTTGGTAACCAATATAAAGCTCCAGACGCATACCAAGCCTCTAACTTCACCAATCAATTTAAAGGCCCGGAGGCATATAAATCAGTGGGGTCTGGATTTGATTCTGCTCAAGCACAACAGTACATGAATCCGTACTTACAGGCTTCTCTTAACCCTCAGTTAGAAGAAGCTCGTCGGCAATCTCAAATTACACAAGCTCAAAATGCTTCAAAGATGTCAAGTGCCGGTGCATTTGGTGGAGGCAGGCAAGCAATTATGGATGCAGAAACTCAACGTAATCTTGGCACTAACTTAGCCAACATTACCGGACAAGGTTACAACACTGCGTTTGGGCAAGCACAAAATCAATTTAATACTGACCAGCAACGTAAAGTTCAAGAAGCTCAATTTGGCGCTCAACAAGGCATGACTGCGGCGCAGCTTCAAGCGCAATTTGGTTTGTCGGCGGATCAAGCCAATGAGATGTCAAGGCAGTTTGGCGCACAGCAGAAGATGACTGCTTCTCAATTAGCCGCCCAGTTTGGCTTATCCAGCGATCAAGCAACAGAAGCATCAAAACAGTTTGGTACTAACTTTGGGCTTAGCGCGCAAAACGCAGCGCTTGCTGCTGCACAGGCGCAAGGCAACCTTGGATCTTTGCAAAACCAAACTACGCTTGCCAACCTTAACGCGCAATTAAGTGGCGGCGCTACACAGAGGGGCATAGAGGCAGAAGGTACGGCTGCTGATATGGCTGAGTTTGAGAAACAACGTCAGTTTCCTTACCAACAGCTTCAGTTCCAGCGAGACATGATTGCTGGATTGCCAACATCGTCAGTATCAAACACACCAGCACAGATGAGCGACATTGGTAACTTGCTATCCACTCTAGGTGGTGGTACTAAAGTTGCAGAAGCATTGGGCTACAAAGATGTTAACGAATTATTGAAAAAATTTGGGTTTGACTTAGGGCCATAAAAGGTAAAGAAAATGAATCTTATACAAATTCAAGAAAATCTTAAAGATCTTCCTATTGATGTAATCAAGTCCTATGCAAATGGGCAGAATCCAGAAGTTCCTCCTTACATGGCTCTTGGTGAGCTTGAGCGCCGCAGCAGATCAGAGCAGCGTAAAGCAGAGCCGCCAACACAGTCTGTTAAAGAGAAGCTGGAAGCTCAAGTAGGAGCCCCTCAAGGAATGCCCCAAGGTATGCCCCAAGCTGCTCCAGAAGGCATTGCCCAATTACAAGGCATGCCTCAAGGAATGCCGCCGGGAATGCCTCAAGGTGCCCCTGTTATGGCTGCTGCTGGCGGATTAATGGACTTGCCTGTGCCTGATGACATGTTCAACTATGCTCCCGGTGGTATTGTTGCTTTTGCTGGAGGTGAGCTTGTTCGCGGTCCTGGTGGAGAACTTGTTCCAGATGATGATACTGCTGGTGAAGCTGAAGCTCGGGCCAATATGGCTGCGGCTGATCAAAGCCAAGGACCTCCTGCGTCTGCAATCCCGCCGGCTGGGCTTCAAGCCTTGGCTGGTCCTGCAATTGAAATTATTAAAAATGCAATGGCAGGGCAATCCAATATCCCTATGCCTGTAGACCCAGAACAGGCTAAAGCTGAAGCAATAAAACGTGATCCTCGTTTGGCTGCAATACTTAGCAAGATTCCTGGTGAATCTTATGTTGATTTAATTGAAAAGTTAAAAGCTCAAAATCAAGCCGGGAAAGCTCAATTCCAAGATAGCCAAAGCCGTATGGGACTAGGCGCTCTTGGTGATGCTTTGATTGCGGCAGGTGAAGCTACTCGCGGCCAAAAAGGGTATGGCGCAGCATTTGCTGGCTTTGGTAAGTCGTATAGTGCATCCTCTGCCGAACAAATGAAACGCCAGCAAGCGCAGCAGGCCTTGGAACGTCAGCAAGAAATTGAACTTGCTAAGCTGCAAAGTGATACAGATAACTTACAAATGGCATACGCAACAGGAGATATTGACAAGATTGCTAAGTACAAGCAAGCTGTTGCTGAACGTCAGGCCAAGATAGAAGGAAACAAAGTTGCCGCCGCTAAAGAAGGTATATCTCTTGGTATGGAAGAAACCAAGATGAAGGGTACACTTGCTCACTATGAAGCAACTGCACAGCATCAACGTCTTACTTTGGAAGAGATGATAAAAAACCATGCAGATCAAGCATCTATTGAGCGTCAACGCTTAACATTGCAAGAAGCGAATAACAAGAGAACTGCTGCTCATCAAACAGTGATGGAAGACATAGCAAGGTCTACGAGGCCAACAGCGGCAGAAAAAATTGATCAATTAACTCAAGCAAAAGTTAATGCTGATCCGCGCATTAAAGGTCTTTCTGATAGGTTAAAAACAGCTGAAATTGGTAGTGATGATTACTATACTACGCTTGATGAAATACAAAAAATGGCGCTTACACATTACCCTGCTGGAACTAAATTGCCTGAAGTTCCTAGGATAAAAAAACCTGAAGTGAAAGAGGAGCCTGGATTCTTCAGTAGAATGTTTGGAGGGTCTTCTGCCCCTGCGCCAAAAGTAATTAAACTTGATTAAGGCTTGTCATGCCTATTTATGAGTACAAGGGTCAGCAGTACGACATTACCACTGAGGATCCGGCTGAAGCTAAAGCCAAAATTCTTGGTTATCTTGAAAAGCAACCATCTGTACCTGAAGCAGCCCTACCTGTTCAAGCTGAGCCACCCACTGGTTTAGCCTCTTTTGGCCCAGCAGTAATGCGTGGTGGTCGTGGGCTTGCTTCGTTAATGGGCGATGTCTTGCCAGCAATGGCAGGAAAAGTTGTAGGGGCTGATGAGTATGCCAAGAGACAGATGCAGGAAGCCGCTGCATACGGCAAAGAAACAGAAAAGCTATATCCTTCTGCTGTTCCTTCTTACACCAACATTAAAGATGCTGGTAGCGCGTTAACTTATATTGTTGAAGCAGTTGGCGAGGCTGTACCTTCATTGCTACCTAGCTTGTTTACCGGCGGTGTAGCAGCAGTTGCTGGGCGAGGCGCAGTAGCAGCAGCCAGGGTTGCAGCAGAAAAAGCCGCAGCTACCAGTATTGCTGAAGGCGTAACCGCTGAAGCGGCCAAAGAAATTGCCATGAAGGCAGGTCTTAATGCGGCAAAACGTGAAGCATTAAAGTATGAAGTGGGCGGAGCATTGATTGGCTCAGCTGCTCAGAACGTACCTGACGTATACCAAGGGCTGTACGAAAAAGGCTATGACAACATTCCTGCTGCTTTAATTTTTGGTGGATTTAATGCTGCACTAGATGCGGTTTTACCCATTAACTTGCTTCGTACATCTAAGTTGTCCGGCATCCCTGAGAACGAAATTATTGGTGCTTGGTACAAACGAGCAGGCAAAGGCGCAATTGAAGGCATGGTTTCTGAGGGCGCTACTGAGTCTATTCAGGAAATGTCTAGTGCAGCAGCTGAAAAGTTTGTTGACAGCAACAACGAGTTTTTTACGCCACAAAACTTTGAGCGGTTTATCAATGCTGGCCTTAAAGGTGGTCTTGGCGGGGCTGGTATATCCGCAGCTACCAATGTGGCATTTGGCCGAAAAGAAGCTGAAGTTCCTCCTCCACCTCTTGGAACTACGCCGCCAACTGATAGCCCAATTGTTGCTACTACCAAAGTTAATGTTGGCGGCAAGGAAAGCACCAAAGTTACCAGACGAGATGGTAGCGTAGACATTGACGGCGTTCAAGTTACACCACCAACTGGAATTGCCGGCTTAGTTCCACAAGCTCCAGAAGGCATAACTACGCTTGTACCTCCCGCTCCGCCTGTTGTTCCGCCTATTGTTGAACCTGTTGTACAAGAAGGACAAGCGCAAGACAAAGAAGCCATGATGCGGGAGATAGAAGAATCTCAGTCTGAAACAACATTACCACCTGTTAATGTTATAGAACCTATTATTGTTCAACCTCAAGGAGTGCCTAGTGCCACTGAAACCCCTGAAACCCAGCAAGCAGCGCCGCAAGAACAACAAGCGCCCGCAGCCTTTGTAACCTGGGACACAATTCAGCCCGGACAAGATGTAACTCTTTATCGTGGTGAGAATAAAGAGAACCTAAAAGAAGGTGAATGGTGGACAACAGATAAAACCAAAGCGGAAAAATTTGGTGAAGTAACAGAAGTAACTTTACCTGCTGATATAGTTGGAAAGCATTCTGTTCAGGGTCATGGCGGGCCTGATGAGTTTGTATTCCCCACTCCAGGGAACCGCCCAACTGACTTGGCTAAAAAGCCTGAAGTAACTGCGCCCCCTGCAATCACAGGAGGTCCATCTACGCCTAAAGGTCCGGTTGCTCCAGTAGAAAAACCTGTGGAAGTTGCACCTACTCCTGAGCCTACTGCAACAGAAGAAAAGCCAACCAACATTGATGAAATTATAAGGTCATATCGTGATGACCCAGATGTTGCTGCTGGTGTGATTGCAGATGATTTAGTTGGGCAAACACATTTAACTGCTGAAGTAAGGCAAATTACAAAAACTTATTTAACAGATGGGGAAGATGCTGGGCGTACACAATTTAAAGAAAGCTTGCAAAACCCTGATAGTGGGTTTGCTCTTTTAGGTTTAACGCAACCTGAAATGGATACTTACTTTAAAGAGCTAGATCAATACTTAACAGAAAAAACTAACGTTTTTAGGGAGCCGCCGGCACCAACTGAAGGTGCTGCACTTCCCAAATTGCCAGCCGGTGAATATAAACCAAGAGATACATTCCAACACGAAGGAAGGACTTGGCAAGTCACTTCTGTACTTCATACAGGCAAAGGATTAGAAGCCAGCACTGTATTTGAAAAAAACAAAAAATCCTTAACTCAGCGTTTTGAGGTTGTTCAACCGGCAGAAACAAAAACTGAACCAACCGAGCCAACTACAACAGAGGGCAAGCCTGAAGTTACAGGCGGTCCTGCCGCACCTACTGGTGGCCCTGCTGCACCTGTTAAAACCAAAAAGAAACAAGTTTGGTACATTGTCTATAAAACAGGAAGGCAAGCCAATGGTCGTGTAGATAATGTTGATTTTGATTCAGAGCAAGAAGCTAAAGAATATTTAAACAAAAAATTTACATCTCCTTGGCAATTTAAGATTAAAGCCAAGACTATTGATGTACCAGTGGAGAAGCCTGAAGTTACAGGCGGTCCATCTACTCCTAAACCTCCCAAGGTAAATCTTACTGAAGAGGAAAAGGCAAAGGCAGAGGAAGAGAAAACCAAAGCCGAAGAAGAGAAGAAAAAAGCTGCAGAAGAAAAAGCTAAAGCCGAAGAGCAAAAGAAAAAGCTTGAAGAATTTAACAAGCAGCCTATGAAGGTTGCTATGGAAGAAGGCAACGCCGACGCTGTTGCATCTCTCCTGTATGGCAATGCTGTATCGGCGGACCTACTGCCAGTTATCTTCCCTGAAGAGGGATTGCTGCGCATACCCGTGGACATGGATAAAGTGTCAGACATTGAGGCCGCGCTAACTAAGTATGGCTTTAGGATTACTGATCGTTCTGTTCCCGCTACTACGGATGATCCAGCTTACAAAGGCCCAGAGCGCATAACTATCTCTGCGTTATACAAGCCAGAAAAGGTAAGCATCCAGGGCGGCGGTGCTGAATTTAAAGGTAACCGCAAGGGTAATGTCACTGCGCCAAGAATACCCAAGGATGCTACAGACAAACAAATTGCAAAGATGTTGGCTGAAGTAAGCAAAGATGTTTTGCTTGACATTAACTCAAACCCAAACAACTCGTTTGGCGCAATGATGTACAAGGAAGGCATCGTAAGTTACATTTTTTCTCCTTCTGATTTTTTACTTAAAGAACTTAAAGGTGTTTCTGGTCTTTACATTTCAGAAAAGACAGGCAGTCTTCAAGCTATAAAAATTGCTTTGTCAAGAGGCAAAGAAAATGACGTACAAGTATTTTTGCAAAACTATGCTGAAGCTTTGCAAGGCTTACAAAAAGTATTTGACGGTCACTCCCGCGTAGCTGAACTAGACCTTGCGTTAAGAGACAAATACTTTAAAGATGAAAATGCAGCAAGGGAATCTAATAAGTATACAGAAGATGGGCTTAACTTACGTCAAACTTTTAAAGATAAAAATTTACAAACAGTATTTAACAAGATGTACCAGTTTTTTGCTGGTAATGAAGACTCAACGGAACAGACTAATCGGATTGTTAAAAAGGATGCTGAAGTCCCGCCAGAACTTACCAACATTATCCGCCGTGGTATGCGCGATCACCGCCAAGGCCGTGATGTTGATATAGATGATTTTTTAAATACGTTTGGGTTTTTTCCAGGCGGCATTGACTTTGGTAAATGGGTTAACCAGACGGAACGTGCTGCGCATTTAAACGCTGTTTATGATGCCATGTATGACTTGGCTGATTTATCTGGCATTGCTCCAAAGATGCTGGGCCTTGACAAAAAACTCAAGTTGGCAATTGGAGCGCAAGGTAGAGGTGGAAAGACTGCTGCTCATTACATTTCTACAAAAGACGGTGTATGGGTAAATGAAATTAACCTTACCAAGACTAAAGGTGATGGGACATTAGGCCATGAGTGGCATCATGCTTTAGACTTTAATTTGCGGCGGACTGAAAACGGTAAAAAGTTAATGGATGACACTGTCTCCATGCTTTCAGAAAAAATAGATGTTGATGCAGCAGAAGAAAACTTGCGTAGCATTTTGCGCAATGTTTCCAACAGCGTAGAAAACCGTAACATGCCTCCTAAGAAGGCTTTCTTTGCGGCTATTTCAAACGAGAGATGGTCAACAGCGCCAATTTACGGTGACACAAGCAGAGCAACTCAATTTTTTCGTGATGCACGCGAACTTGATAAAGGAGAAGGTAGAGAACCCATTTACTGGAGTAAACCCACAGAGTTGCTTTCTCGTGGTTTTGAGTCTATGTTGTTTGATGCCGCGAAAGGCGGTAGTCCATATTTAGTTTCAGCAACTAGGGCTGATGGTTATATATCCAAAAAGAACGGATATGCTGGAACAGCTTACCCCACAGGTAGTGAGCGTCCTGGGCTTAATGAAATATTTAAGCAGATGCTTTCACAGATTGATCCAGATACTTTGGAGGTCAAGACCTACAAAATGGATACCAAGATTGTTAAGATTGAAGATCTTGGCTATGCCGTCTTGGATCAGTACAACTTAGACTCAGGTAATGCTGGTGGGCTGGTTTGGTTTAAAGACCAAAAAGAAGCAGAAGAAGCTAAGGCCCAGCGTGATGGCAAGGAAAGAGTCTTGACTCCAAAGGCTATGCAGTTGAGCAAGGTTAATGAGCGGATCATTAGCATGGCTAAACGTGTAGATGCCATCATGGAAGAGATGGGCCTGTTCAAATGGCCGGAGATAAAGAACGGCTCAATGGCTGAGTCTATGTTCTATCACATGCGCCAAGGATGGTGGCCGAAGAACAACCGTGACTTGGCTGAGTACGGCGTTAAAGCGTATCTCCAGACCCCGGAACTGCTTGGCTTTGACCCAACCAAAGATAAAAGAGAAATAGACGCATACAAGATTGCAGACTTTGAGGGTGATAGGGTCAAGCTCAAACAGACCCAAGAAGACTTTGAAGCTGCAGCTGTACGCTACGTTAGCCAAGTCATTACTGATATGCGGGCGCAAGGCTCTGATACAAAGGCTATCTATGACTACATCGTTGGCTTGTATCAAACCCAACCTACGCTAGACGTTCAATCTGTCTTAAGCAAAACAAACAACGCCTACTCTACGCCGCTGCCTATTGCTTTCTTGGCTGGTGCGTTGGCTCGTGTTAAGTCAACTACGACTGTTTTTGACCCAACAGGTGGCAATGGAATGCTGGTAGTAACAGCCAATCCGCAAAATGTAACAACGATAGAGTTAGACCCTCACCGCGCTAACAATATGGAGCTAATGCAAATTGGCAAAGTAATTCCAGGCAATGCTCTTGAGGAAATTAAAAACTTAAGGGACCAAGAAGTTGATGTCGTCTTGGTTAACCCACCATTTGATGATTTGCCATCACCTCAAAAAGTACCTTCTTGGGATGGAAGAGAATACAAGCTTAGTAAGTTAGAGCATTTAATTGCTGCTCAATCTTTGCGCGCTATGGCTAACAATGGCCGCGCCGTATTGATAGTTGGATCACATCTCAAGCCTGGAACAATAACTTCCGCAGACCGGGTATTCTTAAACTGGCTTTATAACAACTACAACGTAACAGACCATTTTGAGATTGCTGGTAATTTATATCGTAAACAAGGCGCAAGTTTTCCGTTGCGCGTCTTGGTTATTGCTGGTAGGAATCAAACGGATAACGCTTATCCCAATGACTTTGTTGTTGATAGGATAACTACATTTGATGAACTTTGGAGTAGATATGTTCAAGCCAGTAATCGTAGCGAAGAAGTCGTGGTGGGTACCGGAAAGAAACAGCCAACTACTGGCGGTGCAAATAAACCTGCCGGAGGAATACCAACAGGCGGTACGCTGGAAGATGGAGAGCCTAGCGGAGAAATTCGGACTGGAGAGGGCGTTGGCATCGTCGAACCAGTATCTGCGGGAGGACGGGGGGCTGGAACTCCCGACGCCGGAGGACGAGGAACAACTGGTGCAGTTCGTCCTGGAGAACAACAGCCGGATACTGGAGATGGTGAACGAGGGGGACCCGGCGGTATCGAAGCCGGCGGAGCCGAAGTTAGCGCTGATAGCAGTGGAGGACCAGAGCCTGAATTGGGAGGACTTTCTGACCTAGACCTAGATGATATTTTTAATAACTTAGGTAAGCCAGAAAAACCAAAGGGTGGTCCACGCGCACCTCCCGGACCAAGCACACCCAAGGGCGAACCAAGAGCGCCACGCGGCCCATCAATAAAAGGCCCAGCAGCTATTCCAAAAGAGTTGGAAGGGCTAGGGCTTGAGGATTTGTTGGGAGAGTTGGATGAAGCCTTGAATGGTAAAGCTCCAGAAAAGAAAGCTCTTAAAGAAGAGAAAGCTACAAAGGTAAGCGAGAAGCAAACCAAGATTCAAGAGGCTAAGCAAGTTGCTACCCAATTGAATATGCAGGGTTACTTGGATTTGATGCAACTTGAGTACATCCGAAATCAACAAGTAAAAGAGGCAATGGGCCGTATAGCCCAAAACGCAAAGAACACCAGTGATGACCCAGCTAGTGGGCTTTACTCAAGAAAGGGTGATCAGGACTATGCCAATATAGAGCCTATCATTCAAAGGGTATGGACTGCTCTTGGTGAAAAGATTAGCGATTTAACTCAACGCATTAAGCAAGTTTATAACTTGTTGATAAGTAAGTTTGGCGATGCTATTAAGGGTCACTTGCGCACATTTATTGATAACTTGCGTAGCGAAGGCAAAAGACGGCCTAAAAATCAGACACCGGTTCAATCTGAGCCTATTGATACTGAGTCGCGGGTTGTGTACCTTGGTAAGTCAAGGTTCTCCAGCGATGGCATCTACTTGCCTCGCGCTCAATCACAGTACGCTTATTCGGCTCTTGAGAAACTAGAAGCACAGGTAGGTGACATTGATGAGTTTGTAGCCAAAGAGTTGGGCTATGCCTCCGTTGAGAAGATGGCTAAAGGATTGGCTGGCTATCAGATAGATGGACTAGCTTTAGCTATCCAGGCCAACAAGCTTGGCAAGGGATTCATCATTGGTGATGACACTGGTGTGGGCAAAGGCCGCGCAGCAGCCGCCATGATTGTCTGGGCAAAGAAGAACGGCAAGATCCCAATCTTTGTTACCGTTGGTAAAGACTTGTACTCTTCAATG
>Ga0181357_1001146_pt1 | contig 10423 bp, 24 predicted proteins | sample Fa13VDMM110DN_FD_130094 | JGI IMG/M metagenome (GOLD analysis project Ga0181357, IMG submission 130094) | Freshwater viral communities from Lake Michigan, USA - Fa13.VD.MM110.D.N | ecosystem: Environmental > Aquatic > Freshwater > Lake | place: USA: Michigan | collected 2013-09-24 | reverse complement strand
CATGCAATGTCTTAATAAGATTGCCACTTCCTTCTATATCTTTGTGTAATTGTTTTGCAATAGCATAACTAGAAGAATTAGCTTTTATATGCAATTCATATGCTTTCTTGAATGTCTCGCGTACCCAATCTTTGCTAGTAGTACGCTTTATCCTGTCTTGGGATATCATCTCACCATCGAATTCCGATTTAGGAGTTTTGCCGGTGAAATTTCCAGGACCTTTTCTTAAATTGAATCTAGCAGCATGGTTAATACCAAATAATGTTTGTTCTAACAATGTTTTTAATCGTATCATAAAAAGTCCGTACGTTCCTTATTAGAATCATCAGCAGATGTAAATGTTATTGACACACCTGTGATATCTTTTATTGATTTTTGTATTTCTGTATAGTTCCCAGGAAACCCCGTTCTAATTAAATTAGCAGCGTCTTGATGAAACTCTATTTTACCTGATTTACCTTCAAACGTATTAACACTGCTAATTGCATTGTTACCTTGTTGCATTTCGCCAACTGTATCTGTAACCGCATTATCCGTATAATAATTCATTAAAAAATACTGATATGATTCAGTATTAACATTTAAAACAATCGAGTATGCTACGCGTTTAAACGCTGGGTTCGATAGCAAGGTATCCACTAATGACGCTATACTAATAAATGCCGAATCTATAGTTGCATCAGATGCTCCTGTTTGTGTGTTTGCTACCGACGAATAGTTTAAACCAGTAACTGCAGTAACAAGATCTCGTTCTGCAAATTTATATTTTGTTTGGGCTTTATCGATAGGTATTTCTATTTCTACAGGTTTACCCGTAACCTTAGCAACCGCATTCAATATGCCACCTTTAATGCGTTGTGCAATTGGTTTCTTTTGCACCGCTTCACCTAATAACAATGTTTTTAATCGTATCATCGGTACTACCTAATTATCCTTGTTTTTCAATGTCGTTAACATGCAATTTCAAAAAATGCAAAAAGTCTGAAAATTGAACCGATGATGTGTTTACTTTGCGATCTCTAGTTATTCCACGACGGTCTCCCGTTGTTCCAAATTTATCTACCGAAAACATCCATTCGCCACCTGTTTTATCCGCTACAAAGTCTTCATGTTCGCTAGTAGTGAATACATATCGTACATTGGGTTGAATTTCAATTGAATCAAAATACTTGACATCTGCACCCGAAATATTTGAATATGGGTTAAATGTACCATTATAACGATCCGCAAATTTGTTTAGTACGATGTCCACTGATACATCACTCGCAGATTCTCGCATGCGCAATTTACCAGTAGCTTCTTTTAAAATAGTTTTAAGTTTAATCATGATAGTTCTTCTATTAGTTTGTTTAATATAAATATTGCGTGACTCCATATACCGCAGTATACAGCATTAAAGTACATAGAAGTATTAATCCAGGAGCATCATGGGAGGTATGACACCGTCATATCCAATAAAGAGCACCTATATAGCAAAAAAGTATTGCTCGGAAAGAAAAGGCATATAACCTTCTTCCTCAATCGGGGGCTGTTCTACCCCTTAATGAAACCCTCCCCCACCCCCCTATTTAGACCCCTATATGCCCCCCAAATACACCCCCTACCCCACCCTGTTCGAAAGGGGGCTAATGCCCCCTCCCCCGATACCCTATTATATTAGGCTACCCTAAAGCCGGCGCCGGTATATCTATAGTGGTGCGACGCTTTGCTCCCTGATACTCTGCTACTCCTATATTGCTTAAGGTTGTGGATAACACACTCCATGCATTGCGAGATCCATATGCCTCTCTGCTGTCTCGGCCATAGTACCAATTGTCGAACATTAAGCTGTTCCATGCATTTAACTCTTCTGTAATGATTACTTGGATCATTGCTTGCTTTGTGATTTGTCTCTTTGTCATCTCTCTTATTTATTAAATTAATATATCTCTTACTTCCTATATATAAAGATAAGGTTTATTTGGTTCGGATCCTAGTCTTTTGCAAACTTTGTTTAAACTATTTTTACAAGGCAAAGCCGGGACCTTTTGGATCCCGTGGGCTTATTAAGCGTCTTGCTGCTTTGCTATTAGGTGGTGGTAATGTCTATGATGCTGAGATGATTTGCTCTGCTACTAACATAGTCGGATCATCAAAGCCCATTGCGCATATTCTTGCTGCTTTGATAAATGATCTCAAGTTAATGTCTACTCCGCCATATTTAGCATCTAACTCTTTCATTATCTCTAATGCTTGTTTCTTAGCCGCTAAAGGTATACGAGGCTCCATTGTCTCTAATAGCTGAGTCATTCTTTGAAACATTTGCTGAGTATTCATTGTGATATCAGCTACAAAAGATCTACTGCGAATTGCACTATCTAATTTGCTTTGGTGAATATTAGAGATAAAGATGATTTTACCTGTGAACTCAAAGTGTGCTGGTATCGGTTCGCCAAATTCATCTTTAAGAGGCTTAGTAGAGATATAAGAGATTTTTCTAGTGTCATAGCTGTCTAATGCTGCTTTCAATATATTCACAGCATCATCATCTTTGAATACAGAGTCACAATCATCTAACACAATAATCTTGTCAGAGTTTTGATAAAGTGTAATAAACAATCCGGCAGCGGTAGCTTTACCTTTGAAGTGCTCAAAGTCATATGACTCTCTTAAACCTAAACCTTTAAGAGTTTCTTTTACTAAGTGAGTTTTACCAACGCCTGCCATGCCCGTTAACACTAATGATGGTTGGATCCCTTTACCTACCATTTTAGTTAAGCGCTCTAAATTAGAGAACATTACCTGTGGATCTCTCGATTCAACTATTGATAAGAATGACATCTTAGCCGGACCAGAATGAGTAGCGGCATTATTGTTAGCAACTCTTTGAACTCTGCCGGTACCGGTAACGATCAATTTCTCGTTATTCGATTCTGCACTTCTCAATTGAACATCTCTGATCAAACCTGCTTGAGCAATTTCACCTGTGCTGATGTTTTTTGCTACTAATTTACCATTTACTCTTACTGCTTCGAATACATTCATAATCTCTCTTTTTTAAATTAAATTTATATCTCTTACTTCCTATATATAAAGATAAGCATTTTTCACTTCATATCCTAGTCTTTTACCAGAAAAGTTTCAGAAAAGTTTCGAAAATGTTTCTGCTCTCTTTAAGCACTCAAAGTGACCTACTGCATTCCTTCCCCATATTTCTGCTTTGCCGGAATGGCTGCATTTAGGAATTACGGTGAATAAAACTTCATTATCATTGCATATACGGAAATCGTCATATAGTGATCCATTCATCGGACAATTATTCTTAAAGAACACATATGTCTCTAAGATGTCAATCGCCGGATTGGCTGCAATGAACTTTTTTACTTTAGGGAATAATTTATTTGCTTTGCGCTCCAATGATGAATCTTTGCAGAACCAATCATAAAAGTTAAAACAATCATTTTCTGATCCTTCGCTGTCAATAATTCTGCCTGAGGCAAATGCATTCAATTGTTCTGCTAATGTCGTTTTCATATTCTCTCGGTTTTAAATTATTAATTAAATTTCCTATACTTAAAGATAAGCATTTTTTATTTATCGTCCTAGTCTTTTATTAAAAAAGTTTAAGAAAAGTTTTAAATGCATATTCCTGAATCGAACAGGATGGATAGCTAGTACTCCTATAACCAACATATGCATTAAATGGAATCGAACCATCTCGAGTGTATCTGCTAACTCTTTAACCAAACTCTTTGTGTAGTCAGGACAGGATTCGAACCTGTATGATAACTTATGAGCAGGACTTGCACCGGGTTTTTCGAGGTTACTCTGCGTTATCTTTAATGTTAACCTTTATTCATAGCGTCTACCAATTCCGCCACCTGACTAATTTTATTACTTAAACTTCTTGCCAGTTACTGCATTGATCGACATACGCGGTGATGAAGCCAATTTAAGCGCTTGTGCTGCTGCATACTCTGCTCTTTTGTCTTTGATACCTTTTTCTGCTGAACGAGCATCTAAGCCCATTGCTACTGCCACTGCATCCGATCCAGATGCTGATGTTCTTGCTTCTTTGCCAAATCCTGCGATGATCCCGTCTTGCTTAACAAATCCTGAATTTCTTCTTCCAATACTCATAACTCTCAAATTTTAAATTAATAACCTTACTTCCTATATATAAAGATAAGCATTTTTCACTTCATATCCTAGTCTTTTCGCAACTTTGTTTAAACTTTTATTGGTTTGTTAAGAAGCCAAAGGCACCTTCGATTTCGTTGCGGATTTCATCCATATTGAGATCAACCTGCTCTAATTCAATTGTGTTATGATAATTCAAACTAAACTGAGCTGAGCCTGTATCAACTAAATGACGACCACTGCCCTCTAATCGCTCTATGATATTATCAATTACTTGGTCTATCGATTCGTTACTGATACCAGCTGGTTCTGGATCGATCCCTTCAATGATTTTGATTACTTGCTCTAATGAGTAAAATGAATCTAATTGATTCTTCAATGCCGCTAATGTTTGATCTTTTGTCATAACTCTCAAATTTTAAATTATTAATTAAATTTTCTATACTTAAAGATAAGCATTTTTTATTTATCGTCCTACCTTTTTGTTAACTTTGTTTCAGAAAAGTTTATGGTTGAATAACCCATTCCTCAGTGGATCGATCCCATTGCACTACTGTGGTTGAGTTACACGGATAGCCATGTCCAGCTACTTCTACATTCTCAATACCCATCGGATGATCCGGACCATTCCAATCCACTGCACGTACATCCAATTCTACATAACCTCGTCGGTCACCTCTCTCAGTGAATAATAATACATGCACAAACCATCTCGGCTTGTTATCCCAATTGTACCAATCGATACTATTAACCATCCCGTCCTCATCTCCCTGAATCATCCCTAACTCTTTCATACGAGTCGTTAAGTCCTGATCGAAATAATGCATTTGTGTCTCTGACGGTCTAAAATCTTCTCTCATCTCTTTAAATTTAAATTAATATCTCTTTCTTAAAGATAAGCATTTTTCACTTCATATCCTAGTCTTTTGTTAACTTTGTTTCATGGCACAAATTTGTGCTGCTCTTTAATGCAATGCTTAATATCTCCAATGGTACGGATCCCTTGCCTGGAATTGTCAATTGCAATAACCTTAGTGGAATCCTTTAACAATTCAGCCAATGGATTGGTAAAGGTTAATTTGACTTGTCCATTGCCGATTCCAACTCGTCTAGCTATTGGCAGTACTTCGCCGGTGCTAGGTATTCTCACTCCGAATGTTGTGCTCATATCTCGTATTTAAAGTTTAGTAATAATACCCGACGCTAATAGCGCCTCAATTAACTTGGCAGTAGGGACAAAGCCATTAGGCATAAATTGGTCCAGAAAAGTGTCTGTAACCGGCTCATTCGCATCCCACTCCCGGTATAACTCGGCGTCTAGGATTGCCACTAAAAACAATGTAACTTCTTGCGCTAATGTAATGTCAATGTTAAATTCTCTGTTCATAATCTCTCTTTTTTAATTAAAATAAATCAAATTTCCCGTCTACGAATAATATGGACTCCCCAGCATCACAGCCGGCTACATCGATATTGCAATATCCATCATTTGGATTACATAAATTATCCATGTCTAGTATTTCAAACTGGATCCCGCTCTCCTCTAATAATGTGATAAAGGCTGCTGCTTTATTTGCCTTTGCTAATTTGACAATCTCTTCATTTCTCATAACTCTCAAATTTTAAATTATTAATTAAATTTCCTATACTTAAAGATAAGCATTTTTCTTCCCGGATCCTAGTCTTTTGGTAACTTTGTTACAAGTAATTTTGCATTGATTGGATCCCATCTAATTTGGATAAAGCAATCTCAGCCTGTCTAACTAGCTGTCTCGCTCTCTCACCTGTGACACTTAACTCAATAGCTATTTGATCCATACACATTTCATATTCATAACCAATACCATAAAACATGCACACCGCGGTTCTTTGCTTAGGTTTAAGCTGATCCAATAACAAGTTGAATTCAAATTTGAAATCTGCCTTATCTCTATTAGTAACCTCAGCTTCAGCAGCCAAATAACGATCGGCATAAGTTTCTTTATTGTCATCCTCACCTACTGGCGCTGAGGTTGATTTAACCGAGTACTCAGCTGTCTTAGTTAAATGAGAAGGTACTCTAACTACTCTGCTTAAGTCATTCAAAGCCTTTTGGATCTCTGCTCTGATATGCCATACCGCATAGGTAATGAATTTAAAGTCTTTAGTGGTATCGAATTTGTCAGCCGCTTCGAATAAGCCTATATTACCAAAGGCTATTAGATCTTCTAATTCTAAGCCCATACCGCGGAATTTGTTTGCTACTTGGATCACAAACTTAAGGTTAGCTTCTATCAGCTTATTGCGATCTGCAATATTGCCACTTTGCAATAACTCTTTCTCTTGCACTCTGCTTACCTGCGATTTCTTTTTGATCTCTTTCATATAAGTGAATGTACTCTCCGCTGATGGGATAACGATTGAATTGCTTACATTGATCTTTGCCATAACTCTCTTAATTAAAAAATTCAACATTTAACATTGCGAATGATGCTAGCACTTGCTGTGTGCGGATCATTTCTAACTGACGATCGCTCAATGGCTTCGTGATTCTTTGGAATGGTTTCTTGTCTTTCATATCTCTCTTTTTTAAATTAATTACTCTCCCTAATTGCTATACTTAAAGATAAGCATTTTTCTCCCCGGATCCTAGTCTTTTGTTAACTTTGTTTAAACTTTGTTTAGCTATACACTTCTGTGTAGTACAATGCCTTAACGGTTAAATCAAATTTGGTAATCTGCATGATCATTAGATCTATAATTGACTCGCTCATATTACAATTTGTTTAAGGATTTAACTAATTTCTTTAATGTTCTCAATTGGCCTCTAGTTACATGAAAGCATTGGTGTACCGTTGATGCACTTATGGTTACATCATAACCTTCACCATTGGTCCATTCTGTAACCTCTATAAAGTCGTGGCTGTCAATGTTAGACATTATACAATTCCCTTCCAGCTCGACGAATGCTGCTTTACGGTCACTTATCATTATATCGTTTTTCATCTTGTTACCTCTACTTTAGTGATTGATTTTGCTTTTAGGTGTAACTGCAATTGTTTGATCAATTGCTTTATGGATTTGTCTGATAAGCATATGCCCCATTCGATATCCTCATATTCACTACTTACATGAATGCTAATGGTATCATTTTTAGTTACATGGTGATCCAACAATGTTAATACGGTATCGTCTGATACATCTTTTAATTCGAATTGCTTTTTCATATCTCTTATTTATTTGCTATAGCACCTAATGTGCCTGACATTAATACTATTAAACCAAATCCATTTCCAAATGCTAACATTATACCTCCTAGCATCATTGAGGAGATCCCTATAATAAATCCTACGTTTCTCATTTGTCTAGTTTTATAATTGAAAACAACCCGGGTTAGTTTTACTTGGCTTAGCTATTCTAGTTGCTATATAGCTATTATGAAAGTCTTTAAATTTATAACTAACCCAATAATGCTTACCATTTAAAGCTTCTAAAATGATTGTGGTATTTTTACCCCAAATACTATCCTTAATGCGACCAGCATTAAATTCCGGAAAGAACGTGTCTAACTCTGCTAATTGTAATCTTGCTTTTACTCTCATATCTCTTATTTTTCTATTTCTTAAATATAAGCATTTTTATAATAGGATCCTAGTAATTTCTAAACTTTTTTTATATGAGTGCTATAATATATTTTACATCATCGATAGTGTACCTCACATCTACATGTATGATATTGCCGGCTTCATCATATACGTTTCTACCTCCTCTAGTATTCGCATTTCTCTGAATTAAGAATTTCTTTCCATCCGGCCTAACCATTACAAGCTTATTACCTTTAGTGGACTCCTGGATAATCGATGCAATCAATTCCTTTTTATATTGTCTCTCTTGTTCTTGCAATTCCCGAATCTGTTTCATGAAATTATTAATTTTTTCTATGGGCGTCATATCTCTTATTAATTAAATTTCCTATACTTAAAGATAAGCATTTTATATTCTATATCCTAGTCTTTTCGCAAAAAAGTTTCAGGAAAGTTTACTGGCTAATTAAAGCCAATAAATCCTTTCTCTAATACTATATCCAATTCCTCAGCTATTTCCTTAAGTCTGAATGATGCGGATCGATCCAATTCTAATTCTATTTGCCCCATTACATCATATATAGAATATCCACAACCAAACCCATAACATGTAATTGCTTTTTGAATATCTACCATTTCCGGTGAAGCATCACTCCAATCCATATCCAGGAACTCTCTATCATCTTCCTCATCGAACTCGCGGGAATCTTCACAACGATCAACTGCCTCGCGCCACATAACGTCTAGAATGCTTTTAACATTCTCAGCCACTTCTTCATTGTGGGCATACATCTCTTTGCTCCATGGCTTTGTGATTGTGATCCCATACTCAACTTTTGCTACTTTTTTCATATCTCTTTCTTTTTATTAAAGATAAGCATTTTTCTTTTATCGTCCTAGTCTTTTGTTAACTTTGTTTTAACTTTTCTAGAATATCAAACTCTTTAATTTCCCATTGTGCTTTGATCACGTGTGGATGATCTTGATCGAATCTAACACCAGTATCGTTACGGGTATTGTGGAAGTGTAAATAACGTCCTTTTTCAGACATTCCTAAATACTTCATACTCGGATAAGTAGTATCGATACACTGAACGATATATACATTGCCTTCTCTTAATAAATGTGTTCCTCTCATTATAATTGTTTCTCTTACTTTGCTAATACCTGAGTGAGCAATTGCGGCAATGATTTCGATTAACATGAGAGGATTAACCTCATTAATAAACGTGCAACAACCACCACCATAACCTAATTGATACTCAGCTACTATCACATCATCTACAAGTATCTGGGCTAAGTCATCATCTAAGAATGTTCTCACTTTAACTACTCGACCCTGCACCTCAAACTGTGATGCTACTGCGTTTTCTAAATTTCTCATATATTTCATATATCTCTTATTTTTTATAAATTTAAGCATTTTATATTTATCGTCCTAGCAAATTGCTAACTTTGTTTAATCTTTTTTCTATTAGCTTTAAGCAATTCTTTTCTAAAATTGTCAATCATATTAATATACTCAGCATGCATTTTACTATCGTATAATGACGGATCGATCATATGACAAGGCGCTGCAAAGTCTTTCTTAAAAAATACTCTATTATATTCGCCGTTAAAACGAGCGCCTCTTCTGCCAGCTAAATGCTCTGCAAATTGTCTTTCTGCTACTTCTCTCGCAATTGCAATTACTATTTCGCTCTCTAAGCCTAATTCTTCTAATACGTACATAATCTCTCTTTTTTAAATTAAATTAATATCTCTTATTTCTATACTTAAAGATAAGCATTTTTTATTTATCGTCCTAGCAATTTAGCAACTTTGTTTAAATTAATTTTGCTGCTATTATATCACTTAACTTAATTGTAACACTGTCACAATCTTCGTCATTTAAATTAACAAATATTAATTCGTTACTAGTTGCATTGAATTTAGTTAAGCTTAAAGCGCTATAAGCAAAATACGGCGTTGCTACTCTATAATCTCTGCCTACTACAAATTCTAAATCTTTCATCTCTCTTAAATTTTAAATTAATATCTCTTTCTAATACTTAAAGATAAGCATTTTTCACTTCACGTCCTAGCATTTCATCAACTTTGTTTACTAGTTTACGTATACGTTTTTCGATTTTTATTAAATCCGGATCTGCGGGATTGATATTGCAATAATAACTATATATGTCAAATTGCTCAATAATCCTAGTTACTCGGGATGACAATTCGAATGCATGTGCTACATCGCCATCTAATACTGCTAGCAACGTTGCTGCATGATTATTAATTACTGCACTTTTAACTACCTCAGCTAAATCTCGTTCTTGTATCATATCTCTTTCTTTTTATTAAAGATAAGCATTTTTCACTTCACGTCCTAGCATTTTCACAGAAAAGTTTCTATAAAAGTAAACATTTATTTCAGTAGTTAAGGATCCCTAAGGATCCCTATTATATAATAAGAGTAGCAGTGAGGCCCGGTTAAGAGAGATATGAAAAGAGATCCGATCCCTCACTGCTGAGATATGTAATAATAAAGAGCCGGACGTGTTAGGCGAACTGAAAGCTTAATTCCAGGCGCTTGTGGTTGCCGGCTCTAATTAGGTAACGACTGCTAGCCGGCAATACCCTCAATTGGGTCAAGCCATTGCAAGACTTACGCCGATCCTTTGTAGCGTGGGTTGGACTCGAACCAACGATCTTTGGGTTATGAGCCCACTGAGATACCAACTTCTCCACCACGCAAT
>Ga0181357_1001143_pt1 | contig 10436 bp, 18 predicted proteins | sample Fa13VDMM110DN_FD_130094 | JGI IMG/M metagenome (GOLD analysis project Ga0181357, IMG submission 130094) | Freshwater viral communities from Lake Michigan, USA - Fa13.VD.MM110.D.N | ecosystem: Environmental > Aquatic > Freshwater > Lake | place: USA: Michigan | collected 2013-09-24 | reverse complement strand
CAGTGGAGGTGCATAGTCTCTGAGCCAACGCCACAGCACCCAAATGGTTTGACGGTTGGCAGTGTCAGCACAGGCAAATGCACGATCGTAATCGTGTGCCAACATGCTCTCAACATAACCGCCTGGAGCCCACCCACGAAGCAAATAACTTTCAATGCTCTCTTGCGTTTCCAAGGACAGTTCCAAGCCCATGTCGCGCAGGTCTTTGGTTCGCCAATCAATCATAACCATCTCAACAAAAACAAGGTTCGATCAGCTTCGCGATAAAATCGATAAGTGTATCCGTTGGCATCCACTGTGGCATCAATTTTGCTTTCCTTGATCCATTGTTTGATTTTATTGCGTTTGAGTTTTAACGGATGCGCTGATTGTTTGAAATCCCAAGGGCCTGAACCGTATGCACGATACCAATACGGATAACCACTGTAGTCATGAGTCTCTGCTTTGTAAATCATTTTGATTCCTGCACACCTTTGATGTGCTTGCAGTCGCCTCTAAATTTAAATCCAGAGCAAGTGCATGAATAGTTGCTGCCAAGTTCGGTTACCCGGTACACATCACCCTTGCTGCCTTGTACCTCAATCACACGTCCCGATGGCACTTCGGCCGCAATGTCAGTTTTAAACTGCACAGGGTTCAACTTGAACTTGCGTCCACGGATGTCAATGCGAATGGGTTTGCTGAACTTTTCTGGACGTCCTGTGCCAAACTTTACGTAGGCAAACATCTTGCTCTTGGAGTCGTCCAGCAAATACACATGGTTGGGTGCAGTGGCACCGGCCCATTCTGTAGTTTCAGCAAACCATTTCATAGCGCCATGATCCTTTTTAAAACTGCACAAGCCTCGGTGAGATCTTCTGTTGCCAGTTTTTGCTCAACCACTTCATCTTTTGACTGAGCATAATTTGCCATGGGTTGCCATGCAGTGTAAGGCACAGTCCAACGAATTGAGTTATTTTCCATGTTAGTTCCTTGTATCAAAATCTCTTGTCAAAAGAAAAGCGGTACTTGCAAAAAGTAAAATAAACACTGAATACGATTTCACAAGAACGTGCCAAACAAATGGTGCCATGTGTAATAAGGCCTCAGTCATGTTAGTCCTTAGATTAAATCAACTTGAATTTGTTTGCCACGAATTGTAGTACCAAGGCCAGTTGGAACAGGCTGTCTACCAGTCTCTGCAAGGAAGCGCATTTGAACCAATTCGTACATTGCATCAAAGCACAATGAACGGGCATTGACTGTTGCAAATTGTTCGGTAATTTGTTTGACTGTCAAATACATCCCGATATCATTTTCAGATCCGTCACCTTTGAAAATTACACGAACCTTTTGAGAATTTTTCAATCCATGAAACACTGTTTTTGTACGCATCTCAACTCCTTAGTCGGCACGTGAACACGCATACGCATTGATGCCAAATTCTCGCAGGATTTTGGCATAGGCTTCGGCACCTGCTTCTTTGATGTCCATGCTTTGAGTACCACTACCACCAGGATTCCACAAGTCCAGGCCACCATTGTAAGATTTACGGAAGCCCACTGTCTTCAGCGCACGACCCAGCTTGGTTGAAGCTTTTTCGCTTACCTTGACCCATGCAAACCCACAGTAGCCGGGCTCGCCGTGACGGGCACGGAAGTCAGCTTCTGCACGTTCTGCGGCAGCGGTAGCAGTGTTATGAATAGATTCAATGTTGTCAAGTGCAATCATTACCAACTCCTTTTGTTACAATATGTCCATATTATAGCATTTGGGCAATTATTGGTCAACCGCGATCTGACATTTCTTTATAACGTTCTTGACGCACCAGGTGTTCTAGTACTAAAGTATACAATTGATAGAACAAGAATGCCAGGATGCCACCACCTATTATTTTTAGCACAGTTTCTGATCCAAGATACAGGGCGGCAGCGTGGATTGCATTGGCCCCCACTACAGTGCCAACAGTGATACCTGCCACAATAGCGGCTGCTTTGATTCGAATATCCATACAATACTCCTTTGTTTGCTTGTATGTGACAATTATAGCACTCGGGGAATTATTGGTCAACCAGACAAAAATCAGTACTAAAGTAGTACTCAGTACAAACCATTAGATAAATATTAGTTCAAATACAGAGGAAAAATTATGTTAGCAAACCTATTAGAGCGCCTATCGGCGATGTTTCCCGGCAGCGACTATCAAAGCAGAATGGAAAATTATATTGCCAGTCATTATCCACAAAATACCGGCGACGTTGAACAGTTGCAACGCCAGTATCAATACGAACAACAACGCCAAGGAATTGTATGAAATTTTTAAAACAACTAATTGACGCCATCATTGCCAATCGTGAGCAACAGGCCGAAGCATATCGTCGGGGCCATCGCTACTACTACTAAGTAGGCACATGCAATGTAAATTTCTCGACCATGGCCTGGCCATTGGCTACGATCATGTGGTCAAGCCCTGCTGTGAATGGACGCAAGACCCTGAGTGGACTCAACAAAATCACATCAGCCAAGTTGATCTACAGACTTGGCACCAAAGTCCACAAGTAATTCAAATCCGGGACCAATTGGCCCAAGGTACCTGGCCCGATGCGTGTGGGTTGTGTGCGCAAGTAGAACAAACTGGACGTCAAGACAGTGTGCGTGGCAATGGTAATCAGGCCTATGCTGACTACGTTGACCAAGACATTACTTTGGAAATTCGCCCAGGGTCAGTGTGTAATTTTGCCTGTCAAACTTGTTGGCCTGCTGCCAGTTCAAGGGTGGCACAGTATCATCATCAAGCCGGCTTGATCAACATCAAATCAGTCAACAGCTCCAGCATTGATGATTTTGAATTCTTAACGCCCATGGCCAACAGAATTTGCAATGTTGTATTGTTGGGCGGCGAACCGTTTTATGATCCCAGTTGTCAAAAGTTTTTGGCATGGGCCGAACAAAACTTACAATCCAACATTACCATGTTTACCAATGGGTCGCATGTGGACTGGGGCTGGGTGGATCGCTATCCTGGATGCATCACCATGGTGTTCAGTATTGATGCTGTGGGGCAGGCTGCAGAATATGTGCGTTACGGCACCGACTGGCCTGTGGTGCATGGCAACTTTGTTCGAGCACAACAACATCCACGTGTGGAATTGCGTGTAAACATCACCATGTCAGTGTACAACTATCACTTGATTGACAGTGTGATAGAGTTGTTGACTCCAACATGGCCCACGGTTGTGAGTTTTGGGCAACCAAGACAACTGCATCTCACAGAAGTCGCAGTACCAACAGTGAACCGACCAGAGTTAATTCAAAAATTACAATGTGCTGTGGATCAATTGCTGGCCGCTGACATTGAATCTGGGCAACAACACAATGCTGTGAATGCTGTTCGCAGTGTGATTGCCAAGTTAGAACAGGCAAACTTTGACACTGAGCAATTTGCCAAACTTCAACAATTTGTGTCCAAGATGGATCAGGTCAAACGCATTAGCATTGTGGATTCAGCAAACCCCGTAAATTTCGCATAGTATTTCCTGAATTTTTTTGGCTGCTCAGTACACAAGTCAGACCCGGAACATTGCGTTCAATTAACTCACAGCTCACAGAACTGTTCATGATCTGACCCAGAGCCTGTTCGTATGGCAAGGCCAGGAACAGTTTGAACAATTCCAAATCTCTAAATGGCGTCCAGGTCAATGTATTGCCCAGATGCCAGTGCTGCCAATCATTCACAACTGTATTGCAGAGTTCGGGGGCTGTGGCCGATTTTTGGCCATCAAACAGTTGTAGATGTTTTGAGAAGTAGGCATGATGCAAACAATCAGGATGTGCCAATAGTTGATTGGGTATACTGGTGCCATTTTTCAACAAATATTGATTGGCAGTAGTGGGACTGCGCAACATGAACTCATCGCCCGGCGTGCCTGATGCCAACACACAGAGTTCTTTCCAGTGATGTATTTGCTGATAGCCCCAGTGTTTTTTGATGTCTGCACTGTTGGCCAAATAAAATTCATCCAAGTCTGTGTGCAGATTCCATGTCATGTCATGTTCGGCACTCAGTTTCACAATGTAACTGTACAACAACAATGTGTCCACGCCACCACTGAGAAACACACGCAATGGCAACTGATTGTGTAGCAAGAACTGTTGTATTTTGTCAGTCAACCGCTGATCAATTTGATCAACAGTGCTGGTGGGCATCCAGGCATGACCTATGATGTTGAATTTGTTTTCGGTCACTACCATGTCAGAATGCACCGTAATCAAACTATCAGCCCAGGCAGTACGATCAGTGGCAATCAAGTTGTTGATACTCTGGTTGCTGATGTATATTGGGAAACTTCTGTAACGATCAGTTTGGATTGTAAGTGGGCCGTCCGCTACAACCAAAGCACAGAAATTGCCCTGGATGTGTGGTGTAGTCTGCAACACCACATCCAACAGCAAGTTTTCTAACGGTGCAGCATCAGCATAGCCCTTGTACAACACCTGTGCAGTTCCCACGGTTTTTAATTGCCAACCTAAGTCAGTGCTCACATGAAAACCGCCCAGGTGCCAATGACCGGGATAGTTTTCTTGGTGCTGATCTGCAATGTGAAAGAACATTAACGGTTTTGTACAATCTTGTCAGCAAGTCCGTATGCAACTGCTTGTTCTGCACTCATGAAGTTGTCGCGTTCCATGTCTGCTGTGAGTTGTTCAAAGGTCCGGCCTGCTGAATTGTGTTTAACATATATACCTGTTAAATTTTTCTTCATTGCAAGAATCTCTTCCACTTGAATCAACATGTCTGTGGCTTGACCACGTGCGCCACCTGATGGTTGGTGAATCATGTGACGTGCATTGGGCAACATGTAACGCTTGCCTGGTGCACCTGCTTGTGCCAGCAAACTGCCCATAGAGCATGCCTGTCCCATCACAATGGTATGCACACCGGGCTTGATAAACTGCATGGTATCGTAAATGGCCATACCTGCTGTGACACTTCCACCCGGGCTGTTGATGTACAAACTGATGTCCTTGTCGGGATTGTCTGCTTCCAAAAACAACAACTGCGCCACGATCAAACTGGCTGAATGTTCAGATACTTCTGTGTCCAGCATGATCACACGGTCTCGCAACAATCTACTGTAGATATCGTAACTGCGTTCGCCTTTGGAGGTTTGTTCTAAAACTATGGGGACTAAATTTGACACAGGGTCTCCTTGTTGAAAGCATAAGTATAACACAATTCCTGGAAAACACCAATGCGCGATTTACTCAATTTATTCGATAATGTACTAATGGAAAAGAGCCGCGGCCTGCTCTATCGAGATGCTGGCGACAGTTTTTTTCAAGGATCCAAAGACAATCCCACAGCCGAAATTGTATTTGACAAAGCCGAATATTATCCCAGTATACCCGGTGCGTATGCCAACTATGATGAAATGGCACAAGTTGGACAAGATTTATTCAAACAGTATCCTGCTATCACTTGGAGTAACAACCCCACTGGTGCCAGCAAAGCATTTGCTATTTTGACATTTGACGGCCCTGTGCCTGGTGAAAAAACTTATTTTGGTAGATTTTTCAATGAGATCAAACCCGACATGGCTGGCTTTTGGAAGAACGGTGGGCTGCCCGGTGGTTGGCAATTGAACAAGGCTGTGAGTTTAAAAGGCGCATACTATAAACTCAAACCTGCTGATTTATTTCCCACAAATTCAACCTTTACTGCACCTGCAGACTGTGTGGCTGCTATTGGCACACGTCCGGAAACCACACCAGATCAATTGGCGCAAATTGATAAAATACGCCCTGGCATGGATCAGTTACTGGGCGGAAAACTTCCTAAATTTGATAATGTGGGTGACATGATGTCAGCTGTGCGTGATGACCTTGGTGAAACTATTGGGCCTATTGCACTGATACAAGGCATGAACATGGGTGTGGGTGCAGAAGCTGCACGTAAAGATATCCTTGGTCCCAAGGGCACTTTTGAAGGAAGTGATATCAATTTTCCAGCTGACAAAAACAACGGCCTGGTTGACAGCTACTTGTTGCATCCAAGCGGTGTTGAAATTGGTATCAGTAGCAAAGGCGAAAAAGGTGCCAGTGCATCAGTTAAGAATATTTCTGACGGTGTGAAAACTGCTCGTGTCAAAGGTCTAGACGAACTACTGAAAAGTTACCAACCACAAGTAAAAGTCGTTGAAGAAATTGGCAAACTAAGTGCTGTGGATTTTCCAATAGTTTATGGCATTCGTCAAGGCATTATTGATGAAGCCACAGGTCAAGAAATCAAGCAATTGATCAAGACCAATGGTACCAGTAAAAATCCTGCTATAAAAAATTTGATGTCAGACATCAATGCCAAACTTGAAAATCCTCGTTACAATGTGGGATATCATGCATTGGCCGCATTGGCCCGGCGAGTGGCAGAAAATGTAAATGAAAATCCAAAGTTTGGCGAAGCTTGTTTGAAGTTCCTCAACACCAGTCCTATTATTCAATTGCACTTGACTGGATCTGAAAAAGCCGATGGGTATACAGTCACTGGGTTCACTTCAAAATACCCACCAGATTTCAAAGGTACCGTGGGTCTGGATGCTACCAAAGTGTATTCGGCCACTGGCATCATTGGGCGTGTGAGTTTTAGTTATAATGGTGGTGGCAACAAAGACACTGATGTGACTGATGCGCCACAAGCGCAAACGTCCATTGACGACCTAGATGCTGTTACAGATAAACGTTTGACTGGCCCGGGCGCCAAGGCCGCTAGAGCTAAAAATGAACCCAAAACTGATGCAGGCACCTTGGGTAGAGAAAGACGCACAAGATGAAAATCCAAGACATCATAACGGAAGATCAGCAGGTGCTGGATGAGTTCAGCACCATGGCACGTGGCATCCGCAAGGAATTAGAAAAGAAGGGCTATGAAGCATTAGGGTCCGGTGTGGATCAAGAAGCGTATCTTGAACCCGATGGTCGAACTGTGCTAAAAATATTTGGCACACAAGGCAACAAGAAAAAACTCAGTGCTGATCAAAAGATGTTTGCCAGGTGGGCAGAGTTTTGTCAACGCAATTCAGACAACCCTTTCCTGCCCAAGTTCTCAGGTTGGGAGACTTTCAACTACAAAGGTGAATTGTACCTGCAGATTCGCACTGAGTTTTTGAGACCCAGCGGCCAACTGGGACGATCCATTAGCAGATTAGGTGATGCACTAGATCACGGCTCGGCTGATTACTACACCATAGCAACCAACCCCGGGACCGCCGGGAATTATAAGATAGTCAGCAATGCAGTAGGAGAAAAAAATGTGCCCTTGCTGTTGAACACCTTGTTGGAATTGTTATACAAGACTCACCAGAAAAAAACCCACAACTGGGACCTGCATGGTGGCAACATCATGTTGCGACACAATGGGCAGCCAGTGCTGAATGATCCTTATGTGATCACCGCCGCAAAGGGCCAGTTCACCCCCAGGTCAGTCTTTTGATCCACCACCGAATGGTGGTAATCAATTCAGCGTGTGAGTTCTGAAATGTGATCGCACACATTCAGCCCCATGGCTTCCACAGCACTGAGCCAAATATCGTGTGGTGGCAACAGGTTCTTTCTAATCGCATCTTCTGATAATCCTGTACACAGTTGATAGTGCGCCAGCATGCGTTGTTGTGTTAGTTCAAACTCGCGCATGGTAGCAAACAGTTCATGTGCTTTGCCTTCGTTGCTCCATGAGAATTGATGGCTCAGGATACTTGTATTGGGTGTGAGCACCCTGCGACCGGGAGTGCCGGATATGAAGATCAACAGCCCTGCACTGGCTATCATGCCCAAGCCCACTGTTTTGATTGGAATGATACTGCTACGCATGACATCTATCAGGGCAAAGGCGGCACCCATGTCGCCACCTTCCGAGCAAATCATCAACAGCAGTTCTTTGCGTTTCTTTTTGACCACAAAGTTTTCATGCAACACCCACTCCACAATGGGGCAGATGTTTTCGTTGTTGACTTCACCCATGAAAACGTACATGCCATTTTCTTGCAGAGCCTGACTGTGGGTTTGAACTGTTTCGTTTTCGGTGATCATATAAAGTGAGAAAAGCGGCTCGAGAGCCGCTTTTATTTATACGCCGTTTATTACTGAGCAGTAGGATCCGGATACAACTGTACTGTTGCGGCGTTTTTGTCCAGTTCTTTAAATGCGTCGGTGCCACGTTGCTCGGCACGATCTTTCAACCGAAGCTGATCTTTGCGTTTTTGCAGTGCATTGGCATCACCTGTGGGCAATGCAACCAGCACGTAAGTACGGAATCGGCTGCCCTCACTAATGCGTTTGACTTCTTTGATCTCTACACCAGTGATGTCCACACTGGGACACATTGATCTAATGGCCAATTCAGATGTCTCATGATTGGCTTCGGCTGTGTCCTGCATGAACACTTTGCTTTGCTGATCAACCTTGCCCCCGGCCGCCATACAGATCTTGCCAAACGCAAACAGTTTGGCTTTGTAATCAGCCATGCTCATGTCCGAGCTTGCGGCCGAACCATTGGCGTATACTGCACTGTTACTCACAGGCAGTTTGGTCATCCAGTCTGGAGACTGTGCAATGGACTTGTTGACCTGTGCCTCGCGATCAATCTGCACCACTGCCACACGATTGTCATAAGTCTCTGTGGGCAATGCCGGGGCGGTGCCGACAGGAGTTTTGGTTGAACCACAGGCCACAAGAGCCACTAAAGGTAAAATTGCAAATACTTTTTTCATGATGTTCCTTTGAACAGTTTACGATAACACAAGTTTAACACAAGATGAATAATTGGTCAACTACCATTTGTCCACCACAACCCATTTTGAGTCATGCACTCGGCAGATCACTCCTTGAAATGTGCGTACATCTTGACGGATGTATGCACTGTCCAAAAAGTATCTACAAGGTGCACCATTATGCCAAAATTCATTTGGGTAGTCTGGATGCGGTCTAAATTGGTGCAGTGCAGCCACAGTTCCGGGATTGGTACTGCGCAGTGCATCCAGGTCCGGACGATCACTACACACCATGGTCTTTTCGCTCACAGTCTGTGTGCGACCCACTCTGGCACGTACTTCATCCTCTGCACGACTCACTGCCACAGCACAGGCTTCCTCACGTGGACGATCTCCTGCCCATTCATATTCACCATGCGCACTGTGCCAGTCTGAGCCAATTCTCACACGGAACGTGACCATGCATTTCTTACCATTATTGATACTGGGTACGACCTCAGGAGTGATCCGGCTACGTTCCGCAATGGTCACAGCCGAGCGACTCACAGTGCGATCTTGCAACACACATTCTGACGCCAGCACAGTGGCAGGAATTAATGCAAGGGCCAGTAATCTTTTCATGAACAGTACCTCAGTAAGAACAAGTTGTAGTTGATTTGTTTGTTGATATTGCCTCGGCGATCCCAAAAAGTCAATCGGTCCAGGGCTTGTTCATCTCGTGTTTGTCTCATGCTCTCCAACATGGCTCGTTGTTGTACTGCAATCTTACAGTCAACTTGGAAGTAGTTGAGATCTTCATAAGCCATGGGTTGAGCACCAGGAGTCCCTCGACTGGCGCACCCACTACACAGGCTGGCAAGTATAACGCATGCTCCAAATACGCGAGCGAATTTGACCGCGACTTCGTTCATAGTCTTCCTTTGACTCAGTGGTTTGTTGGGGGACTCGAGCATTTTGCTCCAGCCAGTTTATTATGGCATTGCGGTTTGCGCAATCGTTGGGAATTTGGGATACATCTAACGGGGCACGTTGTACCACGCTAACACATCCAGTTGCTGCCACGGCCAATAAAGCGATCAACAGTTTACTCATCACGACTCCGATGTTTGACTCGGCGGTTGTACACTGTTTTGTTCTGTTCAACCTTGGGTTTAAACGGAGTGTCACGTGAATACAACTCCACCGCACGTCGGCGTTGTCGGGGCAGTTGTATAGTGAAAGATAGTGTTTTCATGTTGTAATTATAACAGATTGGGAATTATTGGTCAACCTTGATCAATAATTTTGGTGGCTGTGACCAATACGGTACACTACGGTGCCACGGGGAACTCTGTCCTCGTCGCCTTCCACGGTGTAGGCTTCTGGCAACATCACGTCTGCGAACTCGGAGTAGGAGTAATAACCGCTTTCAGTCATCACCAACTCTGCGTCTTGGGGCAATGCCTCTAATGCCTCGATCATCTGTGCTACTGTTACTCTGTTTGTCATGTTTCTCTCCTTTTTGCTTTGTATGTCCAAATTATAACAGATCGGTAAATTCTGGTCAAGAGAAACCCTGCCTTGCGCAGGGTTATCAAAAGTACTACTTGAGTATTACTTTTTAACAGCGGCTGGTCGGAATGCGTCAGCGTATTTGGTGAAGTCAAACTTCATTGCTTCCTGCACTTTTTCAGTTGTTGCTGAGGCCAGGGTTGT
>Ga0181357_1001141_pt1 | contig 10458 bp, 6 predicted proteins | sample Fa13VDMM110DN_FD_130094 | JGI IMG/M metagenome (GOLD analysis project Ga0181357, IMG submission 130094) | Freshwater viral communities from Lake Michigan, USA - Fa13.VD.MM110.D.N | ecosystem: Environmental > Aquatic > Freshwater > Lake | place: USA: Michigan | collected 2013-09-24 | reverse complement strand
GGGGAAGATGACATCTGTAGCCATTACTTATTTTATTCCTTAACTATAATTGCGTTGAGAGTATCAAGCAATAATTCTAAAATTGCAATTCTGGTGTCTTTTCCACTAAGTCCAATGTTTGAAAAATCATCACCGTTAATTTGAAATACTCTTCTTTCTAATGTATTCATTTCATAATCATGAAGTGAATACATTATTCTTATGCCTGTTTCGATATTTATGTTGCCTTCTTCAATAGAAATCCAAGCAGCATTTAAATTCGAGGCTAACAAAATCCTAAATTTGTGCATTTCATTTACCTTGGTGATATTTAAAGAAGGGAGGTTTCCCTCCCTTCTTTTTATTTTTAGTGATCGTCTTGTTCAATAATAAGTGGAGCGTCTATTCTAGAACCATGTACTAAATAATCAACTTTAATATTTTTAAATTTATTAATAAACATTAGTCCATTTAATCCAATTATAAAGGAATTCATTGACTTCTCGATGATGTGAACTGAATAGTTACCATAAGTAGTAAGAGTTACAGTGTAGTCATCATTTACAAGCTTGCTCCAGTAATCAGGAAGTTCTATTAGTAGATTACCCTTACCCTCAACTGTTCCTCTATGATAAACACCATGTTCAGGGCCTTCAAGAACACCGTATACTAGTCTTTTACCAGGTTTTGTTGGGTGATCTATATCAAAGCTCTTGGTTGTTGCTCTTAAGTTACCATTTGCGTCAACTGAGAACTTAGATGAAGCACCAGAAGTAATACCTCTAATGAAGAAATCACTAGTAGAAGCGTCATCACCAGATACAGTTTGGATAGTTAAGTAAGAGTTGTTTGTAAGAGCAGCAGATGCAGTTAATGTTAATCCAGCACCACTTCCTACGATATTACTTACTGTTAGAGTATCTGTAGTTGGAACATATGACAACTGTGCATCTGAAGATACTGCTAATCCACTACCACTTGCTGCAGGAGCAAGGAGCAAGAAGTGAGATCCAGCAGATGCAGCAGCTACTACGTTTACATTTTGTGCAGTAGTTGCGCTTCCAGCAGTTCCATTGAATGTACCATAGAAGTTAGTAGCTGTAACTGCAGTACCTGTAAAGTTACCAGAGAAAACTCCAGCAGACAATACGTTAGTACTTGGGTTGTAAGTAAGATCAGTGTCTGCAGAAACTGCTAATCCACTACCTGAAGAAGCTGTACTAAATGTAATGAAGTGTGTGGCAGCAGTAGTTGCAGCTACTACATTTACATTTTGAGCAGTAGTAGCAGTACCTGTTAAGTTTCCAGTAACATTTCCAGTTAGGGTTCCAAAGAAGTTTGTTGCAGTTGCAGCTGTTCCAGTAAAGTTTCCTGAGAATACTCCAGCACTTAAAACATTTGTTGATGGATTGTAGGTTAAATCAGTGTCAGCTGATGTTGCTAATCCACTTCCAGATGAGGCAGGTGAGAATGTAATAAAGTGAGTTGCTGCAGTAGTAGCTGCTACAACATTTATATTTTGTGAAGTAACTGCAGTAGCTGAAGAACCTTGGAATGTTCCGAAGAAGTTAGTAGCTGTAACTGCTGTTCCAGTAAAGTTTCCAGAGAATACATCTGCTGTAAGAACATTTGTGCTTGGATTATATTGTAATCCAGCATCACTAGATAATCCTACTCCTGTACCTGTAGCGTTTAATGAGAATACTACAGAATGGTTTGAGTTATTAGCACCAGCAGCAAGATTTACATTTTGTGCAGTAGTTGCAGTTCCTGTGAGGTTCCCTGTAACATTACCAGTTAATGTACCAAAGAAGTTTGTTGCAGTTGCAGCAGTACCCGTGAAGTTTCCAGAGAAAACATCAGTTGCAAGTACATTTGTTCCTGGGTTGAACTGTAATATTGAGTCTGAAGAAACAGCCACTCCTGAAGCAGTAGCGTTAACTGGACTAAATAATAAATAGTGAGCTCCTGCTGTTGTCGCAGTAGATGTGTTTATATTTGTTGCTGTTGTAGCTGTTCCTGTAACATTTCCAGTTACATTTCCAACATGAGTTCCAAAGAAGTTTGTTGCAGTAACAGCAGTTCCAGTGACATTTCCTGAAAATGTTGTTGCTGACAATAAATCAGTAGAAGGATTATATGTTAATTGAGCGTCACTTGATAATGCTACACCAGATCCAGTAGCATTTAATGAGAATACAACTGAGTGGTTAGAGTTATTAGCACCAGCAGCTAAGTTCAAGTTCTGAGCTGTTGTTGCTGTTCCAGTTAATGCACCTGAGAATGTTGTTGCAGAAAGTACATCAGTGCTAGGATTGTATGTCAGCTGTGCATCAGAAGAAACTGCGACACCTGAAGCACCATTTACAGGTGAGAACAATAGGAAGTGTGATGCTGATGTAGCAGCGGAGACTGTATTTAAGTTTTGAGCTGTTGTAGCTGTTCCGGTAACATTACCAGTAACAGCACCAACATGAGTACCAAAGAAGTTAGTGTATGTTGCAGCTGTTCCGGAAGCATTCCCTTCCAATGTTGCATCTATGACACCAACATTTCCACTGTAAACATTTGTACCAGATAATGTAGCATTAGGTATAAATCTAAATTTAAAATCAGAGTCTTGGAAGCCAAAGAAGCCTGTGATAGCAGTACCACTACTTGCATATCTAAACTCAACACCTCTGTCTTGATTATTGTCTGCAGTAGAGTGTGTTCCACCAACTCCAGATCCAAGAACTACAACTGGGTCTACAAAGGTAGAGACTGTTGAGTCAACTGTAAGAGTTGTACCTTGAACAGTAAGATTACCTTGGATTATAACATTGTCATTGATGTTTACTTGTCCGCCAGCAGAATCTAAAGTTAAGTTTCCTGATGATGTATCAACAGTATTTGCACTAGTACCTACTCTTACACTATTAGCTATCAAACTACCAGTGCTTAATGAGAATACATTAGTAGATGGGTTATATGTCAGTGTTGCGTCAGATGATAATGCAACTCCTGCGTTTGATGCTGGAGATGATAATAATGGAGAAAAAGTTACATAATGTGTAGAGTTTGCAGTAGCTTCTTGTAAATCTATATTTCTAGATGATGTTGCAATGCCAGTAATTGTACCTGAGAATGCTCCACTAAAGTTTGTTGAAAATAAAGTGTCAGTTGATGGATTGTAGAATAATGTAGCATCAGAAGATAAGGCAACACCTGATCCAGTTGAGTTTAATGAGAAAACTACAGCATGGTTTGCATTGTTTGCACCAGCAGCTAAGTTGACATTTTGAGCAGTAGTAGCAGTTCCTGTAACATTGCCTACTAATGTTCCATAGAAGTTAGTGGCTGTAGCAGCAGTACCAGTAAAGTTACCAGAGAATACATCTGTAGAAAGAACATTTGTACCAGGATTGAACTGTAATGTACCATCTGATGAAACAGCTACTCCAGAAGCAGTAGCATTGACTGGACTAAACAATAAGAAGTGAGCACTAGCAGTTGCAGCTGATGTAGTGTTTACATTTTGAGCGGTAGTAGCTGTTCCTGTAACATTTCCAGTTACATTACCCGTTAATGTCCCATAGAAGTTAGTAGCTGTTGCTGCGGCTCCTGAAAAGTTACCTGAGAATACATCAGCAGTAAGTACATTAGTTCCTGGATTGAACTGCAATTGGGCATCAGATGATACTGCTACTCCAGATGCAGTAGCGTTTACTGGGGAAAATAATACAAAGTGAGTACCAGCTGTGGTTGCTGCTGTGGTATTGACATTTTGTGAAGTAGTAGCTGTTCCAGTAAGATTTCCAGTTACATTACCTGTAAACGTTCCAAAGAAGTTTGTAGCGGTAACTGCTGTTCCAGTAAAGTTACCAGTAAAAACAGAAGCAGACAACACGTTTGTTGCTGGGTTATATGTAAGATCAGCGTCAGCAGAAGTAGCTAAACCACTTCCTGAAGATGCTGGAGAGAAAGTGATAAAGTGTGATGCTGCAGTTGTAGCTGCAACGACATTAACATTAGACGCAGTAGTTGCTGTTGAAGAGTTGCCTACAAATGTTCCAAAGAAGTTTGTAGCTGTCGCAGCAGTACCAGTAAAGTTACCAGAGAATACGTCTGCAGTAAGTACATTTGTAGCAGGATTATATTGTAATCCAGCATCACTAGATAATCCAACTCCTGTACCTGTTGCGTTAAGTGAGAATACAACAGAATGATTTGCGGCATTTGCTCCAGCAGCAAGGTTAACGTTTTGAGCAGTGGTGGCAGTTCCTGTCAAATTACCTGAGAAAGTTGTTGCTGTTAAGATATTAGTTGATGGATTATATGTAAGTTCAGCGTCAGAAGAAAGAGCAACACCTGAACCAGTTGAAGTAAGTGAGAAAGTAAGGAAATGAGAAGCGTTATTAGCGCCTGATACTAAATCAACATTTCTAGCAGTTGTGGCAAAACCTGATGTGACTGGAATATCATCAGTAAATGCAACTGTTTTAGCAATACCACTCAATCCTACTCTAAGTCTGCTTTGTGTGCTATCATAAGTAAGAATACCAGCATCTGTTGATACACCAACACCAGTATTGAGACCAATTTGATCTAGGTCAATTCTGCCTAAGAATGGATCAATTAAGATTTTAGCAGTTACACCAGTTCCACCACCATAACCAGGATGTGGTTTGAATTGTGATGTACCATTATATCCACCAATCACAAGAACAGGATTGGTTACAGAAGTAGCATAGTTGAAAATAGTTGCTCTTACATTTGTATCTACACCTGTTGAATCAGGCACAGCAGGGGCATTCCAGTAAAAGTTAATTTGTGATGTAGAAGTTGCAGCAGTACCACCGTAACCAGGAACTACAACAAGATCTTTGTTACCACCACTAGCAGGACCTAAGCCACCACCAGATGGTTGTCCAAATGCAGTAAAATCTTGGGAAAAAGGTTCAACAGAAGAAACAGGTTGAACAATTTCTTGCTTGACGACAATTTCCTCTTCGTACTTATCAGATAAATCTACTGCTCTGGATTGTTTTTTAAGGGATTGCAAAACTTTTTCTGCAAAATCTTGAGGATTGTTATTTTCTGCCATAATTATTCTCCATCATTACTTGTTTTGTTCAACTTGTAATTTAATATCTTTTCTTTCTCCAATCACAAAATAATCAAATTCAATATATTCTTTACGTAAGAAGCTAGTCTTTATCCTTTTGACTTTAAAAGAAAATGAGTTACTTTCAAATACATATAATCCAGCTTGAATGCGAGATGTGATTATTACTGAAATATCTTCTTCAGACAAAGCATGAAAATAATCTGGAAGTTGAATTTCTACAGCTCCAAATCCTTTCCCTCTGCCTCTTTGATAAATACCGTGTTCTGGTCCTTCCAAAGATCCATGTTCGAGATATTTATTTTGTGGATCTAAAGGGTGAGGAATTTTAAAACTTTTTGTAAGAGCTTTAATACTTCCATTAACTATAATAATACTGTCTGCTTGAGACATGATAGAATCTGTTAATGCAGTACCTGATCCAGTAAACAGTGGAATAAACGATGATGTTCCTGAACCAGTTATATTTCCATTAATCGTAGTTGCAAAAGTAACAGAATTAATACTATGAGATATAGTAATTCCAGAACCAGCTAAAAGAGACCTATAGCTTAATCCTGTACCTGAACTGTTCGAAGCTAAAAAAGAATTGGTCCCACTAATTCCAGTAAGACCAGTACCACCACTATCAACACCTAAAGTAAAAAACGTTTTCCAGCTAGTGCCATCCCATCTCCAAGATTTACCATTAGCTGTGTAAATCTCATTTGTGGATGGTGAAGAGGGAAAATTAAGTGCTGCCATTTATTGTTCCAAAAAATACAATACGTTTAAATATTCTCTACGAGGAGACAAAAATATTGCAAGATTTTTATAAACCAAATCTTGCTCTGCTGTCATTAAAATTTTGAGTTACTTCAGCTTGCGACAATGCTCTGTTGTAAAGACGCACTAAACCCACTCTTCCTTTCATAAATCCGTTTAATCCAGAGTTATATCCAACTTCATAATCTGCACCTATTGTCACTTTTGTATTATTGTCATTGTGAAGAATATTTCCTGATGTTACTCCTGATGCTGCAAGAGATCCATTTACATACATATATTGATTTGAGCCATCATATGTGTGAATAATGTGATACCAAGTGTCATAAGAAATAGATCCTGGATATGTCAAGTTTTGCATTACAGAAGTTACTAAAACTCCTGATTGCAATACAAAATCATATAACCAAATTGCATATGAATTGTTGTTCCCTGTTCCATATTGAGATCCTAAAACACAAACAAATGAATCGTTGGCAGCATTTACAGTAAACCAAGCTTCCATTGACATATCTCTAGTAAACTTAATACTTATTGTTTTATCTAAAGCAACAAAATCATCAGCTCCATCAAAAGATAAATATCCTCCTCCTGATGAAACGTATGTAGGATTATTTAATAAAGAACCATCATTGGTATATGCAGATAAATCATAAATATCAGATCCACTTCCAGGATAACTTTCAGTTTGTGATAAATCGTAATAGAGAACTAATCCATTTGTTGAATAATTCGGAAATGGATAAAATTTAGATCTTAGAGCATGATAATCTTGTGCAATTTCAATTTCAGTCAATTCTCTATTGTAAATTTTAATATTTGATAAGTATCCGTTTAAATATCTACTTGCATCACTGTTTCTTCTTCCAAAAGCAAGTGTTGATTGAGTGTTACCAATTCCATTTGCAAGCTGTGTTGAAGCATTACTAACTCCATCAACATATAATTTAGAAGTTGTTCCATTATTAGTTGCTACAATATGATGCCAGTTATTATCACCAAAAGAATAAGATGTTCTAACTCTTGTAACACCACTACCCGGAGAAGCTGCCCATTCTAAAACACCACCCAAATCAGGTCTATCTTGTAAAACAAATCCATATGAAGTAGCATTATCGTAAAATGAATTATCAACTAATGTTTGTATTCTTGTAGATCCACTTCCTACAGCTAACCATTTTGCCCATAATGAAATTGATAAAGAACTTCCAGTAGTAAGTGGATACGGTAATGGAACTGTAATATAATCATTAGAACCATCAAAAATAAATGATTTTCTCAGTTCTGCGTCTGTCGTAGTTCCATTAAATAAAGTGCCTCCAAATCCAGAAGTGACTAAATTATTAATATTTACACCTGAACCTGAAAAGCATCTTCTATTAGATGGATCTATATAATAAATTAAACCATCTAAAGGTATATTTGGATTTACAACGTGACTCATTATTTTTTTGATTTTGGGAATAGTTTTCTATACGTAAATCTTGTACATATAACCTTGTAAATAGGAGTTTTTATGCCAACTTATACTAGGTCTGGTTCAAATTTTGGAGCTGCTTCAAAAACTGGAGCTGGAAACAATTGGACAAATGAAGGAAATATTTTAGCTGATGACGCTACAAATGCTTCTTCAGCGTATGCAACACAATATCTTGTTGCTTCTTCTCCTAATGAAAACTGGTTGGTAGGTCCTCCTGGTGGTGGTGAAAATGCTACTGGCAATGCAACTCTTTCAAGTTTAGCTATAGAAATTCAAACTGCTGTAATTGTTGGCGGAACTGGAACTATGGAACTTTATCAAGATGGTTCTTTAGTTAGTACAAAAACTTACACTATGACAGGTGGTGGAGCAGTACAATCACAAACATGGACTGGAGATAATACTTACTGGGGATTAACTATTACAGATGTTTTTTCTTTGTCTGCTATTTCTGCAAGGTTTAAAGCTTCAGGTGGATCGGGAACTGTTCAGTGTGATTTTATTGGTTGCTCATATTCTATAAGTCAAGAGTACACTTCTGGTGGTGGCGGAGGAAGAAGAAGAGCTGTTTATGTTGCTAAAATGAATTAATTTTCTTGAATCATTATAGATATGCTTACATTTGCAGCAGTTCCAACAGTTGCAAAATTAACTCTTAAATAGTTTCCTGATTGAACTTCTCCATTATTTCCAGAACTTGAAGTTATTGTTGTAAATGAATTTGAATAATTGTTTTGAGCTACACTAAAGTTTGCACTAGCTGCACCTTTGATAGTATTTGCTGATGCCCATGTTGCATTTCCTGCAGTATGTCTTTCAAAATAAAATGATAATGTTGATGCTCCAGGTTCAGTTTCAGTTCTTACTTCTACTCTCTTTAAAGTATATGTTAATTGTGTACTTCCGTCATTAGCATAAGGAATAGCAATAGATACACTATCTAAACCTGTTGTTGGAGTAAAACCAGCACCAAAGCTTAATACATATGTTGCTTTATTACTTGCAGCTTTCACCCATATCATAGAACCTGCAGTGTCTGATTGTAAGATTGAAGCTCCAGTTCCAGGTTTTCCGACAGGTAGAGTGTAATCAGTATTTCCAGCTAAACTTGAATTAGCTTTAAAAGAAGTGTTGTAAACATTGTTGGCTTCATAAATCTTAAGTGATTTACCAGTTTTAATTAAAACATCACCACCGCTAAACTCAACTCCTGTGAGACTTCCAAAGGTATTTCCATAAATATTTGCAAACGTAGCAGCAGTACCTGAAATATTTCCAGCGAATAATCCAGCTGATAATGTATTTTCTGCTGGATTGACAGTGAACCCAATACCTATTGTGCTTGTTGTTAATGCTACTCCAGAACCAGATGATCTATTGGAAAATAATAAATAATGATTTTGATTTATTGTTGTAGTATTAACATTAATGCTTTGAGATGTTGTTGCAGTTCCTGTTATATTACCTGTTAGTGCTCCGTAGAAATTAGTAGCTGTTGCTGCTGTTCCAGATAAGTTTCCAATAAATATTCCAGCAGCTAGGGTGTTTTGAGATGGGTTTACAGTAAACCCAATACCAATAGCGCTTGTAGTTAATGCTAAACCTGATCCACTTGTTGCATTAGTAAATGTCAAGTAGTGAGTAAGACTTCTAGTAGTTGTTGTCACATTGACATTTTGTGAAGTAGTTGCAGTTCCAGTAACATTTCCAGTCAATGTTCCATAGAAATTAGTAGCTGTAACTGCAGTACCTGATAAATTACCTATAAAAGTACCTGCTGCTAAAGTATTTTGAGCTGGATTTACAGTAAACCCAATACCTACAGCACTTGTTGTTAGTGCTAATCCTGAGCCACTTGATTGATTAGTAAATGTTAGATAGTGAGTAAGACTTCTAGTTGTCGTTGTTACATTTAAATTTTCTGATGTAGTTGCAGAACCAGTTAGATTACCAATTATAGAACTTGAAAATGTTTTTACACCCTCAAAAGTTTGATCTGAATTAGAAACTAAACCAGATTGTCCAACCCCAGCTAATGGTAAAGATATCCAAGTAACTCCAGATGCAGAATTAGCTGAGTCAACTCTTAAGTATTGAAAATTATTTTGTCCAACAGAAAATTTTATTAATGAATTTCCTGTTCCAACAAGTAAGTCTCCAGTAGTGTAAGAAGCATAACCTGTTCCTCCACCACTGTATGAAAGTATATTATTTGTTCTCCATCTAGACCCATCCCAAATCCATGTTTTACCGTCTTTTGAGTAGGTTGCATTTAGGGATGGGTTTACTGGAAAATCTATATCTGGCATATTTTATAGTCCAAGTTCAGTTTTAATAAATTGAATTTCTGCTCTCAACTGATCTATTGTTTCTTGCTGTTCCTTAATTGATTTTACAAGGAAAGGTATTATGGATACTGTATCTATACCAATTGTTCCTGATGAATCAGTAGAAACAATGTCAGGAATAATTGCTTGAACTTCTTGAGCAATAAATCCATATTTAGTTCCAGTTCCACCAACACCTGATTTCCATTCAAAAGAAACTGGATTTAATTGATTTACAATTGTTGTTCCACCAATCATTGACTGAATATTTTCTTTTAAGTTTTGATCAGATGGATTTGAGTTAGTTAATACTCCAGAGTTAGAATAAACAGTACCATTAGAGTTAAGAGTTGCAATATAAGTGCTTCCATCATTACTGACACTAAATTGTGTTGTTCCATTCTTCCTTGCGTCTATCATATTACCAGAGAAGCCACTTGCCGAGTTTATTGCAAGGAATGTACCATTGACGCTTCCACTAAAATTAACTCCAGTACCTGTTAATACTATAGCTGCAGTAGAACTGGATGGACTTTCTGTTGGAAAACTTTTTATAGCTAAAGAGGGCACATCTTTTGAGAATGTAAAATCAGCTACTCCTCCAAAAGCACTACTGTCGTTGAACTGAACGTTTGTATTTGATCCAGCAGGAGTTGCACTTCCTCCACCAGCACCACCAGCACTTACAATTTCAACCCATTGAGCTGTTTCATCTACATCAGTGTAATAAACGTTGAATGAACCGTCGTCAACTTTGTACCAGAGATCACCTTCAAGTAGAGTGAAAGCTGGATATACAG
>Ga0181357_1001139_pt1 | contig 10466 bp, 10 predicted proteins | sample Fa13VDMM110DN_FD_130094 | JGI IMG/M metagenome (GOLD analysis project Ga0181357, IMG submission 130094) | Freshwater viral communities from Lake Michigan, USA - Fa13.VD.MM110.D.N | ecosystem: Environmental > Aquatic > Freshwater > Lake | place: USA: Michigan | collected 2013-09-24 | reverse complement strand
TCCTTTGACCGGATTATTCACTCCGAGGGTGGCTATGTCTGGGACAAGGATGATTCTGGGGGTGAGACTAACTTGGGCGTGACCATCAATGCTTGGAGTGCCTATCTTGGTAGGCCAATAAATCCAGGGGAGATGAAAGCCCTGACACGTTCTGACGTAAAGCCGTTCTACAAAAAGATGTATTGGGACAAGGTGCGAGGTGATGATTTACCGCAGGGCGTCGATTACGCAGTCTTTGACTTTGCGGTGAACGCTGGGCCTGGCCGCGCTGCCAAGTTCCTCCAGCAAGCTGTAGGGGCGGTTGCTGACGGTGCTATCGGGCCTGGCACTATGGCCCTGGTAAACAAAACAACGCCTGCACAATTGTTGCAAAATTTTGCAAAGCAAAAGGAAGATTTTTACAACTCTATCGTAGAAAAAAATTCAACCCAGCAAAAATTCCTAAAGGGTTGGCTAAATAGGGTTGCTCATGTGCAGACAGCGGCGACTTCAATGCTGGCATAAATCATGGCCATCCAGCAAAAACTTGAGACTCCGACACCGCCAAACCTGGGGTATCCACCAGAGGAGTACGAGCGCCGCAACTTCAACGAGTCCAATGGCGCGCTCAATGTTTACTTTAGGAAAGTGACTTCGGTGCTTGGCGCTTTGTTTGGCGTCAAGGGTAGCCGGTACATCAACGCCCCCTATGGAGCCTTTCAGAGTACGGCAGACCAGACGGCAGCGGCCATCAATACCGCGTATGCGATGACGTTTAACACGACTGATTACACCAATGGCATTACGGTGGCCAGCAACTCGCGCATCACGGTCACAGACTCCGGTATCTACAACCTTCAGTGGTCTGGAGAATTTGAGAATACAGATAGTGCAGACCATGATGTAAGGGTCTGGATCAAGATCAACGGGACAAACCTTGTCGGCTCTACCGGATTTATTGGAATACCAAGTAAGCATGGCGCAGTCGATGGCCACACAATTGTTGCCTGGAACTACTTTTTATCACTTGATGCCACTGACTATGTTGAGTTATGGTGGGAGACTGACAGCACCGCAGTGAGCATCCAGGCGTATGCGGCAGCGTCCAACTACCCATCTACCGCGTCGCTGATTGCGACAATGCAATTTGTGTCAAACACATTGTGAGAACGTCATGTACATACCCCTAAAAATACCACCAGGCATCTACCGTAACGGGACCGAGTACCAGTCATCTGGGCGCTGGTTCGACGCTAACCTAGTGCGCTGGTACGAGAACACGCTGCGACCTGTTAACGGGTGGCGTAAGCGGGTCACTGCGCAGACGGCGATGAGTGGAAAGACCAGGGGACTGATTACCTGGCGCGATAACAGCAATGACCGTTGGATTGCAGCCGGTACGCACACTAAACTTTATGTGATGAGCGAGTCAGGCACTCTCAAAGAGATCACGCCCACAGGGTTTACCGCAGGCATTGCTGACGCTACGTCTTACACCGGCTACGGGTACAGCACCTACGGAGACTTCGCCTATGGCGTCCAGCGTCCTGACTTGGGTGACATAGTGAGCGCAACAACCTGGTCGATGGATACCTGGGGTGAGTACCTAATTGCTTGCTCAAATGCAGACGGCAAACTGTACGAGTGGCAGCTAGGGTTTGCAACGCCTACTCTGGCAGCGGTTATCACAAACGCACCGACAAGCAACAAGGCGGTGATGGTCACTGCTGACCGGATCATGTTTGCTTTAGGTGCTGGCGGTAACCCGCGCAAGGTTGCCTGGTGCGATCAAGAGAACAACACGATTTGGACTGCGGCGATAGACAATTTGGCGGGTGACTACGAGCTGTCCACAACGGGGACTCTAATTGCGGGTAAGCGCGTCAAGGGTGTGAACCTACTGTTTACTGACGTCGACGTACACACGGCTCAATATGTTGGGCCTCCGTTCGTGTACGGGTTTGAGAAGGCCGGTAGCGGGTGCGGGTTGATCTCGGCGCAGTCAGTGGCAGCTATCGACACTGCCGCCATATGGATGTCTAGTAGCGGGTTCTGGATATACGACGGGTACGTCAAGCCACTGCCGTGCGATGTATCAGACTACGTTTTTAACGACATAAACCTAACGCAAAAGTCAAAAGTCTATGCCGTTCACAATAGTAAATTTGGTGAGATATGGTGGTTCTACCCATCAAACGCAAACAACGAGAACGACTCTTATGTAACGTACAACTACCGCGAGGGTCACTGGAACATAGGAACATTGTCTCGCCTATCGGGTACGGATGCTGGCGTGTACACCTACCCGATCATGGTAGACAGCAGCGGGTACATCTACGAGCACGAGGTGGGCTTTGACTATGACTCGGCAGTGCTGTACGCGCAATCTGGACCCATTGAGCTGGGGACCGGCGAAAACATAATGAACGTCAGGCAGGTGATTCCTGACGAGCAAACCTTGGGCGAGGCCGTTGTTTCTTTCACGTCAAGGTTCTACCCAACAGGCGCGGAGTCTACTTTTGGGCCGTTTACGGCGGCAAACCCTACCAGCGTCCGGTTCTCTGGGCGCCAGGTTGAGATGAAGGTCACGGGTAACACCTTGGCCGATTGGAGGATTGGGGTTATGCGCCTGGAGGCTACGGCTGGTGGGCGTCGGTGACAGACGTGGACGAGCTTGTAAGGCTGCGCCACCATGTCGAATCGGCTTTAGAATACTCAGAAGGTACACACACATTTGATGACATTGCCGATGGGGTGGCCAAGGACAGATTCCAAGTCTGGCCTGGCGTCAAGTCGGTGGTGGTGACCGAGATCATTGTCTACCCGCAAATCAAGAACTTGCACTACTTCTTGGCTGGCGGCGACCTAGATGAACTCAAGCTGATGCGACCACACATCGAGCGCTGGGGTAAGAGTTTAGGTTGCACGCGAGTCACTCTCGCAGGACGTAAAGGCTGGGCCAAGACGTTTCTGCGCGATGAAGGATACGAACCTAAGTGGTTTATTTTGAGCAAGAACTTGTAAGGGGCACGATATGAGTCTAGGTGGCATCACTGATTATCAAAGAGCAAACAACGTCTCTATTCCGGGGGGGTCATACTTTGGGACTTACCTGCCGTATGCAAATCAGGGTCCGTATGAGGACATCTTGGCTCGGATGCGCGCATCAGGTGGCCGTGGTGGATCAGGCGGTGCAACAGGTGGTGGTGGCACAACCGGCGGCGCTGGCGCTGGTGGTGCGATGGGTGGGTATGACCCTAACTTGTACAAGCGTGTTGCTGCTGCTTCCCAGGCTGCTGGCTCTGGAGTGATACCAGAATTTAGTTCTATTGGTCCTTGGACTCGCGGGTTAAGCCAAGAGCAACTGGATGAGAGAAACGATCCTGATGCTTGGGAAAATCTTAGTGACGCGCAGAAAGCGAATTACTACGCGAACAATCCTGGTATGGCAAAGTTTGTGCAAGGCGCGCAAAAGCTATTTGGTTATACAACTCTAGGGGGAGTACAGAAATTTTTAAACCCAGAATTTGTTGAAAATCAGGGACTTATTGCGCGGGGAATTACCCCAAATGCTACGAGCGAAATCAATACCGGAAACACTGCACAAGACCCTATGCAAATGCAGCAACTTGCACAGCAGTTGGGGTTGCTAGCGACGCCGGTAAGCGATGCAGCAATACCACGTTATGACGTTAATGTTGGCAGCGGCTTTACCCCTGTAGTAGCAACGCCAGAGGCGGCAGTTGCGACCCCTGTAACGTATAGCCCGATTACCACTACCGACTTGCCTTCATTTAATGACTACAGCAACGAGGGATACAGTAGAGGCGGCGGCGGTGGCGGTTACGGCGGTAGTTATGGTGGTGATAACAGCGGTGATAACAGAGGCTGGGGCAGCCGTGATGCTGGTGGCGATAGTGGCGGCGGCTACGCAAAAGGCGGTCCGGTATCCATGAACCGCTTGCAAGGTCCAAATCCATCAGGCCCAGATGATGGCTACGCAACGCTGAAGTCTGGCGAGTTTGTCATCAACGACAAGGCTGTAAAGAAGTACGGCATCGAGTTAATGAACGCCATCAACAGCGGCAAGATTTCTAAGGGCAAGCTACGCGGCTTGCTCGAAATGTAAAGGGGTACGATATGAGCAAAGGTGGAAGCACTACGGGTACGACGAGCATCGACCCCGATCTAAAGAAAGCATTCTTAGCTAACTTGGAGCAGGCGCAGGGTGTTGCTGGTGCGCTACCCGTGCAAGAGTTTGCTGGGTTCAATCCTCTGTACGAGGCCGGAGAGAAGCAGTTAGTTAACACTGCACTTGCGGGCCCTGGCCTTGGTACTGTTGATGAGGCCACATACCGCACTGGGGTAGAGGGTACTTATCAACCGGCGATGGTCAATGCTGCACAAGCAAACCTTGGCATGGGTGGCGCCGGAAGTATCGGCAGCTACATGAACCCGTACACGCAATATGTGCGTGAGAATGCTTTAGCGGACTTAGAGACTTCACGTCAGAACGCTATACGCCAGACTGCGGCGCAAGCTGGTGCTGCAAGAGCCTTCGGCGGTTCGCGTCAGGGTGTAGCCGAGGCGCAGACAAACCTGGGCTATGGCACGCAGGCCGGTAGGCTTTCTACGCAGCTAAACGAGAATGCATTCAACCAGGCGATGGCCGCGCAGCAGCAAGACCTTGCACGCCAGCAGCAGGCAATGCTTGCCAATCAAGGTGCTGGTCTTTCCGGTGCTCAGTTAAGGCTGGGTGCTGCTAGTCAGTTGGGCAACCTTGGGCAACTACAGCAGGGTCTGCGCATGAGTGGCGCTAATGCGGTAATAAGTGCTGGTGGAGCACGCCAAAAGTTGTTGCAAGATCAGATGGACGCGCAACGCAATATTGGCATTGAGAAACTACGGGTTGCGCAGTCTGCTTTGGGTATGGGACTGCCAAACCTTGGCACTACAACGACTACACCATACACGCGCAACGTGGGTGCTGGTGCTTTGGGCGGTGCTGCTGCCGGTTACCAAATTGGCGGTCCTTACGGCGCTGCTTTCGGCGCGCTACTCGGACTCTTAGGTTAAAGGAACAACATCATGGCAGATTTTGACTTAGGCGGGTTGCTGTTTGGCAATGCGCCATCTAGCGGCTTTGAGTCTTACCTAGACCCAGAGCAATTAAAGCGTATGCAGAACCAGGGCGTTATGCAGGCGGCTATGGCGCTACTGAAGGCGTCTGGCCCAAGCGCCGTGCCTATCGGTATCGGTCAGGCTCTGGGCGAGGCGTATGGGGCTGGGCAGACGGGTTACCAGCAGGCGCAGACTCAGGGTCTTGCTGGGTTGCTGACTAAGCAGAAGTTGGATGAGGCAAAGCGTTCTAAAGAGATGCAGCAGACGGTAGGAACATTCTTAGGTCAGCAAGCTCCAGAGGGTGTATCGCCATCAGAATTTAAGGCGCAGCAGTACATGAAGCTGGCCGATGTCTACGCTGCAAGTAACCCCGAACAGGCAAGCAAATTCTTTGATATGGCGCAGAAACTTACGCCAAGGGTAGAGGTTACTGGGCAGCCCTTCCAAGTGTCTGATTCTCAAGGCAAGCCTATGCTTGTTCAGCAATTCAAGGACGGAACTATTCGCCCGATGGAGGGATTTGGTCCGCAGCGTGAGGTTGTTCTTCAAAATGTTGATGGCGTGATGACGGCCATTGACAAGTCTGCGCTAAAGGGCGGCGAGAGGTTTGGCACTGGAATTAGTCCAGTTGAGCAGGCGCGTCTTGATATGGAGAAAAAACGTTTAGGCATGGAACAACAGCGTCTTGGAATCAGTCAGGCTGAATTTGCCCGTGGTAATTATGAGATCAAAGAGACGCCAGAAGGTTTTACCTATGTTCCTAAGTCTCCAGGCGGTGCTGCGATGCCGGTCATGGGCGCTGCCGGTACGCAATTGATGCCACCAGTTAAAGAAGCCCCAGCAGCATTTTCTGAAGCTGCCAAAAAGTTAAACAATTTGAAGGGCAACATTTCTGCATACAAAGCAGAGGTTAAATCCAACACAACGGTATTCCCAAGTGAAGTGCCTTTACCTTTTGGTGCAAAGATTCCATTACCAACAGGATCAGACACTGCAAGGATGCGCGGAAAATATCAGTCTCTGCTAATGGGTGTCAAGGATTTGTACGAGCTTGGCGCATTGACTGGCCCAGACATGGGAATCATTGAACAGCAACTCACTAACCCAGCATCATTCTCTGGTGTTTTCACTTCACGCGCCGCAATGAATGAACAGATCACGGTGCTTGAGGATATGGCTACACGCGCTGAAGAGAATTTATCTTCAACCTATAAACGCAAAGTGCCAGAGGCATCAAAGGCTGGAATTAAAATCATTACTGTGGATTACTGATATGCCATATTCAATCACCACTAAAGACGGCATCATTATCAACAACATCCCTGACGATGTTGCGCCTGACTCTCCAGAGTTAAAACAAAGAGTTGCTGCAATCCGTGCTGGTGGTGGACAGGACCAGCCACTTACCACTCCATCAATGGCAGACCAGTTACTGCGCCAGGCTGGGCTTACTGCGCGTGCAGTTGGTCCGGTTGCAGCCGGTGCTACTTTAGGTGGAATGATGGCCGGTCCCCCTGGCGCTGCCGTTGGCGCTTTGGGCGTAGGACTTGGCCAGATGGTAGGTGACCCTCTGGTTGGACTCTACAACCGCGCAATGGGTACGAACGTGCCTACGCCATCACAGTCAATGGAAAGCCTGATGACGAGGGCTGGGCTGCCGGAGGCTGCAACGCCAACAGAGCGAGTGGTGCAGGACATTACCCGTGCTGGCGCAAGCGCGACAGGCTTTGCGCGTGGGTCTGGACAGATGGGCGCGACCATGCTCGCAGGTCGGCAGATGGCGGGTCAGCCTGCCGGTATCGCGCCTGAAGTCTTGGGTTTGCTTGCTCGGTATCCTGCGCAACAGGTATCGGGCGCTGCGCTGGCCGGTGGCGCTGGCGGGATGCTGCGCGAGGGTGACGTAGGCACTGCCGGTCAGATGGCCGGTTCGTTGGCTGCGGGAATGGTGGCGCCTGGTGGTCCCAAGCTACCCATTACTCAGCGCGTAATCGGCGCGCCTAAGACGTTGGTGCAACCGTTCACCGAGGAAGGACGCCAAGTAATGATTGGCGGCGTTCTCAATAAGCTGGCCACTAACCCTGCCGCTGCGCAGGCACGTCTTGCAGAGGCTACACCGCTTGTTCCTGGCGTCAGGCCAACTGTTGCGGGTGCTGCCTACGATCCAGGTCTTGCGGGTGCGGAGACGGCGATTAGGGGATTAGATCAGTCTGGTGCTTTCGGGGCGCAGATAACTTCTAACCAGCAGGCATTGCTTGATGCCTACCGCCGTCTATCTGGTGGACCAGGTTCTATTCCGAGGGCAGAGGCAAAGCGTGAAGGCTTGACTACTCCAATGAGGGAGCAGGCGTTTGGTGCTGTAACTGTTAAACCAGAAATATTTCAAAGTTCAATTGATTTGGTAGTTAATCAAGCAGTTAAGAACGTCATGGATAGTCCAGTTGGAGTGCGTCTAGATGTTGAGAATGCAATGAATTGGGCGACAAGCAGAATTGCAAAGGCTAGAAATCCGCAAGAGTTGTATGAGGTTCGCAAGGATTTGGCCGCAGCAGCACAAGGTAAATACAACCAAGATATTCCAAGTCTGAGACTTGCAAAGGGTCAACTTGCAGACGTAATTAGATCAATTGATGATGTGATTGAGGCCGCCGCACCTGGTTACGCCGCGTACATGAGCAAGTACAAAAAAATGTCTAAGCCTATTGACCAGATGCGTCTGTTGCAGGACATTGAAGAAAAGGTAACTACTGGATTACCAAATATTGTCACTCAACAACCTGTATTGGAAGCTGCAAAGCTACGCCGTCAATTAATTACTAGGGCAGATGAGATTGGTGTTGACTTGTCTGCGCCTGCGCAGCGTAGGTTGGACAACATCATTGATGAGATCAATCGTGGGATGGCGGCTTCTGCGCCAGGCATCAAGGTCCCAGGCTCTGACACCTTCAAGAATATGTCTATGGGTAACTTTATCGGCAAGCTGTTTAGCGAGTCTCTGGCCACCAATACGACACTGCGCACCATGAGCAGGCCGTTGGATTTCCTGTACAGGCTGCCAGACGATAAATTGCAGCAGTTGCTGGTGGAGGCTATGCTTGACCCGCAGTTGGCTGCGGTGATGATGAGCAAGGCCAACATGATGAAGGTTGAGCCTTTGGCCACATCACTACGCCAAAAGGCTATCCAATTGGGTATGGGCACGGCAATCGGCGCTGGTCAATAAGGAGTAACTGAGATGGCAGAATTTACCGGTTTGCTTGGTGATGTATTGGGGTGGATGAATAGTCCACTTCGCACTCAGCAAATGCAAGGCATTGGTGGATTGCTCTCCTCCGGTTTAAGCTCCATATCTGATACAGATAAAAAGTATCAGGAGCTTTACGCTAAAGCATTTAGTGATCCTAGAAACCCAATGAAGGTGACCGATCAAAGTGCATTGTCTGATTTAACAGATATGACAATGTCTGGTGCAATGTCGTTTGCTCCTGCTGGGATTACAAAAGCTCCTCGCATGAGTGCTGCTCAAGCAGAAGCATTAGGGTATTGGCATGATATCGGTGCTGGCAAAAAGTTGCCGATACCAGTGTCGCAAATGAAGATGGACTTGCAACCCATTGCAAATTTACCGCCAAAAATTATTGCGTCACCAGAGAAAATGCAGGGTGGAGCAATCGTCCCATTTGTTGGTGATAGATCAGCAGCAGGTCAAAACCTTTTAGGCATTGGTGATGTTAAGTTTCAAACGCCAGTGCCACTAGAAGGTGGCTATGACTTTATGAGAATGCAATCTCCAACTGGCTCTATCTGGGCATCAGAAAAAGGTGCAGCTCAAGGACTTCAAAATGCAGTTGATAGGGCTGCTAAAGTTGGAAGTGGTGATGTATACGGCGTGTATTCTGCAATGGGTCCAGAGTCAATGAACTTTAACACCATGATGTCTGATGCATTGCTTGAACAAATGAAAGCAGGGAAAATTTTTAAGAAAGATATTGCATCTTTTGATAAAGAAGTTAAAGCACTTCGGCCTGAGTGGAAAGGTGTTATGCATCCTGAGTCTCGCGCACAACTTGAAAGCAATGGCGCATTACGTCATGCATTTGTAGACCGTATGCAGTTGGATAAATTCCAAAATGCAGGTTTCCCAAATATTTCCTACACACGATATGCGATTACCGACCCACTGCTGCTCAATGAGCCAATGTATTCTGGTGGCCTTGCGATTGGCAAGATGAAACCTGGTGCTGAATTAATTACAAATCCAGTATCACCACACAAAACATACGATACGCAATTGGCTGGTAAGTATTTTGGTGGTTTTGAGCAGTCATTACCTAAAGAAATCTTATTTCCTGATTGGTACAAGATGCGTAGAGACATCAATTCACCAGTAAGTGGTGACGTAAGGTCCTTTCAATTGTCAAAGCCAATTCAGCAAACAAATCAAGAGTGGCTTGACAATCTTATGAATTATCTTTCAACCCAAAAATCTCTTTTAGATTGACAAGTATTAGATCAATCCTGTGCTGTGTTTCAATTTTGAATTCAGCAAGTTCATCTTGCTCTGATTCGACAGCAGATTCAATGTAAATTTGAAGTGTATTGATAGCATTTATTTTTTCCTGATGCGTCATGTTTGCAATGTTTTTCACTTGTACTCTCCAAAAAAAGCAGCAATCATTGGATCGCGCCGAGGCTTAATCTTCTTCGCACGCTCACGCGCCTGGCGAAACTCTTTCTCCTCTTGAGTCTCTTTGGCCCTAGACCTTTGCTGTCTCTCCTTGTCCGTTGTCCTTGGCGGCTTGGGTGCATCTACCCCGATACCGGCGCTAAACACTGCCGCGATGCCGTCCGGTTGCCTACGCCAGCCTGACCTGTACACCAGCCCCTGGCGGCGTAGCCTTGCAAGCAGTTGCTGGGCTGCCCGTTGGGTGCAGTGGACCAGGACGCACAGCTCTGCGGTGGACATATCCTTGCGCTGCAAGATGTCCAGTATCCTGCCCTTGTACACGGACTTCATTTGTTTTTGTCCTTGATAGCGGCTTGCAGGGCTTCCCCAAATGCAAGCTGCCCCTGCATTTGATGACCACCGCGATGTTCTTCTAACACTGCAAAATACACATTTTGTATTTGTGTGCGAGTCAGGTCAACCCAAGGGCGCTGTGGCTCCTGCGCTGGCTGTGCCAATGCTGCTTGCAAACGCACAACTTCCGCCGAAAGAATCTCGGCAATGTCTACGCTGCCGTACCCGCCGCCATCCATGTCATCGCTTTCGTCAGCCGCGCCATTTATCTTGTAACAAAGGCTGCGCGCCAAAGCTATGCTTCCGCGCTTCCTGTCCTTTTCTTGCAATGTTGACTCCTGCGCTGGCT
>Ga0181357_1001133_pt1 | contig 10489 bp, 10 predicted proteins | sample Fa13VDMM110DN_FD_130094 | JGI IMG/M metagenome (GOLD analysis project Ga0181357, IMG submission 130094) | Freshwater viral communities from Lake Michigan, USA - Fa13.VD.MM110.D.N | ecosystem: Environmental > Aquatic > Freshwater > Lake | place: USA: Michigan | collected 2013-09-24 | reverse complement strand
CGCTGGCGTTCGGCACGCAGTCGCTCTTGTTCGTATGAACTTGGCGCTCTAAACGCCTCGTAGGTTTTAATTGCCATCGAAATCGCCTCGGTAAGTTCCTCCCTGCGGAGTCGTCATGCCGGGGGCGGATGGGTAACCACGCGCTCCAGCACCTGACGGACGACGCATACCGCCAATCTGCGGGGCCATTTCGGGGCCGCTCTGCTGACGCGGTGCCATTGTGCTCATGGCGGGGTTGCTGATCGGGCCTCCATACTGCGACGGGCCAGATGGGCCGTTGAAGTTCATGTTTTGCGGGGCCACGCCGGGTGCAGAGTTTGGCGTAGCGCCTGCATAAGCCAGCGACGGCTGCTGCGGCTGTCTTGGCGTCATGCCGTCAAGCGAGGCGTTGCGCTCTTGCATTGCCAGCATCCGCGCCAACTCTTGTGGGCGACGATCAGGCTGCATCGGCATACTCATCGGGCGTCGTCCGTTCATGCTAACCCCGTCGTGTCAATAGGTGTTGTGGTGTCGTAAGTATTTTTACCAATTTTTTTCGTTTTAGCGGCGGTGCGTTTAAGTCGCATTTCCTCGCCTTTTTCTTTCATTTGCATTAACGCCATTGGGTCAATGGATTGACCGTTTGACATGGAAGGTAACGCGCCATAACTTGTGTCAATGCGCTGGTTAGCCTCTTGCAATGCAAGCATTTCTGCCAATCGGCGCGGGTCGGATTGTTGACTAAAGTTTTGGTAATACTTCATGTCATAGCACTCCGTAGTTAACCATCTTGTAGCCGTCAGGCCGCGTTAGCACGGCTTCCGGCATAACGCTTTCTACTTCGTCGGCCATCACACCGCGTTGACGCTGCCCAAATATGTCGTACTCGTACACACCTATGCCGAGCGGGTGCGTGCCGATACGCACAATGTTGGACTTTAAGCGCCGGTCGGACATTATGGCTGCGCCTGCCAAACTGTACAAACCGGACATATTGCTGGCGGCTTGGTTCGCTTGGATGCCGTAACGCTGCACAGCAGCGGCGTCTCCAGCCTGCATGGCCTGCAGATACGGTGTCGGGGCAACGGTTGAGCCGGTGTAACCTTGGAACTGCGGCATCTGCACTTGCGAGCCAGACAACAACGCGCTGATCTCGTTGAGCGGCTGGTTGCGCAGTGCCATCTGTTGCGCCAACTGCTGTTGCACCGCTTGGTTTTGGAACCCTGCAGCACCGGCCATTTGGTTGTACCGTTGCTGTTGTGCGGCATTGGCTGCGGCTTGTCCCGTCAACGCAGACTGCTGGTTTTGCAAGATTGAAGCGTTGTACATCCCTTGGATGTCCATGCCCTGACCAAACCGCTGCTGCTGTGCAGCGTTTGCGGCGGCCTGTTGCGCAAGAAACTGCTGGTATGCCTGCATCCCCGCTTGGTTGCCAAATTCAGCCTGTGCGCCAGCCTGCTGGAACCCCTGCTGCTGGCGGCCAAGATTGGCCTGATACGCCGCCAAAGCCTGCGCTTGATTCTGCGCAAGGGCTTGGTTTTGCATCTGCTGCGCCGTGACCTGCTGCCCAAACTGTTGGTTTTGCGCAGCCGATTGCGCTTGGAACCGTTGCTGTGCGGCGGCTTGGTTTTGTGCCAACGCTTGATTTGCAAATTCGCCTGCGCCCATGCTCTGCGAAAACTGTTGTTGCTGGGCTTGGTTTGCTGCTTGCTGTTGCTGCAGGGCGGCTTGCTGGTTCTGCCCTAGCGCCTGATTGGCCGCTTGACTCACCTGCTGCTGTTGACCAAACCCTTGCGCCTGCAGTGCCGCGTTAACCTGCGCTTGCTGTGCAGAAGCGGATTGGTTCTGCGCAACGGCTTGATTGGCAAGTTCCTGTGCGGTGACTTGTTGCCCAAACGCCTGCTGACCGGCCTGATTTTGCATCTGCGCAGCGGCTTGTGCCTGCGCAAAGTTTTGTGCAAATGCTTGGTTTTGGGCTTGGGAAGCCTGTTGACCCATCCCAAATTGCGCCAATAGCGCCTCGCGGTTAAATTCACCCGCGCCTACGGCTTGACCAAACTGTTGTCCTTGCGCTGCGTTTGCCGCCTGTTGCGCAGCCAATGCTTGCTCAAAATTCTGGCCGATGGCTTGGTTTTGCGTTTGTTGCGCCGATTGACCTTGCGCAAAGTTCTGCGTAATGGCCCGGTTGATTGCGTCCTGCGCGGCCTGTCCCGTCTGAAACGACGCCATTTGCGCTTCGCGGCCAAACTCACCGGCAGCGAGCCGCTGGGCAAATTGTTGGGCCTGCGCTTGGTTGGCAAACTGACCCGACTGCAAGGCCAACTGCGTGTTTTGGGCGGTAGCAGCATTTTGCGCTTGCTGGGCTTGCTGTTGCGTCTCAAAGCCCGCCATTGCCCCCTCACGGCCAAACTGCTGTTGCGCCATCTGCTGCCCAAAGCCTTGCTGTTGGGTGGCGTTCTGGGCTTGCTGTGCGGCTAGCGCACGCTCAAAGTTCTGCTGCTGCGCTTGGTTTGTCGTTTGCTGCGCCTGCTGGCCCATGCCAAACGAGGCGATCTGCGCCTCTCGACCAAACTCACCGGCCTGCATCCGCTGTTGGAACGCTTGCTGCTGCCCCATGTTCTGCGCGGATTGTGCGGCAAGGCTTTGCTGGAAGTTTTGCGAGATGGCTTCGTTGTAGAGGCCAAGACCTTGTGCGCCCATGCCAAATTGCGACTGCGCCGCTTGGTTAGCAAAATCGGCCAACGTCTGCTGCTCAGAAAGTCCCTGCTGGCGCATTTGCGCGTCAAGGCTTATGCCCTGCAACGCCGCCTGCGTGCGAAAGTCGTTTTCGCGCTGCCCCTGCAACTGCATTTCGGCGTTGTAGGCTTCACCGCCCGGTCGCAAACCTTGGTTAACAAGGCGCTGCTCTAATTGCGAACGCTCGCGCTGCAACTGCGGGTCAAGGCGCGACATGATTGCGTTCTGCGCATTTATGCCTGAGTTGACCGGCATTGCTGCAAGGTTTTGCGTGTTTAACTGCCGTTGCAATTCTGGCGTGGCAAGATCGCCGCGTGCATAGCCAAATCGGCCTTCTTGCACATTGCGGGCAACGTCACCCACACCTGACAAATTGAGGTTTTCTTGCAACGTCGGCGCGGCAGGGCCGCCAGTAGCACGGCCAAATTGATCGTAAGACGGCGTTGCGCCCATTTCGCCAGTGCGGCTAGCGTCAAATCCGCCAAAAGCAAGCCCAGCGGGGCCGCCTTGCGCTTGACCAAACTGACCAACGCCGCCTTGGATGCCCTGCAGCCCGCTAGTGTCCAACCCGCCAAACTGCATTGCGCTCGGGCCGCCCGCTGCAAAGCCGTACAAGCCAGCGGCAGGGCCACCGCCCGCCGTACCGAACTGACCGGCACCGGGAGCGCCCGTAACGCCGCCAACGCCGCTAAAATTCAGTTGACCAAGGTTCGCAGCCTGCGGGCCACCTGCCGCCATTCCGAACGCCCCAGCCTGCGGGCCGCCAGTGGCCCCAAAGGGCGATACGTTGGCTTGTGCGCTGCCAAATTGACCGAAATTAACTTGCCCCGGCAAACCCGCGCCTGCGGCCATACCGCCGGTTCCGGCTTGACCCATGCCGGTGATATTGGGAGCGCCCGAAACCTGCCCAAATTCGCCCAGATTGCCGTAGGCAGAGCCTTGGCCGACACCAGAGTAGTCGGGCGTGCCAAAAGCCTGTACGTTTGACCCTGCAGCGCCCGTAGTGCCGAACTCGCCTTGCAGGGCGGGGCCAGCAAACGACCGCGTAGGCGCATAGCCAGCAGCCGAGGGAGCACCCTCAATCGCGCCACCCGCTCCGGGCGCAACGCCGCCCGCTTGACCATAGGATGCGAGATTAGGAGCGTCGGTAGTGGTGCCGTAATCGCCATATCCCGTAAGGATTGGCGACAGCGAGGCTAAAAAGTCTTTGTTGAGATATTGGGAAAGATCACCAATTTCGCGCTGGCCGAGCGATGCCATCGCTTTTTCGGCTTGCTGCTGAATGTCAAAGATGTTTTTGGATTCGCCAACCAATTCCTGACGAACGGTTGGTTGTTCAATATAGGAGGTAAACGCCTCGCGGTTAGGTTCTGTAAGGCCCTCCGTGCCAAATTGCGACTGCGTTTGAAATTCATTTAATGCTTGGTCATAGCCGCTTTGGTTGAATTGCGGCGTTTTCTGCCACGATACCGTCTGACTCGCCGTTGGCGTGTAGACATTGGGATTGGACATATAGGCCGACTGGCGTGCGGCCTCTATGTTTTCCTGCCCTTGCTGACGCGCTATTGCAGCGTAATCAGGCGTTGGTGGCGGCGCTGGTGATCTTTTTCCCATACCGAGGCTCCAAATATCGACACCGTTCGGGTGTCTGAGTCATCAAAACAATGTCCCCAGAGTCATGCGCGGCTCCTTTAATCCGCGCTTCCTCCAAAAACCCCATCTTGCTGACCAATGCGAGCGCCCTTGTATGGTTGCTACTGATTGGCCCTATAATCTTATCAACTTTTGCGACGTTGTAGGGATAGTCGTACACCGCCGCTAAATACGCCGGAGTAACCTGCTGCCAAACAATGTGGCACATCACGCTAACCCCGTTCCAATTCTCATAAACCGTACCGGCGACTATTTCGCCGTCACGCTCTAACCCAATGGCAACCGACCGCTGCGGGTCAAACCCGCCCTGCGTCCGCTCGGTTACCCATAGGCCCACTTTAGGGCCGTTAACTATATTCCAGCCCATCCTATCTGATAAACCACATCAGTTGAGGCCCACTGAATCTGCAGGTTTTTGCTGCTACTAGTGAACGAAATGGCTCCCGAGTAACCCAAACCCGTCACGCCAGACTGGTTGTTCGTGATGACAACATCCGAACCCCACAGCGCAACGTCCCATAACCCGATGCCCCATAGCCCTGCGGTAGTGGGCGAGAACGACAGCGCACCCGTCTGGTCAACCGTCTGAAAGTCGGTATTGATGCCAATGACAATTTGCGGCTGGCCGTTACTGAAAATGCTAGGCCGTGCGCGGGTAAAATACTTAATGACGCCGCGTGTCTCGAAGTAGTTAAACGCCTGCAGCGCCTTGGTCGGGATCGGCTCGCTGTCGTCCATGAAGCCGTTGTCGCCCGTTGTCCATGCCTTTGCGACGTAGGTATTGCCGCCAAAATACGGCTCACTGCCAATTAACGCCCATGAACTTGCGTTCCAGCCCGTAAAATTGCACCACGCTTTTGTGATGTTGTTCATCACAAACTGCTGTTGTCCAGTGCTGACCGGAACATTGATAATTAGGGCGTTGTTTAGCGGGTTGTAGATTAACGCCCAGCCAAACGTGTCCTTGTAGGTGCGTGCGGCAGACGCAAACGCGCCTTGTATCTTATCCGACAGCGCAATGTTGGGGTCAAGCCGCGAGGATTGCAGCGCAGAAGCAAACGGAATAAGCCCGTCAAGCGTCAGAATCAACAAATCACCGCCGTATTTGGTTACGCACCTGCGGCTAATTGGCTGGCCGAGAATCCACACACCGATCAACGACCATGTAGAGGCGCTGGTAGGGTCGGTGCCGCGATATACAGCAACCTCGCCCTTGTCGCTTATCAAGACAAGGTTGTCGTCTACTCCATATCCCGCGTCAATCGTCCACGTTGCCATTGCCGTGAGTTTGCCGCCCAAGTGCATGACGCTAGAAAGGTCAAGAACGTTGGCTGCACCGCCCACAGACGCAACCGGCAAATACCACGCCTTTAACGTGTTTTTTTGGATAAACCACACCCTGTTTTTAAACAGCGTGGGGCTTTCCAAGTCAGTTGTAGTAACGCCCGTGATGGCAGGCGTGGATACGCTATCAATCGGCGTCCATGTGGTTCCGTTGTACAGCAACGGCTTGTCCACACCGTTGGAAGCGTAGAGATAACTGCCACCACCCGTGGTAACGTTGGTGTATTCCCATGCGGAGTTAGACAGGCTGGCGACTAGCGCCGACCCTGCCGTACCTGCAGAGGTTACGTCATAGATGTTGCCCGTTGAAATGGCAAACAACGCGATTGTGTTGCCAGCGTTGTACGTCATCAGCGTATCAACGGTGCCGGGAAGTCCGGTCTTGTGTTTAATATATCCACCGCGCAAATTCACGTTGGAAACGCTCGGAAACATATTTTCCAAGTACACGGCGTCGGTCGGAGCCATGTTGGCAAGTGCATCCCGAGCGTTCCAGCCGCCCACCGGGGCAGGCAAAGATGCAACGTTTGCCGTCGTGCGTTGGATTAACCGCCTGCGTACCGGACTAGCCATTACTAACCGTCCGAGCCGTAACCGCTATCGGGGATGTTGTCGTACCCAATCAGTACGGCTCCCGGTCGCGGGGCAAACGAAAGATTGGCAGCGGCTACGTCTTGACCAATAGCGGTCTCTAGTTCTGCAAGGTAGTCGCGGTACAACGCCGTGGTGTCGAAGCCCTTAGCCTCAAAATACTTTAGTTTGGTGCCCAGAACCATCACGCGGTCGGGGTACACGCAAGTGTCGGTGTCAGAAGTAAAACTGTTTTTTGACACACCAAGGGCGTTGTAAGCCCACGCAATGCTGCGGTACTCAAACCCAAGCAACTCGCCTGCGTTCATTCCCGGCCAAATCTGGAAGTATGGCCCAAGCAATCGCCAGCGGATGCGTGGGCCGGTGCTGATATAGCCCGACAGCAGCCACTCCCATTGTTGGGCGCTCTCGGGGCCAAGCATCTCCCAACGCTTGCTCTTGTCCCAATGCGTGCGGTTTACGGTGCTGTTGTAGTCGGTTGGCAGGTTGTATTTAACCTTTTGAAATATCAACTGCCCGCCAACCTGCGCCTCGGTTGGGGCGTAGTTAACCGTCAGCGTCGTCGTGCCGGTGACGGCGGTGACGTAGGTAGCGTTAGGGATGCCTACGCCTTGCACCTGATATGTCGTGTCTAGCCCTGCCGTTGTCGGGATGGCGCTGATCGTATATGACGACGTTGACCATGTGCCCGTCGTCGTGATCGCCTCAGTATAAAACGTGTGCTGTTTAGTCAGTTCACGCCAATCAGCACGACGGAGCAATTCATAGCCGCAAGCGTTCATCAACGCGAGTATCTGGATAACGTCTTGACTGGCGTTACCTGCGATTGTTGCGGGAGTCGGAATACCCAACTCGTTTGTGCATTGCTGCACTAATTGCACCATTGTGCTGCCCATACTATGCCTCCGCTATTTCTTTAGGCGGTCGTCCACGACGCTTGGGGGCGTCTTCCAGCAACTGTGCCATCTGCGACTGCAGTTTGGCTAATTGATTCTTAGTATCTTCCAACTCTGCGCTCGCGTCTGACCGATTCTTACGATTGAGGTATTGGCGGGCGCGTTCACGCAAGCCTATGCCACCCATCCCAATGCGCTGCAACTGCGCGTCTGACGCCAGCGCCAACTGCTCCACCGTTACAAACTTGAGGATTGCCAATTCGGCAATTTGGTCGCGGTTAATATCCTTTGGATCGTCCTTATGCCAGTGCGACAGCGGGGTGCCAATCTGCTCTGCGGCGCTTTCGCCTTGCTGCATTTGGTGATACAGCCATTGGCGCGGGAACCGCTCCTTGTGGTCGTCACGGCACGGCTGGTCGACAATGTTGGTCTTATCGCCGGGGGCCATGATACGCACATAGGACTTGCCCTCATTGGCACCAGATTCTTTAACGTAGAACTCAACGTGCAGTTGAGAATCGGCATTGTTTAAATCGCTGTCTAACGGCATTGTCGTTTGCTCCTGTGGGGATTAATTGCGCTCGCCATTGATGCTGTACCAATCTGTGTTAGATACAGCAAAAAAATGCTTGAATAATTTTGCGCTATTGATGCAGATGTTGTGTTGTTTATCGCATCTGAACCAAACGGGTAAATTGTTAACGTATGTGCGCCAGAGTTAACAATAAAAACAACTGCGCCCATTTCACACTTCATCAATTTTACGCCAGTAGAAGCCGCAGCGGTACTAACATTGTTAAAAATTGCAACAAGATTAGTAGCGTTACCGGCAGAGGTTCCCGCCGCTGTGATGCCGCTTGTACCGTCACCGCAAATAGAGATGGTTGCAAGACTGTTAACACCGGCCCCTAGCACTCTAGATGGTAGAGCCATTATGCTGCCTGTGCCGTATCCTGACGGCAGCGCATAATCTCTGCAATTAGTCCCGGCCCAACCACCTCAATCTTGAGATCAGGCATTACTTCAAACAATTTCTGAAATTCGTTGGCCTGTTGAGCCATTGCAGCGTTAGCGTTAAATTTCTTGCCCGTTGGGCCGCCCACCCAAATGTCCACCGTAAGGCCCGGTAGTTCGCCGGTAAACCGTTTACGCCCGTCTGGGCTGTTGCATGAGTCGTACCCGTACAGCACAAACTTTCTAAAGCCCATGATGTAGCCAATGTTGATGGCCCGTAGGCCCGAGGTCGTGCCCCCGCCAATGGCGAGTTTACCCGGCCCCATTGCTTCCATTTCTGGCCCCTCTGCCCATGAGTGCCACAGCATCACGCGTTTGCCTTGCAGGAAGTCAAACGTGACAGAAGGGCAACGCGAGGCAACCATATACAGCGTGCGGTCGTTCTTGCGCTGTATACCATTGGTGCGGTCGCGGGGGTCAAGGTTAACCCAGAAATCCGGCTCTACGCCGTTTTTGCACAAAAAGTCGTGCGCACCCTTTACTGCGCCGATCACATGACCGGAAGCGCGGTGCGCTTTGATGTCGTTAATGTAATCCGGCATAGACCACCCGCTCGCCACCAGCACCATTGTTGCATCGTGCGTGATGGGAGCGAGGGTCAGTTCTGGTAGACCACGGGCAAGGGCAGACCGTATGTTGGAACAAAGTTCCTCCGGCGTGCCCGCCGCCTGCACCGTGATCTCCAGAGGCTTCATCAGACTGCGCCGCCTGCACCCGAAACGTGCGGGTAGCCCGCCACGCAGGTGATTGCGGTTGCGCCTGATGCCGTGGCGGTTGCCACGATGCCGACCACAAGGCCGACGCCGTTGCCCGACACGGTGGCGTCATCCAGCACGCCCGCAGTTGCCGTCGTAAAGAGCGGCACATTGGGAGCGCAAGAAGCAGCCAACTTCACAACCGGCACACCGCCCGTCTGCACCCAGCCATACGAGCCGGAGGCAATGGACACCTGTGCAAAACCAATGCGCTTGGAGGTCGCGGCGTTGGTCGTGGTAAGCATCACGGCGGTGTTGTTCGACAGCACGGCAACCGCAGCATACTGCGAGATTTCGGAAGCCGCTTGCACATAGACCGCTTGGCCGCCATTGTCAAGATTGACAGCGGTGCCAAGGTTGAACGATGCAGACGTATCGGCATAACCGAGGGACACGCCAATCAAATTACTTGTTGAAACAGTCATTGTCGTGTACTCCTTTAAGCAATCAACACGCCTTGGAACTGGCTGCCTGAACAGGTAAGGTTACCTGCCCAGCCAATCAATTTCACAATGGCGTCTTGGTTAACGGCCTGCCGCTCGCCGCCAATCGGGACAAAATTTCTGTCCTTGTGGGGGCGGAACATCAGGTACTTGGTATTGAGGAACCACATATGGTTGGAATTGCTTGAGCCGTTGTTATACGACGACGCACCAATACCACCATCAAGCACTACGTCGGAGGCCATGCCCGCGCCGTAATACTTGAGTGAAGCAAAGCCCGCGCCCGCCATGCCCGACCCACTCTCGGTAATACGCTGGATCGCCTGAAGCGACTGCAGGTAGAAACGGTAGTAGTTGTTGTCGGCCACAAGCAGGTCAGGCTTGTCAGTTCCACGAACCAACTGCACAGCGAGGGCGTCCATGTAGCCTTGAATTGTCGTGCTGGAGACAGCGCCCGCGCCACCATCAACGGTACCCGAGAACTTCTTGCTTTGCCAGAACGAAAACACAGCGCGGTTGATGCCACCGTAGGTGCCCGTGGTCGGGTCATCCGGCACAGCAGCAGCAAGACCCGTAAGGTTCTTGCCCGCGTTGCCGGTGCCATCACCGTACAAGTCGCCGCTGATGCGGTTCGCCAACTGTGCCTCGGCCACTTCCATGCGACCGTCAAGAAGGTCAATGATCGCCTCCTTGCCCGAGTTCTGGATCATCTCCAGACCCGAAATGGTCACGGCGGAAGCGTACTGCGTGATGGAAAACTGCGCCGACGAAATCGGGCTGTTTTGTCCAACATTCAGCACTTCATAGCCGCTGTACGAATTGGTGTTGTTGGTGGTCGGATCGGTATACATCAACTCCTGAAGGATGACGTTACCGCCCGAGAACGTTTTAACGTTCCCGCGCTCCTTGAGACGACGCAACAACGCGTTGTTGTTGGTCACGTTATCAGCCAACTCACCGCTACGGCTCTGGATTGTGGTAGCAATGATGTCGCTGATACTGGAATTGGCAAATGCCATAATAATTCTCCTATATCAATTAAAGTCGTGCAGCTATTTGGTCAAATTGCTCTGCCAAT
>Ga0181357_1001130_pt1 | contig 10508 bp, 14 predicted proteins | sample Fa13VDMM110DN_FD_130094 | JGI IMG/M metagenome (GOLD analysis project Ga0181357, IMG submission 130094) | Freshwater viral communities from Lake Michigan, USA - Fa13.VD.MM110.D.N | ecosystem: Environmental > Aquatic > Freshwater > Lake | place: USA: Michigan | collected 2013-09-24 | reverse complement strand
GTAATTTACCGGAGTGACCATTTTGACTAACAAAACAAATTTTCATATATTCTTTTTAAAATCTTCGTAAGTATAAAATTTGCCGGTATTATTAAAAAGTGTATTTAGATTGTGTTGTGACATCTTTTTGAATAATTTCCACCAATCTCCTTTTTCTTTTCCACAAAATCCTCTTGGATTATTTTCATTTGCAACGTACATTCTTTTCTTTGGATGTCTTCTAGCGTGAACCTTTAAAATATTTTTGAATATAATTTGTACGTATTTATCTCCTAATATTTTTTGTGCCATCATTGATAAACTTTCATCATCATTATGAATAAAGCAAGGCGGTATATTAACGCCACTTTTAATTAAATCACTACTCAATACCAAACAAGAGCCGTCTATTTTTGGATAATTTATCGTTTGTATATCAAGTTCTTTGATCTCCGAATTGATAGTATTCATTTGATCTATGGTCATAATTGACTTTGCTTGATTAATATTATCAACGTCTTTATCATCATATACATGATTTATGAATTTAGGATGTACTGTTACGTCCCAACTGTTATCCCACATTTTTCGATCCGCAAAACATGCTATAAATCTGTATATTCCTTGCGATCTTATAACAGGAGTTAGAGTTTCCAATCCAATTATTGCTTCTTTTGGAAGCAAACTATCTGTTTCTCCCCATATTAAATAATCAGCTTTCTCACAATATTTTGTATTGAATTCTCTACGATAATTGGTCTGAGTGTAGAATTCGTCATCATTATCTATAATTTTATAATGTAAATTTGGTAATTCTTTTATTCTAACTAGTTCATTCTCAAATCTATCAACCAGATCATCTTTTGTCGTTTTAGATGTATCAATTTTTTCGAAAAACTGTGATGTATTAAAAGAAAAATCTAAATACACATTTTCTTTGTTGTCTACGGTAGATAGAAGATTTAATAAACAGTCTACATATGTTGATAACATTTCGATTTCATAAAACATTATATGTATGCCAATTGAGTATTTATATTGTACTTTCATTTTAATATTTCTTCAACTAACTTGTTATTTAATACTTTTATAACTCTCTACAAATTAAACCTTCACGGTCATACAGTTCTCTATGAAACACATCTCCGGGTGTACACCCAATCGGCGTGATTAACTGTAATACATTCTGATCACATTTTTCTTTAACAATATTTAATACTTCGGGACTTATACCTGTGTCGTCAAATATTAGATATTTTTTATTTTTGGATCTTAATTTTAATGAGTTCTCGATATCCATTTTAACCGCCTCATACGTATGAACCGCATCGATCATTATTACGTCTACAACCGCATCTGGCAATCCGTATTTGTATACATCTTGTGAGAAAAACTCAACGTTAAAACTTTCATTTGAATTACAAAATTTCTGAGCATCAGAAGTATCTATATCATTAATAGCATATACCTGTTTGAAAAGTTTGCTTAATATCAAAGTTGTGTGTCCTTTGGCACATCCAACTTCCATACAATTTAACTCTTTGAATTCTGGTTTATTAAAAAAATTGTAAAGATCCAATTTAAATTTTTTCGACGTAGTTTTTACGTACTGATATTTTTCAGGCACTACATTAAGTAAGTTTTCAATCATACTGGTTTATTTTAGTCATTGATATATGTCTATATATATTTTATTTAATTCTTTGTTTAAATTTAAAATTTCTTCGATTTTATTGGGTCCACAAACATGAGTGCCAAATTTATCTTGCAATAAACTCGTGGATTTGTTAAATAACTGTATATTTTTTTTGACGATAATATTATTTTCAACTAAAGTGGTTGTAAAGATGCCGTCAAAATCATCCCATCTTTTTTCACATAATGGAGGACAGGATAAGATGGAATCTATATGAATCGCGTTTAAACCACCTCGGATCCAATATCCTTTTTCATTTCCAATAAAATATCGCTTATTAACTGAAAATTCATTATTAAGAAAAGTATGGAAAGATTTTATTTTGTAATGTACAAGATCGGTATCAATCTTACAAAATATACAATTTTGATATTGTTCTTTATTTTTCTCTAAGAATTTTTTGAATATGTTAAATTTAACCGGATATGAATTTATATCGGAGTGAATAAAATTACCCGATACGCCATGATTTTTCAGATATTCATCGTATTTGATATTATCTATGTTTCCAGATGTCAATATAAAATAGTTTTGTGTATTCGAAAGTTTGATAAAATTTTCATTACACATTGTGTAGTTATTGCAAATTGCATCAATGAAAGTATAGTAATAAACTTTAAAAAGTGGTCGATTAGTGTTCATTCGTTTTTGTTTTGAGGTCGTGTTTGATAAAAATATCACATAATTCAGTGTCAATCAAGTTATTATTTAACATTAGATTATACCCAACAGCATCATCTGGTTTAAACGCCAACACACATACTGGTTTTATAGCTGTATCATATCTATATTTAAATCCTGTTACACCGACATTATATTTAGTATTTAGATGTGAAAAGAATGGGCGGAGTTCGCTTAAATATTGTTGATAAACATAGTTAACTATGTTTTCATCACCTTGATTTTTAAGATGATCTTTATTTGCATCCATAAAATCTACGATCAGTCTCCAAATATTAACACTTGACTTTTTAATAAAAATAGATCCTGTGTTCCATTGTGTATCATTAATATACTTTGCCATACCAATTACACCGTCAAATTCTGGAAATTCAAATTTGTTAATTTGCCAATCATCAAAATCGTGAAACCAAAAATCATCGTCTATTAAATTTTCTTCTAACAACTCACAGATTCCGTATTGTTTATTGAAATATCTGTTATATCTACACAGTCTATTTGTTTTAATAATGGTAACGTCTTTATAAGAAAAATCCAAATTGGTTACAACTACGATATCACTGGCATTCCACCCAAATCTCAGACTATTATCAATTTGCGCACGGAAGTATTTATACAACTCTTCAATTTTATAATTTCGGCCATATGTGATAGTGTCAACAAAATCTTGAAATATTATTACATTTTTCATATTTTTTTGAATGCGAATGACGAATAATAATCGGTCGGTTTGTATGAATGTTTATATAAATTAATTTCGGTATATCCGATTCTGGGCAAAACGTCATTGACAGCATCAATAATTCCAAACCCTTGAAATTTATTTGAAAAATCATCGCCTGATATTATTCCTCCTGATTTAACTTTTGGATAGTAATTTACTAAATCTTTATAAACACATTCATACGTATGACAACCATCAATAAATAAAAAATCAAGTTCGCCATCATTAATTTTATTAAAAGCATCATCTGATGTTTCTTTTAAAAATACGATTTTATCTAGATATTTAGATAACTTAGACTTTGTTTCTTCAAATAGAGAATCATTTATATTTCTATTTGTACCATCGGTCGGATTAAAAGAATCAGCTATTTCTTTATTAAATGGATCTATCAAATAGATTTTTTTAATATCACAGTAATTAAATAGTGATAAAGTACTTTCGCCTCTAAAAACTCCGATTTCAGCAATTACCACATCTTTTTGGTTATCAATTAAATGAAGAACTTGAGATACAGATCCATAATAAGGATGTGTTTTTGGATTATAATTGTTTTCCGGTTGATAATTATATTTTAATTGCTGATTATATGATGTATTATGTTTGAACGTCATGTGATGAATATTTTATTGTTTATTTAACAACGTATCCTTTATTTTCGTCTTCAGTGAACAATTTGTTGTAATTTACGTTTGTCTGACGTTGCTTTTCTATAGTCTTTTCGTGAATAATAGCAATATCTTTTTGTGGTGGAATAAATACATATGTCTTAAATCCCTCGATCTTTTCGTGTAGTCTGCGTTCATATCGAATATGTGGGAGATTTTGGTATAATCTTGATTGATAATCCGGGAAATTTATCATACCGTCATACAATCTCCATCCCCATGTAGTAACATCTAGATCGGTAACTCCAATAAAATAATTTAGACGTGGTAACCATAACGCTTCATTTTTATTGTTTGATTCAATGATTAAATCAATATTTTCCAATAAACCGTCAGTTGGAACTTCATCTGCGTCTAATTGAAAAATCCATTTACCTTTACACAATTCAATGCCGTAATTTTTATGATTGCCATAATTTTTATCTAACTTATGTTGTTGGAAATTTACTTTGTCTTTAAATTTTTGTATAATTTCCAGAGTTTCTGGATTATCCGAATAATCATCAAGAAGAACAATTTCATGGTTATCTTTTTTATATTCTATTAACTTGGATAGTAATTTTTCTAAACTATCAGTTTCGTTATGACAAGTTACTAAGTAAGATAAAAACATATCAAACAATCTTTAGTTTGGGGAGAACGATTTTATTTTCAGTATTACCAGCTGGTTTTAATTTAGGCAGTACAAACTGATTCTCTACTGCAAATGTCGGTACATACTTATCTAACAATTGCCATAAACGTTTATCCATAGCAGTAACACTAAACTTCTCTGCATTTTCTTTACGTAGAAGTTCTGCGTTTTTAGTAAATTTATCACTTTTACGAGCAAAATAAACTTGTTTCATTTTATCTTCGGCAAGTGAATACGATACTTTAAACCATTTACTTTCTTTAATAATCCATTGATTTGTTGATTTTTTATCAACGTCCACAAGATTACCTGGTAATAAATTTGACAAAGTTGGATTTAAATAATCTAAGTGACCGCTCCAATTAGAAACCAATAGAGGTTTTCCACTTAATGTTGCTAATAATAACGGATGGCCATACCCCTCGCCGTGTGTAAATGATATGTGTGATATAATCTTTTCATGATTTAATAACGCATTCATTTCAGGTTCACTTAATTCGCCGTGCAAAAGATAAACATTTGGTGCATTTTCTCCAATTTCATCTCGTACTTTTTTAATTTTTGATAGAATTTCAAATCTATCCACGGTGGAATATGATGCTCCACTTGTTTTTATAATTAAACAAGGTCTATCGTTTGAATTGTTGTTTTTGAATGTAATGCAGAATGTTTTTATTAAATTGCCAATATCTTTACGATCATTATATACTCCCCCATGTGTCCATTGGCCGACAAATAAAAATGCAGAGGATTCTTTAATTTGCGATAAAGAGAGTTCCACCGATTCAATTTTCTCATCTGTTTTCTTAAAGATATTTGTATCGGCTCCCCAAAAACATACTTCGATTGGTTTTTCAACTTGAACAGGAACTTGTTGTCCATTTTCGAGTTGTTTTGCCATTTTGATTTCTGAAAATGTTTTCTTGACATGATTTGATAGACCGATTGTTAAGTCCATTTTATTAACACCTTCTATCCAACTGCCTGGTGGAATGGTAGTTTCGATACCAGCTGTCATACCGATGTTGTATTTACCCACTGATTGAAATTCTTCTGGAATTGTCAACTGCACGAATACGTCTGGCTGTTTATTTAGATTTCCTTGTAAAAATTTACTAGCTAGACTCTTATCTTCTGGATCGGTTAAATCGTCAAGAAAACGTTTGCTTTGACAATTACCCCACCTAGTAGGTGCTATTTTAACATCAAATTTATCATAACGAATGATGCTTTTAGCAATAGATGTGGCCCAATCGCCATATCCACTGCGATTAAATACTGGACCTGAAATTAGACATAATGGTTTGTTCATATTATTGATTAAATTGTTTTGTATCTCTTTCTTGTACCAATTGTGTGTATTTTTTATTTGGTGTAGGTACTCCTCCCAAACTAGTATATAGTGCTTCCATTTTACTCATTTGAACTTGGGCTATTTCGGATCTTTCTCCTTTTTTAGCATCCGTGCTACCAAATCCACCTTCGCCTCTATCTGTAGAATCCAATTCATTCACTAAAATAAATTTTACATCTTCTACTTTTGTTACTTTGAGTTGACAAACTTTATCACCTTTCTTATAAAGTTTATCCGAATTTACAGTTCCTTCAATTAGATTATCGGTTCTAATTTTGTAATCTTCTGGTTGCCATTGATATTTAAAACGCAGTAATACTTCTCCACGATAATCAGCGTCAATCAATCCAACACAATTAGCTAATGTTAAATTGTATTTACTAACACTACTACGAGGAAATGCTAAAATATCATAGTCGATATCAGTGTAACCGAATCCACTATATACGCGTTCATTCTGTACAGCTAATTTAAGATTAGTTTTATATTGAATGTAATCTATTCGTTTATATGTACCATTATCATATAGTTCTCCAACAATTTCTGGATCACTTGTAGCAACTACATCAAAACCAGTAGCTCTATCAGTAGCTTTTTTTGGTAAGTTTTCAACGTCTTGATAATCTTCGTTTTTTAATACTTGAATTTTCATGAAATGGTTTGTTTAATAGCTTCCAAATTTACAGCGTGTAAATCAAATCCTAGTTTATCGTTAGGTAATGATTTAATATCATAACCATGGTTGGTAAAGATGTCAAATGATTTAACTGGGGTAAAATTATTTAATGTGAAATCCATAGCTTTAATAAATTGATCGCACATGTTTTTACTGTTGATTCCTCCTTCATTCATTGCCCATTTACGACCTTCCATGCCATATTGCTCACGTTTTTCACTATTATGTAAATACCAATAAGCAATAGCATCTGCAATGTCTGTATAACTAACTAAATCATCCATGATATATGGAGTGGGAGGACTGCCTTGTAAATTCTGTACTTTGGTCCAAACTGGCTTAGCCCAAACTCCATGTTTCTTATATCTACCAGTAGTATTGGTACCGAATTCAAGATTAAATTCAACTGGTTTATCATCATCTGTAACAATTCCTAATTGATCTTGTAGACCACCTGTTACTGTGGCAATAACTGGAGTACCACACAGAATGCTTTCTGCGATACTTAGACCAAATCCTTCATTGGAACTAACATTGGCGGTAACATCAGCCAGATTATAGAATGCTACCATTTCTTCTGGCGATCTACGAGACTCGTCCAATACCACTTTATACTCTGGACACACCGCTTGAATCGTAGCTACAAGATCAGTACCAGCTTCACATACTTTATCGGTGTGCATAATTAAAGCGCATTTTTTAGCTTGTTCTGGATCAATAGAAGCACAAAATGATTTAAATGCTAAAATTAGATTTGCTGGATGTTTACGATGTGCATTTCTACTATTGAATGCTACGATAAAATTGTAATCACCCTCTCCCAATAAACTTTTCTTCAACTTTTCAACTGAAGAATCTCCTTTTGGAAGTGGTTTAAATTCGTCACTGTTAATACCATGCGGTACTAAGTGTAATAGATGTTTTCCTTTTACTGGCATATTAAACGTTCTCCTTTATTATATTTCCATTATTATCAAAATCACCGTAGATACTAGTACAATTTTCCGGTCCTAGTACCCATTTATTAATGTTATCCGTTTGTTTGCTAATAGCAAACAAAGCGTCACAACTTTTATAGAATGGTTTATTCCACATTGGATATGGTAAATCATCCCAGATATCTAGGTAAGTTAGTGGGATTTTACTACGAATTTGGTGTTCGATATTATACAGCCACCCCCAGAAACGAGGATCTGTAAAATGTAGAATTGCATCTGGTTTTTCTAGAGCTATAATCTGATATAGACCATCTTCATCACCATAACCATCAACTGGATATAGTCTCAAATAGTTATCGGTTCTATTATTCAATTTATCACAAGCGTCTTTCATATCGACAACTTTACCAGCTTCTGGATGTTTAATAGCACCAGCAATTTGTACCCAATCATAGTGGTGAAGTGTGCCTAATACGAGTTCACGACTCATTGTAGCTACGCCACTATGCATTCTTAGATCGTCACTTAATAATAATATCTTTTTCTTTTTCATTTAGATTCCTTTGATAATGAAAATGGAGCGTTAAAACTTAACTTTGTATTAATACTTTCACTAATTTCTGATTGAAAGTTAGAATCTGATAAATACCTCTCAAGACATTTATTAACGAAGTCTTGAAATGATACTTTACCTCTTATATTCAGTTCTTTAAACTGATTATATAATTCTTGGTTAAGCTTTACTGTTGTAACAAATTGATCCATAACATATGTACATATATATGTATGTACATATATCACATATTAATTATAATTTTGTAGCTTTACCATCACAGATTTTTTTATAATGGGTACAGTATTTACAATGTTTTTTACCATTACCTGGAACTTTTATATATTGATTATTTTCATTATAAGTTCCATCTGAATTGAATCCAAAATCTAGAAATTCAATAAAACTATGAATACTTTCTTTGATTACTGTGGGTCCAGCACAAGGTTTAAATATTTGAATTCGACTTTGTGGAAAGCTAACATTTTCATATAGTTTACGTTTTACGATGAAGAATTCCACTTCGATATTATTTAATGGTACATTAAACTTTTTACTATAAACACTTTTGTATAGATGCAATTGCGCAAGTTTACTTACGTCTTCTTTCATGTAACTATTCCACCCACTGCTAGATGTCTTAAAATCAATAATTTTATAGTATTCTTTATTTTTTTCTTTTAAAACGATATCAATAAAACCAACAAAGTCAACATTATTTTTAATCGGCATCTCTAATGGAATTTCAATACCAACTAGTTCATAATCTTTAGTAGAAAAGTATTTAAGTCTATTAGCTGATTTACAAAATGTATCGACGATGTCATTGCCATCGAAAATAAAATCGGTAAAGTCTTCTTCTTTTACATCTTTTACTTTTTTAATTTCTTCATTGAACTTATCTAAGAATAGTTTCTTTACATCTAATGCATCAGCAATGCCTACACCTTCGTTATAGAGCGAAGTAAGATATGTTTGAAACGCATGATGGATAGAAGTACCAAATGTGGTATTGATATTGTCATCTTTTACTCGGAGATTCTTGACATAATCTAGATACCATTTTTGTGGACATTTTAAAAATGTAGAATATTGACTGAAGCTGACTCGTTTCTTTTTTATTTCTTTGATTTCTTCATTTGACATTCTATCATCTTAATGTATAATTAATAAAAGTCAACTTAAAAAAACTATATATTGTATATGAAAAAACTTCTAATTGCTCTATTGACAACATTTAATCTACACGCAAATGATCTATTTCTATATGATAAAAACAATGACGTAGAATTAACCGAGGTTATTAATAATAAATTAAACGTATTACCAACAATAATAGGTAAAACATATACTATTACTAATAGTCTCAATATAAACACAACTAACTCTAGTGTGTCATATATATTACCATATCGTATCGCAGTGTATCATAAAGAAAACACGTCTACGTACTTCAATCAAACAAGTACTGAGTATGTTAATGATTTTAAATTGCCAGAGGTAGTTAAAGTAAAAGATGCAATGTTTAACTTTACAGTAAATGGCGAACTATATTGTGTTAGTGAAAGTACCAATGTCAACACATTACTCACTACGTTATGTAGTGTAGCATTTGGCCAATCTACATTCTTTGTTAAATCTAACGAAAAGTTCACACATTTGTACGTAGTTAGTGGTACGGTGACAGCTTTGGATAATAAGTCTAAGAAGAAGAAAGAATTAAAATCAGGCGACTATTTGGTGGTTACCCCACAGATAATCATGAACGCTAGAGAAGCTAGTGTTACAAGATTGGGTAATAGTTTTAGTGTCAAAGAAGTGGAAGACGAAGAAAAAGAATTTCACTCCAAAGATCTTGATGTATTAAAATCCAAATTGGACAACACGTTATTTGTAAATCTCGGTCAAAATATTTTTGGTTTTAAATTAAAATGAAATTAGATCATCTAGACTCGCTCACTGAAGACGAATTAGCAATATTATGGTATTGTATCAATAAAACTGAACCACCTGTGTTAAGTGGTATTGAATTGGAGCCTGAGATATTTACATCCATTAAACACAAAAAGTTAATGGATCGATTGTTACAATGTGGTCAACACATAAAAGAAGAATATCATTCAGTTTTTGCTGGACTTATCAATAAGTTGAAAGTATAGTGGTTATATGTATCAAAACATTTTCGTTTCAAAGAAAGATAACATTATTCATTTGTGGGATGATACTAAGGGATATGTAACTATTCCATATCGGCCATATGCTTATCGTAAACGTGAGGGTGGAATGTATCGCAGTATTTATGGCGATGAACTTGAAAAAGTTTATAAATTTAATTCAAAAGATCCAAGCTTGTTTGAAAGTGATGTTCCAGCAGAAACACGTTGCCTGATTGATGCTTACGAAGATAATGACGAACCATCTGAAGGACATCGTGTTGTATATCTTGACATTGAGGTTAGTACTGAAGGTGGATTTCCAAATGTAGAAGAAGCTGATAAAGAAATTACAGCTATTGCTATTTATGATAGTTTAACAGCTAAATATACAGCTTTCATCTTGGATAAAGAAAACAAGCTAAATGACTTTGTTAAAGAAAACGTAGAAG
>Ga0181357_1001127_pt1 | contig 10514 bp, 10 predicted proteins | sample Fa13VDMM110DN_FD_130094 | JGI IMG/M metagenome (GOLD analysis project Ga0181357, IMG submission 130094) | Freshwater viral communities from Lake Michigan, USA - Fa13.VD.MM110.D.N | ecosystem: Environmental > Aquatic > Freshwater > Lake | place: USA: Michigan | collected 2013-09-24 | reverse complement strand
TGCTCCACCACCTGCTCCACCACCTGCTCCACCACCTGTTTTTGGTTGTTTTGCTGCATAATCCGCTGCTGACTTTGCATTTTGAGCAGCTACAGCATTTTTAATTTGTTCAGGAGTTGAACCTGGAGGAGGTTTATAACTTCCCATAATAGCTTTATTTACTTCTGCATCTGTCGCTCTACTAGAAGCAGCAGAAGGATTAGCCCCTGAGCGATCAACTCCTGGTCGCGGCCCTGCAGCAGTAGGAGTTGAAACAGCGGAAGTTGAACCAGTAACAGTAGGAGTAGGAGTAGAAGTAACTTTTAGATCTGCTGCTTCTTTAGCTACTTGCTTAGGCTTTGCTGCATTATCAGCTATTTTCTTAGCTTCTGATGCTTTCCTCTCTGCTGCTAGACGGGCAATCCGCTCTTTACCCTCTGGAGTAATTTTTAGATCTTCTGATGCATCTCTACGCGAAGGTCTTGTTCCTGGCGGAACAACTGGTTTACTCCCTCTTATAGCTGCTAATCGTTTTTCTAACGCTGCTTGTGTTACTCCTTCATCCAAAATTTCTTTTTTATTTAGTCTATTTTTTGCTTCTTTAAGACGTTTAATAGCTTCTGTAGCTGCACTCATAATATAATTATTCCTTTTATTTAATTAGCTTTATTAATGATATTGTCATCAGCGCCAGCAGGACTGCTTGGAGCTTCCATGTCATCTCTACGAGTTCTACGAGCCTGATTACGCTGCAATTCAAGTAATGCATTATAACGAGCCTCAAATAGCTGCAAGGCAGCATAGTCTTTTTGATACATCATGGCTTCAACCATGCAAGCATTGAACAACATGCCATAACAAAAATCAGAGAAGTAATTATTCTCTGATACAGAACTTAAAGTAGCTGGACGAGCTACATAAACAACAGTGGCATCATACGTAGATACTGGAGTTGGGGCCAATAATACAGTAGTGTTGTTCCTTCTAGCATAGTATTTAGGTTCAGATGTAGACGCTGCAACCGGCCAGTAATCATTAATATATTCATCGGTCCTTAAAAGAAGATTGATCTTAGAGCTATTAGAAATGAAGTTGATGTTTTTAACAACCCTAGTTCCTGAAGGAAGCGTCAATTGATTATTAGACGCACTAATGGCAACAGAAGTGTAGCTGACTAAACCATAGTCATCTAAATCAGTTGTCATTCGTTCTTCAGCACGGTATACCATGTTGGGAACATAAGCAGCAAACTCTGTGCTATCGTTCTCACAAGCCTGGATAATATCGTTAACTAAGTATGTGTAACTAGCCATAGAAAACTGCTACAGTAGAAGCAGAAGTAGGAGCAGATACCATTACAGCACCTTCCATCCTAAGTCCTAACTCTCCAATAACAATATTTTCTGCATCATTAGCAGTTGTTAAAACAAACTTAATATTGCTTCCCTTAATAGCTCCATAAGGAGAAGTTGATGTTCCTGTAATCAGAAAGGTGCCAACACCGGAAGCATAGATACCTCTAATACGTGTGTTAGCTACCGTTACACTAGATACTACATCTAAGACAGCGCCGCTGCCTGTTACAAAGCCTTGTCGAAGGGGTGTATTTGTTCCCATTTTGTATTCTCTTTTCCTTTTTATTTATATATGCTTAAAATTAACTAAGTTAAGAAGCAAAAAAAACATTTAGTCTGTAGGCTTCGTCTTTATTCTTTTTTTCTTTATGCTCCCTATAAACAAATATAGAGGAGAAGATTTTTTTTTAGGGGGAGGGAGAGAAGGACTTTTATCTCCTCCTCTCCTCCTTACCTATTTTTTTTTCTTTATTAGCTACTAGGTGCTACCTGAAGCACCGTAGAAACCACGCCAGTCAGACCAGCCAAAGCTGTAACGCTCGCGGGCCTTGTAACGTAGGTTGCCAGTGTCGAAGTCGGGTTCCATCTTCGTCTGAAGAGGAACACGAACGAACATCTTGGTACCATTGGGAACATCAGTCTTCATATACCAAGCGTTAGTGTCAGTGAAGCGACGGTTTACAAAGAACCCCTTAGGAACCAAACCCTGATTACGGATTGAGTTGATATCATTCACATTCGTAACACCAGTTGTGGAGTTTGTTACGGTTGTGGTTGATAAGGTGCTGTGCAAAATCTGATCGGCAGTAAATACCAAATCAGATGGGATATGCAGAGAGACTGCCCGTGCGCCAATAAGAATACCACGATCATCCTTAGCTTTGCTAATTTGGATCAAGGCAGACTCAAGGGATGATTCACTTAGGTCGGTTGCACCGAAGGTATTTGACTGAGAGCCATCGCCTACGGTTGGGTGTGAAGCAGAGAATAGTGCAACACCATCTCCACCTAGATACGAGCTACTGAAGCCGTTGTTGAAAACATCGGCTGCTTTAACTTGCTTGGTATTTGCCATTGCACGAGCAAGACCGCTTGCGCGGAGCTTTGCAAAGGTATCATACAGGTTGTCTTCCATAGCTTCTTCAGTGACTGAGAAAGCAAGAGCAATAGTCTCGTTAGTGTAACGAGCTACATAGCTTTCCTGTGCTGAGTCATACTGAACGCCAGCGCCTTCTGACTTAGTTGGTGCTGTGCCGAAACCAGTGAATAGAACTTCTTCTTCAAATGCACGATCAGAGTTTTCTGTCTTATAGAGAACTGCATGTTCGTTATCAACATTACCATACTCAACGCCGAACACGGCATTCAAGCTAGGAAGAAGTTCTCTGGCAATACTAGAACGATTAATAGCCATTTGTCTTTACTTCCTTTCTTTAGTTAACTGATGAGTCAGCAGAGATGTATGCATCAACATGCTTGACAATACGGATTTCAAGTTGTGGGAATGCACGTTCTGCGGCTACGTTGATGTCATTACCACCGACTTCTAGTACGGAAATTGCCCGAACCATGCCAGTACCCGTTGTGCGAGTGCCAGCAGCGATGCCAAAGCCAGACTTACCAGTGATGGTAGAGCCAGCTCCTAGTGTGACCTGGAAGTTCTGACTGTTGATATCACCAGCAGAAACTGATGCATCAGCCTGAACAATGAATGTTGCGGAAGGAGAATCAACAACATTAGCATAAGCTTCAGTTGTTGAAGTGCCTGAAGGCCAATAAGGCTTCCAAGTTGGAGTACCATCTGCTACATAATGACAGCCAATGAAAACACCCATGGCCTTCTGAGTTGTGGTTGTGAGGACGTTAATGAACCCGCTTGCGTTAACTACAATGTCACCAGTGAAGATATTAGATGCATAGCCGCTTGCAATTGGATAGCTGTTGCTACCGCTTGAATTAGGACTACCACCACGAACGCGAGAAGGAGCAAAACCGGCCAGTGCTTTAGATGTAGACATATTAAGAACACTTTACCTTTCTATTTTGCTTTATAATATTAAACATGAGAGAAAAAACTTAGTCACTTATTTACTTAAGATAAGATACTAGAGGAGTAATTAGTCCTGGAACTTTGGAATCTTTCCGCGACTAACTTGAGTTTTACTCGTATTATGAATTGGCATCTTGGAATCGTTATTACTCATCAACTGAGCATTAACTGCCTGAACCATTTCTTTACTACGATTCTCGTAAAACTCTTGACGAGATTGAGCAAGTTCTGCTGGCATCTTTGCCAACGCCAAGTCTCCGCGACAGACTGCACCTGCATATCGTCCACCCTCTCTCACGACAGAGGAATTAAGCATATCTGGAACAGATTCGCTTTCCACAAATTCCCATCCTTCAGCAAGACGTTTACCAATATTCTGGTAATCCTCATTGTTATTAACCATTACGCGGATCCAGCGTAAAGCATAACCCTGACTTAGGAATCGTTTCTTAACAGATTCAGGAATTTCTAACCAATTAGGTTCCTCAAATACTGTTTTGCGAGCCTTATTTGACCGTTCAGATGCTTCTCGTGATACTAGTTCTTCTTGAGCGCGACTTAAATTATTTGTCATTTTGTATTATTTTAGCCCTTCCACGTTGTAGTTTTTTTTTCTTTAGAGATTAATAGAAGTATAGTCGCCATCAGCTTCTTGAACTTTAAGCTTTTCTGCGGCATACTTCTCCAAAGGGATACCCCATTTATTGGCTAGTCTAACGTCATCCTGAGTTAGTTTGACTTTATTCCCTCCATTAGATGAGATCTTAGGGGATGTTCGTGATGCACCCGCTACCGATTGAACAGCGCGTGTTTGCTGTTGTCTTACAGGAGGCTCAGCTTCTTGCTGCTGCTGTTCCTGATTTCTAGTAGGAAATTGATCTCTAAGACGACGATCAACTTCAGTATAGTAATCTTCTTCAGAAGAATCATAACCTTCTTCTCGTAAATGCTCATCAATAGTTAGAGCAGCTTTAGTCATTACTTGATCTTTACCAAACCAATCATTCTTACCCGCCCATTTAATAGCCTTATCATCGTATACTTTTTCTTGTGGGGCGGCTGCTTGCTGTCTTACCGTAGTCTGCTGTTCCTTCTGACGAGCCTCATATTCTAGCCAAGCATTCTTCTTTTCTCTAATAGCTGCAATATCAGCATAACCTTTTGCCATTGCTTCTTGAGCATTTAACAAACCATCAGTGTCGCTATTTTCAATAGAACGCTTGAACAGTTCTTTTGCATTTTGAATATTAGCTTCGACAGAACCTTCCGTAGAAGCTAAAGAATTTTTTAGGGTAGCCGTTAACTGCGTGTCTCGTTCTTGAAGCGATGCCTTTAGAGAAGTGGTTTCCGTAACCAATCGAGTAATTGCTTCATCCCGTTCTTTACGCTGACGAATAAGCTGACGAATGCGCTTTTGAGCGCCTTGAGTTTCAACACCAACCAATTCAGGATGTTCACTGGCTGCTTCTTCATTTCCATGCTCTTCTTTAGTTGAAACAACTGAACTTGATACTGTAGCTGGAGTTCCTTGAGCTTGACTTCTTTGGCCTTCTTCTTGCGCTCTGTTGCTCTGGTTAGAAGAAACTTCTTTTTCTTTGGAGTTAATGGGTTCGATTTCATATTCTACCTTTAGGAGGTCTTGTCCTTTATCTGTAACTGCAATTGTTGACCAGTTGTCGTTATTAGTTTCTTCTTTATCCATGTTAATTTACTTTCTTTCTTTACAGGAAATCTTTCTTTTTCTTTTTTATTTTAAAAAAAAATAAGCAGCTCCTATTTCCCGGTAGGAGAACTTTTATGTGTCACCCTTCTATTATAATACATTTTCTTTAAAGATGCAAGTAGTTAAGTTATTTTATTTTCTTAAGGTGTTAAGTTAAAGGTAGTATCTAAGTCTTTAGGATTACCAACCTGCATAATTACCTGATCATCAAAGATTAAAAGGAGTTTAATCCCTTTATAGACAAGCTTTTGCCCTGTATGCTTGCCATAACAAACATAGTCACCCTTCTTGCACCATGGACCAAGAGGGAACTTTTCCTTATCCCTGTAAGCTAAATCACCTAAAAGAACAACCTTAGCTACCGTAGTTAAGTAATTGATATCATCTACAATCTTCCCAGGTAAGTAAATACCTCCCTTTGTCTTATCCCGTAAGTAAACAGGACGAAGCAATAGATGATATCCTTTAATAATAGGTAGATCTTTATCTTCTAATTCAATGCCGTCATCAGAAATCCACTCATCATTACTCATTGCTTTATCCATTTTTACTACTTGCATGTTATTTTTCTTTATCTTTCCTCTTTATTATTATTATTATTATTTAAAAGTCGTCTTGATAGAGCCTTGTCTTTACTATATGATGAAAGTTCTCTTTTGCCCACTCTAAACCAGCAATTCTTCCTACTACATATTTGTAATTAGCATAATCTTCCACATTTCCTGCTATTAATGATCTAGATAAAGTAGCAATCTCCTTATCTATAGCTACATTTAGTTCCTCTACTAAAACCATATTAGGGGGTGTTTAAACCCCCACTTATAGATGGCATTGTAGGAGTTTTACCGTTAAGTTTATTAGATTCTTTTACTAAAGTACCCATTAAATCAGCGGCTTTCATATCTTCTTGTAATTTTAGGTTACCGGCAGAACCAGCTTGTTTTACACCTGCATTCAACTTAGCAATAGCTTCTTTAGAGACACGGTTCTTATCATCTCTATCAGCTTCTGATGTTGCTTTTAAGGTTTCTTTAATAAGATTAGCTTTAACTTGAGCTTCCTTAATCGCTAGTTCCTGCTGCTTTAGCTGAGAATCTGCGCTTGCCTTAGCCATCTCAATCTGTAGACGCTGGCCTTCGATACTTACACGCTGGCCTTCAATACCGATACGCTGGCCTTCCAGGGCAACCATCTGAGCTTCAGGTGTTCCAGCAGCCTGTTGAGCGGCCATAGCCTGATTAGCCTGTGATACCTGTTGAGCAGCCTGAGCCATGACCATCTCAATAACTTTAGGATCATTAGGATCAATCTGTTGATCTTGTTGACCTACTTCCATCCCTTGCTGCTGGATCATCTGAAGCATTTGACGCGCAACGCCGTTAACCTGCTCCTGATACTTCAAGATCATATGTTCAGAGATGTTGGCCTGAAGAACAGGAACAATACGCTGCATAAAGGGACTACCGCCATTCAAGGGATCTTGTACATACAAGGTTTTAGCCTGAACATGAGCTTCATGGTTTTGTCCAATGAAAGCCTTAATCGGTAGTCCCTTAACAGCAGCAGCAATATCAGATAGAGGGTCCAAAGGAATAGCCTCTACTTTTCTTGGCATAATTAGGTCTAAATTAGGAATATTAGCAGCACTAAGGATGTTGCGGTTCAGTTCTTCCATGTTAAACATACCTGGAGGGGAACTATTTGCCATCTGAAGGGCCATTTGCCCCATCATCATACGATGAGCATTAGAAGGAATGTTGGGGTCGGATGAAGGAATAACATCAATACGCCCGTCAAAGTCAGCCTTGTAAATCTTTAGGGAGCTATCTGGAATATGACAGAGGCTTTCTTCAGGTAGATAATCATAGTTAATACTGGCTAAAAGCTTAAATTCATCCTTCTGAGACTTGTGGAGCCTCTTATGAATGGCACTGAAGAACTTACTAGATGCCTCTAGGAGGGCCATAGTCGTTCCTACAGGGCCATATGAGGCTGCTTCTGATACAACCTGCTCTGTGCTGTCAGCAAACTTCTGTGCAGCGCCTGTAACAAACCCTAGCATCTGAAACAATGTCTGAGAAGGCTCCTTGTAAGGGAGAGGGATGATCATCTTGGTTAGATCATTACCTACCGCCTCAACTTCCTTCCACTCACCTGGACCAATAGGGGTATTATCCCCTACGATACGGACACCCTTAGCCTTAAAACCAGCAGGAAGACTGGCGAACTGACCAGCATCAATCAAGCTACGCATGGCAGCGGTTGCTGTCATGGTCAAGTTACCTAAGAAGTGGATTAAACCAAGTCCGTAGAAACCGAACCCAGGCACAAATCTGTAGTGAGTAAAATATACTCTTTTTTCTTTTCGCGGATCGCCCTGGTCGTAGTTTCTACGGATAGCTAGAACCTTTTGAGATTTCTCTTCTAAGGTCACAATATAAGGGAGGGACAAATCGCCTACACCGTCTTGTAAATGTTCTGGGAGTTGCAAATAACAATGCTGCTCTAATAGAACATACTGTGGATCATTCAGGGAGGAGGAAGAAAGACCCATGATAGAATTCAGTTTGGAAGATATTGCCGTAGGGTCCGGCATACCTGCTTGTCCTAAAGCCATGTCAGCATACATTCCTGCGGCAATGTCACGCTGCATCTCTACTGGGCTTCTATAAATTACATGGGTGTAGCGATTTGCCCTTCGCAGGTCGGTAGCATAATACGAAACATAAAATTGGTCAATAGGGACAAACTCCGATACTGGCCGGTTTAATCCTTTATCAAAATAAACTTTCTTAAAAGCAGACCCAATAAGAGGAAGATGGAATAGCATACGCTCCATCTCCTCAAAATATTCAGGCATCATGTCCGTTAACTGGTAGTTCATAAACTTCTTGATGCGGTCAGCTTGAGCTACAGATTCTTCAGTATGCTCACCAATAATCTGGGTTCTTACAGGACCAGCAGCAGGAAACAATTCCTGAATAGCCTTACTCTGGAACTTAACAGCCGATTCAATCAAAACAGGATGAACAGCCGTGCAAGCTCCTTGGAAAGGTTCAGATGCTTCTAATAGCTTTAAGCCAAGAAGATCAAAGCCTTTCTCGAACATACTCTCCCACTCAGAACGAGAGTCCTTATCTGCCATGTAGTTCGTATAAACTAAATTAGCAATGTCACGTAGTTCATCGTCTTCTAAAAATTCTACTAAATTTTTCTGTCCAATATCTTCTTCTTGTAAAAGAATATCAGCATCAGGAATTTCTTCATTATCCTCATCCATAGACCCAAAAGATACAATTACGCCACCGTCTTCAGTGTCATATTCTAAACCAGTATCCTTAGGGTTAAGTTCGTCATCATCAACAACAACGCCGCCATCTTTCATCTTACTCATTCTAACAAGATCTTCTTGAGAAAATACAGGGGAGCGTAGCCGATTAGGAGCTTCAAATGGATTACGTTCTACGGTTGACATTATATTTTTTTATTCCCCTTTTAAAGAAGTTTAGCTTATCTAGTAAAGATAGTATAGAGAACTATGCTCCATTTTTCTTGCTTGCTTGATATCTTTTAAGAATTGATCTACCTTTGGCCGCTAAGCGAGCAGCAGAATTAGCATTAGTTGGAACTGGCTCTCCCCATGCATTTGCTGAAAGAGCTAGTCGAGTTGGCTTACCTTTATTATCAACAAGTGGACCACTTGGGTTTGTAAAGAAGCGAGTTAGAAAAGATCCCTTTCGTCTAGCATCTTGCCCTGTTGGATTCGATGCTTTAACTCCTGCTTGAAGGTTCTTACTCTGACCAGAATTCTCAAACTTACGTCTACCTGCTTCTGTCAAACCGCCTTTAGGATTTTTGTAAACACTCATTTTTTTAGTTATCCTTCTTTTTTTTTAGAAAAGTAGTTTCTTTAAATTAGTAACTCTTACATACCATTATACTACTAAACTCTCCAATATGCAACCCTTTTCTTCATATTTCTTTTAGGGTCATCTTCCCAGTTAGGATCTTCAGGATGGAGAAGTCTCCAGCTTTCCTTCACATAATGGATAGCCATGGTCATAGCATCGACCTGATCATCATGGGGGGCATAGGGAAAAGACGCCACTTCATCGAATAACTCAGTAGCCCATTCCTTCCCTTCTGGCAACCAGACACGCCCAGACTCTAGCATAGGGGTAGCAGCATATACTCTGGATATCTTGTCCTTGTCAGGAGAGTATTCCAAGACTGGCAAGCCACTTCTCCTCATATCCTGGATCAAAGACTGCCCTGAAGCCTTCTTCTCTACAACACAGATATCAGGTTTATATTTCTTATACTGCTCCTGAGCTACCTTACGAAGTTCAGGGTATTCAAACCTTTGTCTGACACTCCCTAACAGGATCAGGTTACTTGTGAAGTTCTCAGTATGTTTAGTAGTATCCTCCTCTAAACGAGAGAAGATACCCCAAGTCTGAATAACACTGAAGTCAGCGGTAGTCTTGGTAGAGAAGGCAGTATCATAGGTCTGGATAATAAAATCACACTGAGGGGGAATAGAATGAGGCCACCACTTAATCCACTCCTTCTTGATCATACCGCCTTCATCAGGGGTAGGGTTCTGCATGTAAAGGCTTTCCCAATACTTAGAACCATTGGTAGCCCTGATCTCTTGCTCATCTAACTGTAATACTTCTGTCGTCTTCCACTCAGGGAAGTAACTGGAGCCTTCAGGTAGACCAAGAAGTTCAGCAGACTTCTCATCTAACCAAGCAGGTATCTTAACAACGTGCCAGCAGTCAATGAACCTCATCAACATCCTGTTCTCCATCTTGAGAAGCCAGCCACAGAGATCGTCATAATGGTATCTAGTGTTAATAATAATAATAGAACCATTAGGCATCAAACGAGTTCTTAGACCAGAAGGCCACCACTCTTTGATGTATCTTCTACCAGTAGGGGAAATAGCATCTTCTTCTGACATAGCATCATCCAAGATAGCTATATGCGCTCCTCTACCTGCAATCTTGCCCCTAACACCAGCAGCATAATAAGAACCATTCTTATTCGTTCTCCATTTGCCAGCAGCTCTTACATCGGGTCTTAGAGAGACTTCAGGAAACATCTTATGGAAGTCTTCAGTATCTACAATATCTCTAACCGATCTACCGAAGTCGCTGGCAAGCTGGTCAGAGTGAGACACAGAAAGGATTTCATGAGTAGGGTTTCTACCAATATACCATGCAGGAAAGAGTTTAGAACATAAAACAGACTTGCTACTTCTTGGAGGTAGAAAGACCATCAAGCGTTTAATCTTACCATCTACTACATCCTGTAACTTAGAAGCTATGAGTTCAATGTGTCTACCCATAACCCAGTCGGAGACTAATGTAGGAGCAGTCTTCTTAACGAACATAAGAAAATC
>Ga0181357_1001126_pt1 | contig 10515 bp, 8 predicted proteins | sample Fa13VDMM110DN_FD_130094 | JGI IMG/M metagenome (GOLD analysis project Ga0181357, IMG submission 130094) | Freshwater viral communities from Lake Michigan, USA - Fa13.VD.MM110.D.N | ecosystem: Environmental > Aquatic > Freshwater > Lake | place: USA: Michigan | collected 2013-09-24 | reverse complement strand
CAGGTCATCTTGGGATTAACGTATCACCATCTGTCCCATTTCATGTAAGCGGTTCTGTTAGATTGGATGGACAGACTACAGCAACACCTCCAGCAAATACGTCAGTTGTAAACGCTTGGCTTTCAATAAATATAAACGGCACGGCATATAAAATACCACTCTATGTTTAAAGACCTCTTAGGAGTTATTGAAAAGTTCACAAAAGAACCCATCGCTGGGATGTTGTTCTTTACGATTATATGTGTCGGGTATCTATACCTCGACAATAAGACGAACTATCAGCAGCAAATCGTTAATTGCGGGAACAAGGTGGAGGCTCTTGAGCTAAAAGTTCAAGCTCTTGAGTATCGTTTAAGGGTTAGCGATAGCTTGCTTGTTAGGGCTTTGACTAAGTTAGAATCCATAAATCAACAATAATGAAGCGTATCTTCTTAACCATCTGTTTGTCGTTCACTGCTAATTCATGCTATGACGAGCGAATCATAGCCAAGCAGAAGGAAGCGAAAATGCTTGACTCAAGCCTTTCCGTGGCTGACAGCATCGCAGTAAAGCTTGACCATGTGATTCACGAGCTAGATAGCAAGCAAGTCGTTTATACGAAGAAACCTAGCGCATGGCTGAAACAGCTTGAAAAGGAGAACAAACACCTCAAGGATAGCATCAAGAGCCTTCACGAGTACTTTGTAACCGACCCAATCGATGGAACAGCGTATCAAAAATCTTATTAAGAAGCACGGTTTAGCTGGGGTTAACAAACCCAAGAAAACACCGAGCCACCCAACAAAGAAGGGCATTGTCCTTGCGAATGAGGGCGATAGGGTGAAGCTTATCCGCTTTGGAGACCAGAACATGGGCCACAATTACAGCCCAGAGGCTCGTAAGAGCTTTAAATCAAGACACGCCAAGAACATCGCCAAGGGGAAAATGAGCGCAGCCTATTGGGCGGATAAGGCTTTCTGGGGAGGCGAAGGAGCTGACAAGAAGATGCCACCAAAGTCTCAGGAGTATACCAGAGGGCTGAAGAAGTATGCGGAGGGCGGCTCCATAGCTAATTTGACAACGCCTAATCTAAAAGCAAAACCAGTCCCCTATAAGAATTCTTCAAAGAGGTACGAACCTAGCGATGCTGTAAAACAAACAAAAGCGGCATTAGCCATTGCCTCTAATTTACCATACGTTGGCCCATATGCAGCAATAGGTTCAGCTGTTGGAGACGCTTATACAGCTGCCAGATATTACGCTGACGGGAATAAACCAAAAGCTAAAGAAGACTTAATCCAAGCTGGATTGTCATTAGCTAGGCCATTTAGAGGAAAAGTTGGCCTGAAAGGCGATACACAATTATCTAATTTTGCAAAAAATGCCAATAAAGCACTTAAAGTGTCCCAAGTGTCTAGTGACGCAAAAACGGTTTATGAATCAAAGAATGAAAAAAAGTACGCAGAGGGCGGTAAGGTAGCCACTAAGTCAAACCCTTCTCTATGGAAGCGCATTGTTGCATCGGTGAAGGCTAGCTCCAAGGGGGGAGATGCTGGGGAGTGGTCTGCAAGAAAGGCTCAGCTAGCTGTTCAGCAGTACAAGAAGTCTGGTGGCGATTACAAAGGCCCCAAGAAAGAAACAAGCTTGTCTAAATGGACAAAGCAAGATTGGACGACCTCTTCTGGTAAGCCATCGGAGGGTAAGCGTCGTTATTTACCGAAAGCAGCATGGTCTGCTCTGTCTTCAGCGCAGAAGGCAGCGACAAACAAAGCGAAAGCGAAAGGTGATAGTGAAGGCAAGCAATTCGTTAGCCAGCCTAAATCAATAGCAGAAAAAGTAGCCAAGTATCGCAGTTAACATATTTGTACACTAACAAGATGTACCAATCTGTCTACTTTTGCAAACAACTGTAATTCAATTACTTATGGAAACAAACTTCAACCCGCTTGACAATCTAGCGAAGGATTTGGGAATCGAGATTTTTGATTCACCACCAACCCCAGAGAGCCAAGAAATCACATCGGATGTCAGTACCGATTCAAACACTGACGATAGTTCTTTGACATCAGGAGCTGACGATAGTAGTCAGTATCAAGACCAAGGTGGTTCGCAAGACACAGGCGACAATCAATCCAATTCGGATGATTCCAATGTGTATTATAGCCAAGGCTCGTTTGACAATCAAGATGACGAGCCCACCGAGGAGGAGACGTTAAGCTTTATCGATTCTTTTCTTCAAGAAAAGTACGGTAGCGGGCTTGAGGACATACTATCGCAGCAGAGTAATAATGTAGATATCGACGAGCGGCTTTTGCCAATTCTTCAGTTCGTCAAGGATACAGGTCGCTCCCCAGAGGATTGGTTCCGATACCAAATGCTAAATCCAACCGAAATGGACGATTTATCAGCGGTAAGGATGCAAATCTCGACGGAGTACCCTGAGCTCTCCACACAGGAAATCAATGACCTCATTGAATCCAAATATAAAATCGGAGAGGATTTCTTTGACGAAAAGGAACAGAAATTGGGCCAACTTCAGCTCAAGATAGATGCAAATAAAGCTCGTCGAGAGATAGACGGCCTACGGAGTGGATACCTAGCAAGAACTGAAACGGGGAACGCTGGTGAATATGAAGTAGAATCTATCGTAGACGACAACTGGCTTCAAGAGATGTCTTCTGAGGTCGACGCACTCGAAGGAATAGACTTTGAAATTTCCGCTGGGAAAACATTCACTTTCGGGCTCAACGACTCTTACAAGAATAACCTTAAGTCAAAAAACGCTCAACTAGACTCATTCTTCGACCAATATGTCGAGCAGAACGGGCAATGGAACCACGAGCTGTTCAGTATGCATAGAACGGTTGTAGACAACATCGACGAAATTGTCAAAGCTGTTTACAGTCAGGGCTTGTCAGACGGACAGCGTAAGATAGTCCAGAACGTGGCGAACATCGATTCGTCTCCACCCAATGTCGGACCTGGAGGTCAGCGGAATAGTCTATTAGAGCAAATAGAAAGCATCATGGGTCAAAGCGACTCTATGGTGAGATTCAAACTCTAAAACAAACCTTTTAAACCAAAAACAAAATGGCAAACATGACGGGTCTTGGTACCCAAACAATCACAAGCGCCAATAACGCATTCAAATTGGCAACCCCAGACAAGTATATTTCTCTTGGGGATTTTATCAACGGTGTAAACAAGCCTGACAATCGCACTCAGCTTGTTAAGACCTTCGGAAACCAAGGTATCACTGGCTTTCTTCAGCTGGTAGGTGCTGTTAAAACTGCTGGTACAGCTGACGAAGTTCAGTGGTGGGAAGAGCAGCGTCTCCACCCTCAGGCCACCTTTACCGCAACTGGTAACGTGACTGCTGCTAAGGCTATCACAATCCCATTCACCACTGCATCCAGCGGTAACACTTTCGTTTTGCGTCAAAATGACGTTGTTCTGTGGAACAACACTCAACGGGCTATCGTTGCAGCTGTCACTTCAGCGACTGTAACCCTGTCCAATTTGGCAGACACGAACTTGGCCTCTGGAACTAGCGGAACTACCTACAATTTGCCTGTTATCGGTAACTTGTACGGTCAGGGAACCGACCAGCCAGGTCAATACTTGGAGTCGAACATCGTTCGTCGTACAAACCCTTACATGATTATCAAAGAAATCTTCAAAGTAACTGGTTCACAGGCCACAAACATTGGCTGGGTGGACGTAGGAGGCGGAGATTATCGTTGGTTCATCAAGGGCGAAGCCGATACTCGTCAGCGCTTTATCGACAAGCGTGAGATGATGATGTTGCTTGGTCAGAAGAACACCAACGCTAGCCCTACTACTGGTTTTGCATCTGGCGCTATCAGTGGTTCTGAAGGCTACTTTGCAGCAATCGAAGACCGAGGACTTGTCACAAACGGTTACATGACTGACCTCATTGACCTCGACACTGTTATCACGGCTCTTGACCGTAACGGTGCTGGCCCTGAGTACGCTGTCTACGTTGACCGTATCCAAGACCTTGCTTTTGATGACCTCGTAGCAAGAGGCCTTGGTGGTGCAAGTTTGACTGCTGGAGTAGCCACTCAATTCGGTGCATTTAACAACAGCCCGAATATGGCTATCGAGCTTGGATTCAAATCCTTCGGACGTGGTGGTTATACTTTCCACAAGCACGACTGGAAACTATTGAACGAGCCAACCTTGCTTGGAACATCTGCCACAGACGTTTCTGGAGGTGCTGGTTTTGCTGGGGCCATGATTCCTATGGCTACCGTCGTAGACCCCAAGACTGGAAACCGTGAGTTCCCTCTGGAGATTAACTACAAGTCAACCAACGGTGTTTCTCGTGAGATGAATCACTGGCTGACTGGTTCCTTCATGGGTGCCACCAACTCAACCTTGGACGTACTGCAGTTCAACTATTTGTCAGAGATTGCCCTGGTGACTCGTGCTGCAAACCGTCACGTTTTGATTAGGCGCAATGCATAATTGACGTGATTACTCGCTGAAGACGGGGGCCCTTCGGGGCCCCCTGAATCAGCAAAAGACTTCTTAACCCCTTAAATTCTATTCAATATGGCACAAAGACCACAAGTACAAAGAGAGGTAGACGAGATTCTAGCTCCAGACGAAGCAAAGGTTGCTTCAGTCCCCGTGTTCCGACCCAAGAGGCGTGAACCTGTCCAGCAGACTGGACGAAAACAAAAAATCTATCAGCTCGTAGAAGGTGGAGGCATATGGTTTAAACTAAGCCAAGCCGATATCACTATTTACGATAAAGAAAGAGACACCGTTCGTTCTATTCGCTATTGCCCCAACGAACCGTCTATTTATGTTGATGAGCAATCTACTAACGGTAGGCGTTCTCATATTGTCTTTGTAGACAAGATGCTTGGAGTACCAGCGAGCCAGCCAAACCTTCAAGACTACCTTGATGCTCATCCTGGGAATACAAGGAACGGAGGAAATGTCTTCTATGAGATTAATTATGAGAAGAAAACGGATACCTTGCTTCAAGATGAATTCTTAGTGCATGACGCTGTATCGCTTATTCGTGATAAATCTATTGACGAGCTGTTGCCCGTTATCATGTACTTGGGCATTAGCACAGAGCAGCGTAACCAAGAGATTCGTAGGGAACTACTTATTGAGGCCAAAGCTAACCCAAAAGCATTCATTGAGATGTTTGACAACCCGATTGTCAAAATGCGTGCCTCTATCAAGATGGCTGTTGATTGTGGGATTCTTCGCATGAACCAAGACGGTACATTCTGGGCCGACTCCAACAGATTGATTATTGCCACCCCCATGGGGCAAGACGGCATTGACATGATGACGAAGTTCTGCGTGAGCGAGAAGGGCACCATTGTCCATCAGGAAATCCTGAAAAGGCTCGAAAAGTTTCAGTAAGCTTAACTAGCTGACAGATAAGGGGTTCCGTTTGAGAACCCCTTTTTTGTTGGTATATTTGCATCTAAAGCCGAAAAAGCATGGCAAGCGTCTATACCGTATACAATGCACTGAAAAACCTTGCAAACAAGGACCAGAGGGGCTTTATCACCCCTGCTGTGTTCAACTCCTTTGCTGGGGTTGCTCAGCTAAACGTATACAACAGATTGTTCGAGAAGATGACCCTAACCTCATCCGTTCGCTCAAGGCAGCTTGCTGGGGAGCGTGAGGTAGCCCCTGTCAAGCAGATAAGGGAGGACTTGGCTAGATTCTATAAGGAGGTCACTATTTCTCAGACCTCGGCCTCTGACCAGACGTTCCTCAAGCCATCCGATTTAGGTCGCATCATATCAGCTAAGACTTTTGGGACCTTCATCCTAGGACAAACAACTAGTATCCCCATCGACCTCATTTACGATGAGGCTAAGATTGAGTATATCCTTCGTAGCACGCTTTCAGTTCCCACGGAATCGAGGCCTGTTGCTCTTGTAAGCAACGTGCTGGAGGTATACCCCACAAGCATCAAGAAGATTAAACTGAGGTACTACAAGCAGCCTGAGAGCGTTTTAGCAACCACTGGTGCACGGTCTACGAATCCTCCAACTTTCGGTTACTTGGGCTCTACAGAGACTTACAACCCTTCTACATCCTACGACTTTGAGCTGCCTGACCACTATGTTTCAGAGCTCGTTTTAGAGATAGCTAAAATGGTTGGTGTGAACCTTAGGGACTCCGATGTATACGCTTACGCTGCTGGTCAAACCCAAGCTAATCAATAATGGCAAGAAATCTTATCACGGTTGACCAGATAGTCAACGACTTCGTTTTGAGCATGGCTGGAGACGACTATTGCGCTGATGTAACGGACACCCTTGTTCGCAATTACGCACTGAGGGGCATCCGTGAGATTGGGTTCGATATGTCAAAGGTTGTCAGGAGCCTCAAGCTCCCGATTAATCAATCCTTAAGCACGGTTGACTTGCCAGACGATTTTGTTGATTTGGTTAAGATTGGTATCGTTGGAAGTGATGGATTGGTCTATGTGTTCGGGGAGAACAAGAACATCAATATGTCCCAAGCATACGAGCTGGATGCAGGTGGCAACCCGATTGAGGGCGATGATGGGCTCTACGAACGTCTGGATGCCTACGGGACACCAAACGCTTACTCCAACCCTTTCGGTTATGAATCCTATCTGTTCCGCAACTTCTGGGATAACGACTCCTACGGGGCTCTTTACGGGCTTGGTGGAGGCCAGTATTCTGGAGAGTACCGAATGAACTACGACCAGAATAGGATTGAGCTGAACGGAAGCACAAGCTTTAGCGAGGTTGTTGTGGAGTATATCGCTGACGAGGCTCGCTCGGCCAACCCATCGGTGCATCTGTACGCAGAGGCTGCCATCAGGGCATTTATCTATTACAGGATAATCGAGCGTAAATCAAGCGTTCCTATGGCGGAGAAACAGCGTGCTAGGGCAGAGTACTTCAACGAGAGAAGGTTGGCGAACTCTAGGCTTAAGTCTTTCAATATGACTGAGGCTCTGAAGGTTATCAGGAAGAACTTCAAGCAATCCCCTAAGTACTAGTATGCCCATAGATAAACTTATACCAAGATACTTAAACAAAGACGACGACTACCTCCTGGTTAAAACCGTGGAGATGGTTGACGCTTTGAATATTCAAACCGCAGACGACGAAGGAGGAAACGCTGGAGTTGTCAAAAATGCTCTTGGTAATGAGGTGGTAAGTAATGCTGCAACTGGTGATGCTCTCTCAAGTGGCACGAATACGGTTATTGGCACTGCATCAAGCAAACAGACTGGTCAGATATTCTACTTCGTTTACAACTCAAATAATCAGCACAGCATATATGAGTATACAAGCCGAAGGAACACTGTAAAGCTTGTCTACAGGGACCCAGTTCTAAACTTCACGGCCACAGGGTTCGTTAAGGCAGACTGTTTAGTTAAAGAGAACGGGGATACACTGTTGTACTTCACAGACGGAAGTACAGACCCTAAGAAGATTAACGCAACAAAAGCGTTAGCAAATACGACTGGGGTGAGTGGATACCCTTATCGTGCAGCTGGGGCTACTGGGTATACAGACGCTGAGAAGTTATTGAGCATCACGACCATTAAGGCTCCTCCATTAGAGCCGCCAACGGTAGAGGTTACAACAGTTACTGGCATCATATCCAACAATATAACCAAAAAAAACTTTCAGTTTGCTTGCCAGTATATCTATGAAGACGGGGAGGTATCTGCAATTTCACCTTATTCGGAATTAGCCCTTGACATAAATGATTTCCTTGACGGATTTGGTGACGCTGATTCTGACTCCAGCAGAAATGCAATAAACATAACCTACAAGCATTCAAAAGGGGATGTTTCGAAAATAAGGATACTGTACCGTTCTGGTAATTTCCCTAATTTTTCTATATTCAAGGAAGTAGACAACAATCGCTCCTTATCTTCTGGTGTAGTTACATTCACTAATTCAACATTAGGTCAAATTATATCTGATAATGAGGTAAATAAACAATACGACGCTATCCCATTGTCAGCAAGAAGTCAAGTAATCAGCGGCAATCGGCTTTCTTATGGTAACTACCTTGAGTTTTACGATAATACCACTGTATCTAGCGATATTTTGTTAGAATACAACCAAGACGCTGGGAAAAAGACAAACATACTTTCCACAAATTTTGTTAATGGGTCTGGTACTATTGTCAGCGCCAATACTAGCGGAGTTAATAATCTGGAGTTCGAGCTGGATTTAGCAAATATGCCAGAGTCATCCTTATCCGACCCTTCTATTATATTAAATTTTTCCGTATTTATAAATAGGACCATTATAAACCAGTTAACGTCTCCTTTTAATGTTGGGCCTTTATCTGGGATTATTGGAGGTCTTAATCTCGGCAATATGTTGTTGGATATACAGAAAAAATCAACATTTACAGCATACTCGTCAAAAGCCGCTCTAGCATCTTCTGTAATAAACTTAATTGATGGGGATTATTTGTTCAATATTTCTCCAGAGGGAACATTGGTTAGCTCTATGACAACCGTTTCTGGTCTCTCTATATCGCTAGTTAATGTTTATTTTGCTGGTTCTTTGGCGGCAAATGTATCAGCTGTTTCGGTTTCTGGAAGCGTTATAAAGTTTAAGATTACGCCAAAGTCAAACGGTCTTAATATAAATTCAGTAAAGATAACCCAATATAACCCATTACTACAGCAATCGTTTGATGTTACTAGCTTTTTTGCCCCTGTATCGTGGAATGGCATATCTATAAACAATTTGTACAATATAACTTATAATGGGTTAAAAATCGTCAATTTGAATAGAAGCTTTTTTATAAACGATTCAACATCTACAACTTTTAAATCTGGTCAAAACCATAAATTTGGTATTGTTTACTATGATTCCTATAACAGGAGTTCTGCTGTTAATGAATTAGGGGAGATTTACAATCCGACGGAAGGGGAAAGGCAAGAGGAATATGGCGCTGCCGCATTAGGGGCAGCTAAAGTCATAATAAGGCTTAAGTCAAGTCCTCCAAGTTGGGCAAAAAAATGGAGGCTTGTTTATTCACCATATCAAACTTATTCGTTTTGCTATACTTATTCTGCGGCAGAGGCTTTTGTTTCAAAGACATCTACCGCAACTGGCTCCACGCAAAATAGGTCTATTTACATATCTGCAAGGCACTTAGAGGGGAAGGATACATCATACAAAGAAAGCCGAAATTCAATCTTTAACTACACTTATGCCCAAGGGGATAAACTAAGGATTATTAGTTACGTCCCCTCAACGGCTAACGGTGGTGCACTTTACCCAAAGCAATTCGTGTATGACATTATTGGGTATGAATACTTTGATGCGACAAACACGCCAGTGTCTTTAGCGACTGGGGCTACTAATTATAATGAAAGAGCCACTGGCCCTTTCTTCATATTGAAGGATGAAAACTACACAGGGTTTAATGCTGATAGCATCCTAAACAATTATTCTAATTGGGCTAGTGATGTTGTTTTTGAGGTTTTTAGGCCTATCCAAAGCGTCGCTAATTCTGTGTACAGGGAGACAAAAACCCAAGGAGACGTTCTTCAGGCCAGTGGTGTTTTTTATCATCAGAGTCAATTTAGGGATAGAACTTATTCTTTTACGAATCAAAAATTAACAGTAACTAGCGGAACAGCTTATACGTCTGGGTCTATTAAATTCTATCCTGGAGACATCGTTAATATGACAGCCATATTCCCAGCTATAGGGTCCTACCAACTCACAATAAAAGACACATATAGGATATATGACGGTAGAACGGTGGTAGTCTTTAGTGGGCCACTACCAGATGCTGGGTATAATATAGTATCCATTGCTAACATAGACGACTCTATATTGGACTCAAGTGTAGGTGATTGTTATTATAGATTAAGGCAAATAAAACTAAATCCAATCAGTGGAACAATAACAGCTTCTGGCTCATACACAACTAATCCAGCAAATGTTTCTGGTATAAGATATGTAGACTATTATGTTGAAGACACCAGTATTAGTGATTTTTACAAATCAGATAATCTTAGCTTAGGAAGGCCGAATGTTGTATCTTCAAACGCCAAGCAAATTGAAAGAAAGTCATCCATCACCTATTCGGAGCCATACTCGCTTGATACATCTGTATTGAAGCTATCGTCGTTTAACGGTGGGCAAGGCAACTTCGTGGACCTCCCGAACGCATACGGGGCTATCAATTATATGATAAACAACGGGGACACCATCACGGTACTCCAAGAGGTAAAGTCCTCTGTAATCCCAATCAACAGGAACCTAGTAGAGTACGCTGACGGCAGTACAAACGTGACCATATCAACGAATTACCTTGGTAATCAATCTGTTTATGCTGGGGACTACGGGACCCAGAACCCTGAGAGCGTTACGTTCTACAAGGGCCGTGTTTACTTCGCAGACGTTCGCTCTGGCAAGATTGTAAGGATTGGAGGGGACGGCATTGAGCCTATTAGTGAGAATAAGATTGACGCTTATACTCAGGACAAGTGTTTCATCATCGCTTCTG
>Ga0181357_1001124_pt1 | contig 10516 bp, 20 predicted proteins | sample Fa13VDMM110DN_FD_130094 | JGI IMG/M metagenome (GOLD analysis project Ga0181357, IMG submission 130094) | Freshwater viral communities from Lake Michigan, USA - Fa13.VD.MM110.D.N | ecosystem: Environmental > Aquatic > Freshwater > Lake | place: USA: Michigan | collected 2013-09-24 | reverse complement strand
TTCGTATTAGGCATTATGATGGTTACGAGCATATCGAATATCCAGATAAAATAGAATGGCATATTGCATAAAATATTAGACTAAGGAATACTATAAAGGGGCATTACTGCCCCTTTATTTTTTACCTCTTTCCAAAAGAGTAGTTTCCATTCTATGAGGTTTATAGAACTTTTCTATTCCTGGAATAACTAATATAGGATCGGCATCGCCACACATAAACATATCAATAGCAACATATCCATACTCAGGCCAACTATGACTTGAGCAATGAGATTCTGCTAAAACAATAACTCCAGTATAACCAAAGCCTTCACCAAAATGGTGCCATCGTTCAGTCAAAACAGTTGCACCTGCATCAATACATGCTTGTTTTAATGCTGCCGATGCTTCATCCATTTGCCAAAAAGGCAAGGAGCCAACGGCTCCCCAAATATCTAAAATTAAATGTTTACCCATATGTTCCATTTTTTAATTCTCACAAAATATGGATTATTTATATATTTGGTCCCTACGACACGATAGAAGCGCGGATGGTCGGAGTGAGAGGATTTGAACCTTTGACTTCTGCGTTCCAAACACAGCGCTCTACCAAGCTGAGCTACACTCCGGTTAATATTTAGTTTTTAAGTTCAAGAATTCTTTTAGTCAAATAGTTCTTTACAGCTAATATTTCTTCATCTTGTTGATCCACAGGTATAAACTCTAATATATTTACAAGTTCATGTTCAAAAGCAGAACATTTTAACATTTTAATAGAATAACTACTTGGCATATTAATAAATCTTTTTATAAGTTTGATATTGTGATTAACACCAGCTAGTCTTTTTACCACCATCATATGGTCTAGCATGACCAGATTCTAATAGCATTCTTTTAAGACTTTTACCATCTAGAATAAGATCTCCTAGAACTCTACCACCATATTTATCCCAACCTACAAGAATAACTTCATGTCGAGTAGCAGTACCAACCATTCTCTTAGTAAATTCTGTAGCTCTAAGAGCCTTATCTGCTTCTGCTTGACATTTAGCTAGACTTCCTTTTTCAGGTGTATCAACTTCAATAATCCTAAGCTTCAAGACTTGTTTTAATTCAACTGGTAGAAATGGAGCATCAAACTCAATAGTATCTCCATCAAGTACTCGAGTAACTCTGTACTGATATGGGTTAGCTAGAGCATAAGTAGCATATAGTGATAGTAGAAAAGCTAGAATATATTTCATGTTATTTTTTTTCTTGTTGAAGACACCAATCGGATTTAGACGGATCTAGTCATGGCGTCTATATTGCCATTGAGTATTATAGAAGTTTATCTTAGCAACGTCGTTTTTATAATAGTTAAATATGTTTCTTTTACTTTCAGGAAGATCATCAAACCATTCCCAAAATAATTGGTTAAAATCTTTGGTGTTAATATATTGTTCTATATCGTGCATGATAGACCCCATAAAAGAGAGAGTGGGATTCGAACCCACGGTAAGCTTACACCCACACTTGTTTTCTAGACAAGAACCTTAAACCACTCGGTCATCTCTCCATATTTAAGTCAGTGATGAGTAAAGAGTATTGATCTTGTTTAGATGTTTTCATAGACTATCGTTGATATCTATAGACTCTACTCACCACTAGCTTTTAGAACTTATAAGTGGTGCCTACAGTAAATAGATGCCCATCACGTACTACAGCATTAATGTCATTGACTGCTCGAATATTACGATAGCGAAAGTCTAGATCAACACGCTCAGAGACTGTAACGCGTGTACCTACACCAAAATTATATACAGGTGCTGCACCACCTTTCTTTACTGATCCTAGAGAATCAAAAGCATAACCAACACCAGCTAATGCATAAGGTGTAATAGTTGTGCCAGGAATTCGGTACTGACCAATAGCATTTAGAGTTGCCCGTGATCCTGCGCCTGTAGTAGACTTCCATGCATGATCAAAAATAACTTCCGTACGAAGGAAGCGGTTAAACTGATAACCGACATTTACACCTGCAGTGATTCGATCATTATTATGAGTTGATCCGCCTACAAACGCGCCTGTGTAAAAACCAGCATTATCTACATTAGTACTTACTACAGACTTGGTTTGTGCAGAAGCAACTGCTGTCATACCAACAAGTGCTAGTGTAGTCATAACTAGTGTCTTCATTTCATTGTCCTTTATATTAAAAAAATAGTTGGTGGGAACTGAAGGAATTGAACCTAACCGCCGACCACTCTGCAATTGTTTATGGCAAATGATTTACAGTCATCCGCAGAGAACAGCTCCCAATACTGTAATATTTATATTTTTAATTAGATTCCTTTACCAGAAATAAGAACAATACGACAAATATGTTCTAATCTCTCAATTTGTTCATAAGCACGCCATGGAGTCTTATCAACAGCAACTACACCATGTCCTTTGATACCTACAATATCAAACTCGGTTTCACCAGTCTTTTCATTAAGCTTTAAATTTTCCATACAAGCATATGCTAGATCCCAAGAGATAGGTGGCACATCTTCGGTGCTCTTAGCAACTCTAGTATATCTAGCAATTTCTGGAAAATGGTCCTTGAGCGTGTGAAGTTCAAGCCCTGCGTGCATTGCTGCAACTGTATAAGTTGCATGAACATGCATTACAACTCGAGTATCCCAATAAGAAGGAATGGTTTTTTGAAGCATATAGTGTAATGGAAATTCACCAGATGGCTTTAAACCTTGTGAGATTCCAGTATATGGAAGAACAATAGGAGACCTATCTTCTTTTAGAGTATTTGCTATTTTTTTAAATTGATCTGGTCGAAGAGTCTGCTTTCTAGTATCAGTTGGTGAAAGATAAAAGAAATCTTGCCCTTTATATCTTAAAGATACATTTCCATCTCTGGAAGTCATTAGACCTTTTTCATAAGCTTCAACCATAAGATTACAACAAGTCTCTAACATAGTATATCCTTCAATAGTGAAAATGGTAACGCTACAATCTAGTCGCTTATGAGACGACGGATACCGCTTAATCAAAAAGCATAGAGTGGAGCGGATAGGGAGAGTCGAACTCCGCCCTTTCGGATCAGCTTGGAAGGCTGTTGGACGCCCCTTGTCCTATCTATCCGCTTATTCTTAAAGATATTTAGAGAACTCATACATTGCAACAGCTGCGGCAGAAGCAACATTGAGTGAACGAATCACACCGTGCTGCGGTATATGAAAGCAGTTATATTTATCAGTTATACAAGATGGAATACCAGAATTTTCATTTCCAAAGACTAGACATGGTTTAATATTATTATAACTACTATCATGAACACGAAGTTCAGAAAGATCTTTTGAATAGTTAGTCTTATCAATGATAAGTGGTTCAAGATTATACTCATAAACCATGTTTTCAAATTTAGTTGCAATCACTTCATCATTAGTGAGTTCATCAAAGTTGTACTTCACAATATCAATATAATGATGTGCACCGACTGTAGATCGTAAGTCATATCGACGTCGTCCAAAGATAAAGACTCGTTCAGCACCAAAGATATGAGCAGATCGAATACAGTTACCAATGTTTAGATCATATTCAAGATTTAGTAGACAGACTGAATATGGTAGTCGTGTTGTATTAGAAACATGTTTTAACTCTTCTACACTCAGATCCTTGTAGGAATCATGAACGTTGAAGCACATAATATAGAATCCTTTCTATTTACTTATAGTTTTTTAGTAAACCATATAGCCCTATACTAAGTGATGGAAGTCCTACAAATAGGAATCCAAAACCTATACTGAAAAATGCGCCTATAGCGCATCCACAAAGAATTAAACCTATAATAATTAGAACTAATGTAGTAAGTTCATCTTCACGAGAAACCATAATTTAAATCCTACCCTTATAATATATAAGTTTAAAAAAATTTTATATTAAATCTTATTAGTTATTTTAAAAATATTATAATGTATGTTTAACTGCTAACCTCCCGTTGTAGAATAGTCTTATTGACATTGCTATTTCTACAACAGAAGTGTCTATGCGCTCTCGAAGGGATTCGAACCCCCATAAGACTGCTTAGAAGGCAGTTGCCTTATCCGATTAGACTACGAGAGCAGATGGTATAAACTTTATATTATAAGTTTATTTTATTAAGAAGAAAGTGGTAGGCGCCGCTGGTAACGCTCCAGCCCAAAGCCGCTGATCTGGCGGAAAGAGATTATAAGTCTCCTCTGAACAACTTGTTCTGACGCCCTTAATACTTTAAGTATTTCATAGATTTAAAGAACAGTATGGGTGGGAGTTTAGGCTCCCACCCAATAATGATCGTGCTATATAGCACTACTTTATACTAGCGACTCGTATACCGAACAACATTCTTACCTTGACTGTTTACAACCTTGTCAGAATAGATATCATATCCTTCATTACGAAGACGATAAACAAGATCATAAGGATTAGCAACACGATATCGTGCAGCAATCTGGCGAGAAGTCAACCGTTCACGCTTCAGGATAAGCGAACGATAGAGCTTAGAAGTCTTAGATTCAATAGTCATATTTAGCATCCTTTTCATTATTTTGTTATTATATATCGAAGTTTTTTATTTGTCAACCGTTTTTTTAGGCTTTAGTCAACTTTTTTGTAGAACCATTAGATCATATCAACCATTTGACCGTTGCTGGTCATGCACCGAGTGCGTCTGCCGTTGAATCTGTTCTTGATGGAAGTCATATTCATCTTAATCTCCATATCCGAGCAGTTGTCAGAATACAGAACGGTGTCCCAGTTACCGGAATCCCACTGAATCTGAAACTCATAGTTAGTATTCACGTTTTGGTCTCCTTGTTTATATAATCTTTATATCACGGTTAGCTTAATCTGTCAACCATTTTTTTGTCTTTAGCTTGATCCCAGACTTGATTCGAGACTTGTTTCAAGATTTTATTCGCGACTTGATCTAAGACTTGATCCCAGACTTGATTCCAGACTTGATTCGAGACTTGTTTCAAGAATTGATCCTGGACTTGATTCCGGACTTGTTTGCGGACTTGATTCCTGACTTTATTCATTATCTTATTTCTTATCGGGCTTGATTCCATACTTGACCCCAGACTTGATCCCAGACTTGATTCCAGACTTGATTCCTGACTTTATCCTGAACTTGATTCTTGACTTGATTCCTGACTTGTTTCTCGACTTGATCCAAGATTTTATTCTCGACTTGATTCAAGACTTGATCCCAGACTTGATCCTGAACTTGATCCTGAACTTGTTTGCGGACTTGATTCCTGACTTTATTCATCCGGATGAAGTTTAATGACATTATCGCCGTCAATTCCATTGGACTCTACTAAACCGCTGAACTCTAAATGACCATTAAACTCATAGCCTAAACTTTTAAGCATCACTTCAACTTTTTCTAAAATAATATAATAGTTATCATCATCGGTCATAGTGAAAGTATTGTGATATGATTCAGTTGTATCATCGTTTAGATCAGTATGTTCATTATATCGATTATAAGAAAGTGTAACCTTAATTTTATCCATTTTATTTCCTATTTTTATTGCATACTTGTGGACCATGTGTCGCGTTCATGCAGCACAATCAGATAAACTTTGCACTTTGGCTCGGGTGGTAGGATTCGAACCTACGACCAATCGGTTAACAGCCGATTGCTCTACCGCTGAGCTACACCCGAATAATCCACGCGACTTTTTAGGTCCTAATCTCAAGAGTCCTTAGCAAATCAGGTTCAATATCATAAGTCCATGCATTAGCACCAAGCGCCGTAGTCATATCAGGCGGTACCGGAATAGCAAACTCACGACCAGTACCACAAAGCACCTTGAGGAATTTCTCCTGACCAATTTCGGGAATGTCAACTTCCAGAAGTGTACCAATATGAGGGTCTTCATCCTTGTCGATTATCTTAGCATTAAGTTCACCAAGGATATTAATCCAACCAAGGATTTCACAAGCAACTCGACGCTGCTCGATATTATCCCAGGTTAGTGCTACCTGAGGGGTAAGACTCGACCTATTCTCAATCCATTCAGAAGGAACACGAACACCGTGCCAGCTATAGACAGAAAACCCATCAGCATATAGAATGGCGGGACCGGTTTCGCAATGCAGTCGATTGTCCTCATCCATCTTGATATGAACTGGGCGATCCTGCACAATTGCTAGAGTATCATAGCAGGAGACCCAACCACAAGTCTTAGCAACAGCCCAGAGCCCGTCCAGCTTACCTTTAAGGTTGATACCAACTTCGTTCTGCATGAAATCATAGAAAGAAAGCCATGCTGCCTCATGAGAACCATATACACAAGTTTCAATTACAGATCGATCACCAAGGATCTTCTTAGCATGCAGTGGACCATTAGCAAACACGATCTTATCGGGTGCATTAAGACCGCCACATTTATATAGAAGATTTACAGACTTCTCAGCCTGAACAGGATCAATGCGATCGGTTGACATACCGATCTTAATCCACTTATCGCAATAGACCTTCATCATAGCTTCTTGAGCATCAGTCAGCTTATTGATCTTCTTCATAGTGTAACACCTATATTATATTGATATCAGACCAAAGAGTTAGTCAGCGGCTCGACGGAAACCCTCAGCCACGTACTCACGCTGACGACGAACAGTGTAGTTACCTGGGGGAACCAGAATAGTTTCGTGGGTATCAAAGGAACGGAGATGTCTAATCTCTGTAGGAGCTTCAACCAATAGGAACAGTTCGTAGAGGTCAATTTCCTTGGTACCAGTAGTCTTGTAGGCGGTCACACGGTCGGCAACCATCACGTGGTCATGACCGGTTTCGGAATGAGCAATCACGATTTGGTTGCGTTCATTTTTAGCAATGCTCTCTACATTTGTAGGGATAGTGTCAATCCTCAAAATAAGGAAGTCACCCTGTGCAGCCATGCAAGTAAAAGTTTTCATTATTTTAACTCTCTATATGTTGGTATTATACTTATATATCAAGGTTGCGGTATTGTCAACCTATTTTTTAGGCATTTGCCATTTCTAGAGCAGTCTCCAAAGCCTTAGTTTTAACATTGCGATTGGAACCATACCAAGCGGATTGCAAACGTGAGTCTTGAGTACGACCCATTAGATGATCTACATTAAACGAAACCGCATTAAATAGCTGCCAGAAAGAACCACGGGCAAAGTCAGCACCAGGCTGAGTATCAACCACTGACAGAGCAACCTTAGCATTCCTGCTCAGTTCTTTCTTAGCATCAGGACCACCAGCAACAGGGAACACACGCTTAAAATAATCGACCATGTTCTCATTGGTATAGCGCTTGGTACCAAGGAAAGCAGCCATTTCCTTGTACTTGGCAAGCTTCTCCTGAGCAATACCAAGCATAAGCTTTACGTTGTCACCGTTGAACTCACGGCGATGGCTGATCTTTACAAAGCGCTCGACCTTGGTATTAAGAGAGAGCGTAAGAGTATTATTGCAGACTACACGGATTGGAGTAAACCGAACGTCAGTGGAGAAGCCATACTTATGGAAGTTGGTGAAGTGTAGATAAGACTCGACCTCATCCCCACCGAACAGATCAAACCCGTCCTTAACCTTGGCTAGAGCCCAGACAATCTGTCCATCAGCTAGGGAACCGGCGGTTGACATTTCCATATCACCCTCGGCGATGAAATCATTGAAGAATTCAAAAGCTTCAGTGTTCTGAACAGGATTCCAATCATTGGAAACAATATCTAGAATCTTGTTGTCGCTATTACGGACAAGAGCCGAACGACCAACGTCGATGTTCTTACCATTTACCTTAGCATAGGCTTTAATCTTCTCCACTTTCCAGTTGAGACCAGCAGCATCAAGCATCTGATCAGGAGTCAGGTCAGCAGGAACTTCAGTTCCCAGACTGTGCCAAGGCTTAGCTCCACTGTAAGCCATTTGAGCCTTACCGTTGATCATTTCGATATTGTGAGCCATCTTTAAGTCTCCATATTTGTTTTGTTAGTAGGATTATATCTTAACTAGTAATAAAGTCAACCACTTTTTTAGTTTTGAAACCAAAGATGGGAGAGAATCCAGCAAGGACTTCACCCTTCTCTGACATCAGAGAAGCTTCGAGACATACCCTTTCCATATAGGTCAGAGCCTGTTCCTTATTGTCAAAGCCTTTGGTATAACCAAAGTTGGTAAAACTAACAAGATACATTACCTATGTCATCCTTATTAGGTCAATACCTATTATATCAGGTATGGGATAAATGTCAATAGGCTTATGCGCCGGTAAAGCGGGAAATTACTGAAATTTCAGCGGAGGTTAGCTTAGCCTCAAAGAATCCTTGGTGCGCCAGACGATCCGCAGCACGGGCAACCTCATTAGAGTCTACATCATTCTTGGCGGTCTTGGCAAAAGCGTGCATGCGAGACAGAACGGTCGAGATATTCATGGGGTAGTCTCCTTGTTATAACTTAATTTATATCTTAATCCGGTATTAAAGTCAATAGGTTTTTTTCAGAAAAATATCACAAACCGTGTTTATGGGTCATACCCAGGGACATACAAATCTGGTAGACAACCTGGGTCTTGGCTTCAATCTCACGCTGTCCTGCTGGAGTAACAAACACGCTACCTAGATAGCGATCTTCCTGGCGCAGGGCGTAGTTGTACGCATCTAAGGCTTTTTTCTGATCTCGAGTCAACCGTGGACCACGGCTGGTGGAGAGGTTGGTCATGTCTGTTTCCTTCATCATAGTCCCTTTATATCACCACATGTTTTAAAAGTCAATGGTAAGGATATCAACCACTTAGTCCTAACTTATTGATATCCTTACCAAAAAAAATGCATTTTTCTGAAAAAAGTTTGAGTCCTAATCTTTTCAATAGGTTAGCTAAAAATACGTCTCTGAGCGTCCTAAGTCAACCTAGTGATAGGATAACCCATCCACACTGGCTTAGGACGATCTCAGACGTTGTAAGCATCTAACCTATTGATATCATTAACTTTTATAAAATAGCTAACCCTTTGAAAAGATTACATTTTACCATCTTAAACCTCCAGAGCATGACCTATCCCAAGATCGGACAAAAAAGTTTTAAAAAGCTGAAAAAAGTTTTTATAACTTTTTCAAAAGGTTAGCCTTGGATTCGACCTAACCCGTTGATATCCTTACCATTGACTTTTAAAACATGTGGTGATATAAAGGGACTATGATGAAGGAAACAGACATGACCAACCCTAACGACTTTGATCTTGAAATTGATTGTATCACCGGTTACCCCAGCGAAGAGGTCTACAATCCGACAACTGCTGACCTGGAGGAACATGAGGATTACCTCTCCCAACTGATATGGGATCGGAACCTCTCCCAACTGATATGGGATCGGTTCTTCAGTCTGACCACCAAAAATAGTGGTTGACTTTAATCCCAAGATGGGATAAGGTATGACTATACACTGATAAGGAATTGATAATTGCCCCGTGGCATTCCGAAAAATGGTTACCGCAAGATCCGTACCGCTAAGACGGATAAGATGGCTAAGATCATGAATGTGACTCAGCCGTCTGAATCAGCGTCAGTTGAGACTGACGAAGAAATTGAACAAAAACTTACTGATCGCTTCGAGATCTTGTCCGATATGACTAACGCCGCTATCGATGGGGATGTTCGTGCGCTGATCGTATCTGGTCCTGCTGGTCTCGGTAAGTCTTTCACAGTCGAGAAAGCGCTCGAGGCTTGGGATCCCAATGCTACGTCTCATAGGATCGTAAAAGGCTACGTTAAGGCGCCGGCTCTCTTCAAGCTTCTGTATCAGCACCGTTCCCGTGGTTCGGTGCTTGTGTTTGATGATGCTGATGATGTGTTTCTTGATGAAACTGCTATCAGCTTACTCAAAGCTGCTCTGGACACGAACGATAAACGTATTATCTCGTACATGACCGAAGGCACTCTTATTGATGAAGAATCAGCTGAGCGTCTCCCTAAAAGCTTTCAGTTTGAAGGCACTGTAATCTTCATAAGTAATATTGACTTTGATACCATGATCGAGCGTGGTTCCAGACTTGCGCCACACCTTTCGGCTCTGGTGTCTCGCGCTCACTATATTGATCTAGCAATGAAGACTCAACGTGACTACCTCATCCGTATCCGTCAAGTGGTCAAGCAGGGTTTGTTGAAGAACATAGGTCTGGACGATGATGCTCAGGCTGATGTACTCAACTTTATCGAAAAGAATGCATCACGTCTTCGTGAGCTTTCTCTCCGTATGGCACTAAAGATTGGTACTCTCCGCCGCAAGAATGATGGGCGTTGGATAAAGCGCGCCGTTGTCACTTGCTGCAAGAACTAAGAAAAAATAAGATTGAAGAGTGTGATTGTGAATCAAGTTCGTGATCAAGTAAAGAATCAAGTCTGGAATCAAGCCTGGGATCAAGTCTTAGATCAAGTCGAAGATCAAGCCAGGCATAAAGTACATAATCAAGTCTTGAATCAAGTAAAGAATCAAGTCTGGAATCAAGTCTTAGATCAAGTCAGGGATCAAGTTAAAGA
>Ga0181357_1001117_pt1 | contig 10543 bp, 13 predicted proteins | sample Fa13VDMM110DN_FD_130094 | JGI IMG/M metagenome (GOLD analysis project Ga0181357, IMG submission 130094) | Freshwater viral communities from Lake Michigan, USA - Fa13.VD.MM110.D.N | ecosystem: Environmental > Aquatic > Freshwater > Lake | place: USA: Michigan | collected 2013-09-24 | reverse complement strand
TTAAATAAAACTAAATAATATGCCAAACTATCGATATGCAAAGGTTGATGTTGAAATTACCTGCGATGATGTAATAAATTTTATTGACTCAGCATCAACAAAAGAAATAAAACGTATTCGTAAAGCAGTTAATGCTGATTTCTTTAATGATACAAAAAAGGAAGGAAGCCTTGTTCGCGAAATGAAAATCGAACTATTATCGCTTGCATTTGATAAGTTTTCACTCGACGAACTAGAAAAAAAATTAGGAACTAAATTTGATTTAATGTAATAGGGCAAAATGGCGACCGATAATTTTGAACGTATCTTAAAACTTCTTACCTTTGAAAGCGAAGACAATTTTTATCATCTTCAAGTGATAAAGCGTAAGAAAGAACATCCTGAACTTGGATCAAAGTCTCAAGTAATTAAGACTTATTATATAAAATCAGTCGATCACTTAGATGCAGTTAGACCTGAGGTTGTCTCCCTTTGCGATTTTCATGGCGCTAGAGCATACATCAATCTAAATGCTAGATCCTTTGAGATGACTGCATTCCATACTCTTAAGAAGGTGACTGATATTATTATGAATCGTGACTATAAGTCAGTTCGTAATGCATATGACTCAGTATGTGGAGCGTATTCTACCAGTAAAGAAAAGCGATGGATAATTGATTTAGATGGAGTATACCAAGTAAGTCCACTGATGTGTGCTTTCATTGAATATAAATGTGAGCCTATTACTGAGCTAACGCCAGATGGCAGTTTAGAAAATAGTAAATGTATTGCCGTAATTCCGACTAAAAATGGAATACACTTAATTACGAAGCCTTTTAACTTAGAGAAATTTAAGAAGGAATATCCCGATGTTGATGTGCATAAAAATAATCCTACTGTACTTTACGTATAAACCAAAAAAAGCCAGTAATTACTTACTGGCTTTGTAATATTAGTTTAAATTACATTTCACTTTCCTTGTTGAACATGTTATAATTTATATTCTTCGTCTTTCCATCTTCTGATGTAAGAGTAATAGTATGCTCTCCAGGTTCTTTGATAATATATGGGTCTCCCTTATATACTACTTTCTGATCTTTTTTTAATTTCTTAAAGTTTTCTAATGATATTTTAGCTCCGTATTTTTTAGTAATGGATTCAACAATTCTGGTAAAGCTTTCAAATGTATGAACGAATTCTCCACCAACATTCGGTACTTCGTCTCTACTTCGTTTAGCAAAAGGAGAGTGTTCAGACTCTTTAGATTCATCACCAATATTATTCCTTAAGAATTCAGCAACTTCTTGGATATCGTCCTTTGATGTTGCAATATGATCGGCTGCCCAATCGTGTCCATTATTTAAAATATTAGTAACGTCTTCCGGATTCATTTGCAATAAAGCATCAATTTCTGCTTTAATTGTTTTTAAATTATCGAAGAACATATATCGATCTCCTTCTGATCTTCTAGTTGAACATTCTGATTTAGAATAACCGCAGCCACATGTACATTTATTTGAGTCCATTATTTAGATTTGTTATTTTTATTAGAAGTTTCTTTTATCATTTTTTCGATAATCTCATGAAGTTTTATCAATTGGTCTTTTGCACCTTTGATTCTACCTTCTTTTGATTCATCAATTGCACCAGATATTTTCATCAGGGTCTTAGCCAAAACTACTTTTTTATGCTTTTTTGCATCTTTCTTATTTAACTGAAGTCCAGGTTTCGTCTTATCTTTGTCTTTCTTTTCGAGCTCTGCTCCTTCTTTCTTAAGAACGTCGTTAGTAATTTTATTCTTACCTATATTTTTCTTAAGTTTTCCATTTTTCATATTACTATTTGCAATCCAATTCTTTTTAGCTTCATGAACAATATATTCATCAAAACTTTGTATTGCTCTTGGATTTGCACCAACATTTACAGGCATCATATCTCCAGTTGCAGCAATTGCTTGTTGTTCTGGAGTAATAGTGGTTTGTGGTTCAGGTGTAGTTTCAGTAGGCATCGTAGGTTCAGTCGGTGCAGAGGGCATTCCGCTATTCTTAATAAGTGTAATACCAATAGCAGATGATGAATCTCCAGCTTTTGTATTAAGAGATAAACTCACTGCACCAGAGTCAATATTCTCAACTCCTGCAAGTTCTTTTGGTAAAACATTAAATATTAATGTCTTTGCTGCATTCTCACCAGTAAGATTTGCCGGTGGATATGTTGGAGTTCCAGTAGTTTCTGCAGATGCAATTGCAAATGCGATAAAAATATGCGGCTTTTCTCCAGCAGCAACAGTCATTCCAGGAAGAATAATATCTACTTCTGGATTTTTCTTATCGACAAGTCTAGCAGGTCGTGTGAACACAGTTGCTACTGCTCCATGTAAAATATTTGATAATTCGTCAATATCACTATCAGATAGCTCAACAATAATTTGAGCATTTTTCCCAGTTACGTTTGCCGGCTGTTGCATAGGCTGATCTGTGACAGCTGGTGCTCCAGTTTGTTCCTGTTCAAAAATCTTTTTATAGTCGATGAATCGATACATATATTTTTTACTTTTTTATTATTTATTTAATCTCGATAGATATTTGCATAGATTTGGCTCGCAGTATTGATAATGTCTTCAATAATTCCATCACGACGTAATTGTTTAAATACTAAATTTTCTACTGAAAACTCGCCGTCTTTTGCAAGACCCTCTTTACGATCTGCTAAGATCTTCTTCTTAAATCTTTCTAGGTAATCAAATAATACTTTAGCTTCTTCACCAGATGCTCTTTTGATCCTTCCTTTAATCTCTTTAAACTCAGATCGGATTACTCTTATCTTTTCTTTAACATCCTTCTCGTCAATTTGAGGAGGATTCCAGGTAGGAGTCACTAACCACTGATTCTTAAGGATTGAAAAGAGACCAGATGAAACGTGCTGTTCATCTTTATGTTGTACATAACACTCTACATCAAATCCATGAATCACTACCGGATGCCGTTGGTTCCAGACAAATCTCTGTCCATCTAATGCCTTTCGGACTAAGTCAACGTTCTTATCAACTTGCGCAAAATCAATAATTAGATGCACATCTAAGTCAGATGCTTGGGTCCAGTTAAAATTAGCCAGTGATCCAGTCAATTGAATATCAACGATCTGTACTTCAAGCTTTAGTGATTCCCAAAAATCTTGAGCAAGAGCCAATAATTTCTTGCGTACTTCTGGATCCATTCGATGGTTATTCCAGACACTTGGTGATAATTCCTTATGATATTCGACAGTTTCTGTCAGCCATTGACTAAATGAATAAACTTGTGTTTTCAAACGTATCTCAGGTATTTATGTTATTTATCGTACCAGGAGACTCAAGTTTGGCTGAACATATAATTATTTAATAATTAGAAAAATTAACTTAATTACAGAGGACCTGGATATTCATATTGGTAAAAAGAAGGCCAGAGCAGGTGCGAATCACTCTGGCCTAAAACGTACTTTCGTAACGCCTACGGTCCTAAGCCGTGTGTAATTATTTATTTTAACAGTCAACTAAATCTTAGTATTATCTCTATATGCTACAACAAGGAGATCAAGTCAAACTGACTACGTACTTTAAAGATATGTTGAATGCCAACGACTGTGCTGATCATATCAAAGAATTTGGCGAGTGCATAGGCACAGTCGAAGGACTTGTAGATTATGGAACTCGACTTGGTCCAGAAGTAAATGTGTGTTGGCAACCCAACGGTTTACGTTATGCATACCATCCCGATCAAGACTTAACAAAAATTCTGATCTAGAATTCACTTCCATTAATTCGTGTCAAATAAATAAGAAAAAGAACAGTCAGTCAATGAAAAAGCATATTATGGAGTATTTTGAAGTCATAAATGAATCATTTGGCGTGGGTTCTGTCATCTTAATTAATGGCAAAGCAGAAGACTCCGGAAAAAAGTTATATGCTACACATATTGTCGGCAGCGCTGAACTTAATCCAGGGGCAACTATGCTATTCTTATCTGACGATTTTTATCGTATTAAGAAAGACGGGGAAAAATTAAAAGCTGTAAGAATCGGTTTCTCAAATGAGGCTGCTCTAAAATCTGCACTAAAAGTATCTTCAGCTGGTAGAATAAGTATTATTAAAAACAATAATAAAACCCCATTTCATTGGATTACTCTAAAACATAAAGTACTACACACTGCACTTCATGCAGTTGAGGAAGTTTTAAATAAAGATAATTATATACTCGAATAATTATTTAAACCATTATTCTTTTTTATGTATATTATAACATATGGGAAAACTACCAAAATATACACGCCACAATATCCTCACTGAGATTAATGATATTGAAGATGAATTAGAGGCAGACGTCGAAAGAACATCAGCAACTAATTATAATAGTTGGACACAACTCAAAGGCGATGAATTTGCACCGGCATTTCCAACAGTACCTCTCATTCCATGTGGGTTATATGAAATTCGATGGAACGCAAGTATACATTCACATACCTTAGTCAAGCAGCCAATCCATGTAGACGAACTATATGAATTACCATCGATTGAGATACAGAGTATTCTTGAAGATATTGAATGCTTCTGGAACAAACGTGCCACTTATAAAACTTACAACTTTGTACACAAACGTGGAATACTTCTTTATGGAGAACCAGGTTGTGGAAAATCAGGCATTGTACAATTATGCGTGAAACATATTATTGAGAAGAAAAATGGAATTGTCATCAATATCAAAGATGAGGATGAAGTTCGACATTTCTCAGAGTTTATTCCAATACTCAGATCAATTGAACCAGATAGACCGCTTATTGTAATCTTAGAAGATCTTGATGCAATCGCTGGAGAAGACAGATACTCTACCACAAAGCTCCTGAATATCCTGGATGGGATCAAACAGATCGAGAATGTTGTCTATATCGCAACAACTAACTATCCTGAGAAGCTACAGGAAAGGATTACAAATCGTCCTTCTAGATTTGACAGAAGATATCAAGTAGATATGCCTTCTACTGAGATTCGTGAAGCGTATATTCGCGCCAAACTTACAGCAGAAGACCTTGCAAAAATAGATCTACCAAAATGGGTTAAATCAACTGATTCAATGTCCCTATCCCATCTAAAGGAATTAGTAATTTCAGTGATTGTGATGGGAAAATCATTTGCTGATTCACTTGCACAATTAACAGATTTAAAGAATGCTCCTCGAGTTAAGAAGGGCAGTAAAGTCGGATTCAAATAACCTACGTTTATCTAAATAAAAAAAGCCGCATTGCGGCTTTTTTTATTGAATTTAATCTTGAATAGTTTATAGTGTCCAAGTTTCAAAATCCGGTAAGTCTGTAAAATCTTCTTGATCTGGATCAATACCTAATAGTGCAAGGATATTAATTTTTGGAGCATTAATTCTTCCGCTAATTAAGAAATAAACAAGTCTAAACATTGTTCCATCTAATGTATGGTTTTTAATAATACTTGGAATTGAAGCATATTGTCCCGGAACTGGTAAATCTCTTTTATATTTCTCAGGTTGAGCTTCTCTAAAGCCTTGTTCTGGATCACCTCGCTCTTCGTCTGGACTAAATTTCTTTTTATTAATAGTATATGTAGCCGGGCCAGATCCACTTCCGACAATATTACGCATCGCTCTATTTTCTGCTTCTAATTCAAATCCACTAGTTTTAGCATACGCTCCGCCGCTACTCTTATAAAATTCACTTCTAAAATCTTTAGTTTTAATAAGTAGATAATACATTAACTCATCTGCATTTACTTCAAGAGAGTCAGCAAGTTCTTTTACTGGAGCAGTTGCATTTGCTCTTCCGCTTACCTCTTCTATTTCTGACATCAATTTATTTTTAATTGGGTCCTTTGCAACAGATAATAAATTCTTATATCGATTTGCAAATACATCAATTAGAGTAATTGATGTTACAGGCATAGTTGATTCAACTCTACCTTGACGTACTGTTCTAGGCTCAGCGGCACCGCTTGTATCTACATTTAATGTGTAGGCATATAGTGGTTTCGATGTAGATGGAGCATAATTTTTATCTCCTTCTTTTGTAGCTGATCTAACAAATTCTTGAATCTTATCACTACGATTTCCGCCTTTAGTGTCATGCACTGCACGAATTCTTTCACGATCTACTCCCTGTGTCGTTAATTCAGAATAACCGAAGTCAACTGCACGCTGACGATCCTTGTCCCACCATAGGATTGCATATTGTAATCCGACTGCACCTTTACTTCTAGACTTATCATAAATATACATGTAGAATTCCAAGTCTGGATTCGAGATTAAGACGCGATTTTGTCCAAGTGGAAGAGATTCAATAAACCAGTGAAAGTCAGTATACTGACTACCGATAGTACGTCCACTATATGGGTCAGTGCTTGTTTTTACACCAGTAAGAACTTTAGGTTCAGTAATTTCAATATCATGAGACGGTCCATGGTATTTATATGGCATTGGAATAGCTGAACGGCTGCGATAGGTATGTGCCATTCTTGGATAATTTTCCCAATGTTCAGCTTTTTTGTGAATCGCTGAAATCATCTTTGCAGGCATTCCAGTTTTACTCAGGGTTGATGCTTCAAAAATAGGATCGAAGTTGACAAAGCTTTCAAATGTTCTTGCCCAATATTGGTTACTTAAATTTGACATTTTTAACGTATCTTTTTTGTTATTTATCTTAGCGTCTACTGAATACTAATTCGTTCTAGCCGAATAATTGATTCATGTAGATTAATAGGTTGAATATCCTTAAACTTATCGAGGAAGTTTTCCTCTTCTGCGGCGTCGTCGATCTTACGTAATTCAGAAATAACTGAATCTATTACATTTAGCTTACCTGCAGATATGTAGAGAAGATCTTCAGTAGTATTATGTAAGGCTTCATACCTTTCGGAATACTCTTCTTCTGATACAGAATTTACATCATTTGATAGCGATCTTACTGCATTTGAATTTATCGTCTTCAGATCCCAACATTTCCTGTCAAGTTCTCGAAGATCTACTTCCTTTGCAAGAATTTCAGCAACTGTAATAAAAGTCACTTTATTCCATAGGACGTTTGCAGCAGTTGTTAGTTTTGTTGCGACTACTTCGTATTTCTTGAAATCGATCATCGTTAAGCTTTTCTTGATTATTTATCGAATAAATAATAAGAAAGTAGGCAATTCGTGGTAAAAGACTTTAGAGGTTTCATTAATGAAGCATTAGCATTAGCATTAGAACCTTCGGGATTAAAAAGTCAACACTATCTAGATCGAGTAGATGACCGATTAGCAAACCTTGAGGTAGTTGGATTAGAAGGAGGAGACGGGAGACGAGTACAAATATCTTCAGCTGAACTTTCAGAAATCACTAAATTTTTTAGAACAGCATTGAGTCAGTTGGCAGATCATGAAACAGGGTCAGTATTTAAGGCAGCAGACGTTCCACCTGATAAAATTGGACTTGTTCGATTAGCTGTAACTAATGTCATTTTGTCCGACGGGGCTAGTGTTAAACCAATATTTGAAGTATACGAAAGAAACGAGGGAACCACCAATAAAATGGTGCAGGGAAAATACTTCTGGATTTTTACAGTTGGATCAACCGCAAAAACTTTAAAACTTTATAATACAGACGGTCAGACTCCGCAAGGTCGAGACTTCTTAATTGATAAATCAATTGACCACTTGCGTAGAAAAGCAGAAAAAGAATTAGAAAGAATATCTAGACTATATAATGTCTCAATTTCAGACAGGGAAGACTTGATGAACATGCATAGCATTATCCTAAATCCGGCAAATATTCAGCCAGTAACTCTGGATTTTACGTCTAACCTTCGTTCAAGTGAACAGCTTGAAGAGTTTGTTAAAGCAAATACAATAGTTCCTCAGGAAAGAGTACAACTTATTCCTCCGACCGGTGGAGAAAGACTTGTACTTGAAAATGTGCCTAAACAAATGAACGTAACTCCAGATAAAGTATGGGTAGTTGAATGGAACGAAAAATTTAAGACTTGGGGAGCTCTTCCTATCTTGAAATCTAAACAAATAAAGGGAGCAACTGGTAACGAAATCGAGATAACTCTCGGTAAAAAATGGTTACAGTGGTTACCTGAACCAAAATTTAATCCGCCAGGAACTTCGTCTGAACGTATTATCAAAAAGGGAGATACTATTTCCTTAGCTAAGGAACTTGCAAATGATGACTGGCTCGTAAATACTGGAACAGTTACTGATATTGCAACTGATTCCAGAAGCAGCGAGTTTCCATATGTAAAAACGGAAGGTTGGGCTGAGTCACTTATTATTAATAAAGAAGATGCTAAAACGATCTTTGTAGATTTTAGAGGAGTTCGTGAGAGTGTACATGTTCTAACCTTTAGAAACTGGTTAAATGGCTAATCTCTAAACTTATGTGGCCAAATACTGCGCCATTCATGTCCTTTCGGCACGTCTTTAACTTTGACTCCAAATACTTTCTTTTCTCCTGGATCACAAGCATCTTTGCCATCCCAACTGAAACCATTATTACACGCCCAGCTCTTTAAAAAGACCGTAACTAATTGTCCTGACACAAATGGAAATCGGACACCGCTCTGATTATCGACTTCTTCGATTTTACCATGTCTTACTGTGATTATTATATCGCGACCCTGTCGTGATGTTAGAGTTATAATCTTTTCAGAACTCCAGTTTTCAAATAGCTTAACGTACTGTTTCATGGTGTATTAGTATACTTAAATAAGGCTGCCGACATATTGCAGTGCGTCCCAATGTCCTTTATTACTTGGTGTCAGTGTTGCTCCAGCAATAACATCCTTTCCTCTACCTACACTCGAACCAGTCAAAACATTTTTACTTGGAACGCCAGCAGTAACTGCAGACTGTACTGAGTTTTTAGTATTTGCACTAGCCGCATATGGCTCAACAATATATAAATTACTCTTGTTTTGCATAGCATTTGCAACTTGCTTAGAGTAGGTTCCACCTGCACTAAATAGTACGACTTTTGCATTTGGATTTTGTGCAATTGAATCTAATACTTTCGTAAGTTCGGTATAGCGATGGCCGAGTATTTTTTTTCCTCCAGAAGTACCGCTATTTAATAGCTCAACCTGTTTATCTATTTTTAAATCTCCCTGACGATAATCCAATCCTCCCATTAATATTACATCCACCTGATTAACTTGATTGACTTGGGTAGGCGAGGCTTTCGCAATTACCTCAGGAGAAATTTGAACACCAAAGAGTGCACCATATGTGATAGGTCCAACGATACCATCAACTCCAATCTTACCTTTATCTTGAAATGCTTTTACTGCAGTATATGTGTCATTATCATAGTTAACAGTTGGTTCTTTAGTAAAATATCCCAGTTCTTTTAATTTTACTTGAATTGCACGAACATCTTCTCCCTGCATACCTAATTTTAATAATTTTGCTCCAGATTTAATTTGTGCCATATTAATATCTTGGTTATTTGCTGTCGTAGGTGAATCAATATTATCCTTTGTATCTGCTGAAAAATCGGTTTTTTGATTAGTAAGTGTTTGACTTATCGTATTTTCAAATTTTTCATCGCGGCTTCCTTTAAAATAATCAATGAATCCAATTAAAGAATTAGCGCTTAACTCTCTTTTGTTGATTCCAACTCTATCTCCTTCTCCAGATAACTGGTCATTTGTATTTCCTTCAATTGACTTAAATGATCTATTTGTAATATCTACTGAAACTACTATTCCGGTGTGTCCTGTTCCCTGCCCAGGTCGACTCATAATAAATATTTGTCCGGGTTTTACTAATCCTGGATTTTTTCTGGCAGCATCTATTGTTATTTTTAGTGACGAGTCAGCTTTGCTCCAGTGATTCAGTACACCTGCAGTTTTAGGTAAAGGGTTTGAAATGCCTAATGCTGAAGAAAGATCGCTAAACATTGAATAAACAAAGGCCATACACCATGGATATCCAGGACCAAGTCCTGTGGCGCTTAAGTATTTGCTTACTTCCGGTCCTTTATTTGAACCCTTTGGCTGCTCTTTTACTTGGTAATTTGATTTTAATATTTCTGCAAAGCGATCGCCTGCAACAGCTGGAGTATCTATTGATAATGCAGCCTCATATAATCGCTTCCAGTTTTTATAATTAAGTAGTACTCCCATTAATTTTATTTATTTTCAAAATACCTAGTATTCTACATGAACTAATTTTTTATCATACATCAAGAGATATACAATATTAATTATCTAAATAATATCTTTGCTTTCTAATAACGTGTAAGTAAACGAATTACCGTGTAAATCTTTTGCCTTATGGCAAATTACCATAAATTCATTGAAGTCCGCAAGCCTTTTAAATACCTGACAGCCTTCTGACCAGTTTTCTACGTACGTCGAATCTGCTCCAGCATGGTGTATATTTATACCAAATACTCCCTCTTGGATTTGGTTTTCTTCGTAAGTCATGTTACGATTTGCATCACGATATACCTTAACTGGTTTTGCTTGACCTAGAGCTTCATATTTTCCTTGGTGTAAACGAATTGTATGAGATCCTCGATATTGTCCA
>Ga0181357_1001115_pt1 | contig 10550 bp, 14 predicted proteins | sample Fa13VDMM110DN_FD_130094 | JGI IMG/M metagenome (GOLD analysis project Ga0181357, IMG submission 130094) | Freshwater viral communities from Lake Michigan, USA - Fa13.VD.MM110.D.N | ecosystem: Environmental > Aquatic > Freshwater > Lake | place: USA: Michigan | collected 2013-09-24 | reverse complement strand
GCGGGATTGGAAAATTGTGACGTGGTCGGGTTTGCCACCGTCAACTGTTGACAGCAGGAATCCGACCGTTTCAACGACGGCTGGGTCTTTGTCTAGATCTTTGATGTTGACCCACGATTCGGAGCCACTGTGCGCATCATGCCAGATGATGAGAACGGCAGCCATCAGTCAAGCCAAACAATGTATTCTGAGGTGACTCGACCTTTGATTGGGTCTATGAAATGTAGGCGTTGCGATGGTTTGCCAACCGCAGCGATGAAGGTTCGCGCATATTCGTTGTGCGACTCTGGTGAACCTGTCACGAAGACACGCCCACCGTTCGCCATTGTGAGAGCTGTCGGAGTGTGGAAGTGACCCATATAGCAGTCGTGGAATGATTCGACAACACCTGTTGACCATGCGGAAACTTTGCGAAGGATGCTTCCGAACGCGCCGATCTCGTCGCCGTGGACTAATAACACTTTGTAGTTTCCGATGGCAAAGATTTGGTACCAGTCTTCCGACATCTGCCACTTGACATTCTTAACTTCTTTACAATTATTGGATGCGATTTGATAAGCCATCCGGTCTATGTTGTCGCCGGAAGGCATATCGCCCTTACGTCCCAATCTGCCATGGTTGCCAAACTCGCAAACCACGGTCACGGTTTCGAAACTACCCGCAAGGGTACGGACCGTGGATTCGATGATCTTGACAACCTCGAACAGTTGCTTGAACAGGTGTGCTTCAACTTCGAAGGCTTGACCTGGGAAGATGCCGATGCCTTCAACCATGTCACCGCCGAGCATGACAACACAGTCCCGCACCGGATGAGCGGCGCGTTGTATCTCTGTTAGTTCTAGAACTTTGGTGGTCATCTGGTCTATGCGTTTGGTCAAAGTTTGGATGTCGAATGACACAGTTTTCTTGCCTGCTTGCCAATCGGTAAGATGCACAAGTGCGACTTCTGCTTTGCCTTTCCGCAAGTCTTTGTTTGGTGGCGTGGTTCTTGTTCTCGGTGTAGCAAGCAACGCCTGCTTTGAAGCCTCAAAGACTGCGTCTACCAGATCGGATGTTTTGGATCTGGCACGATGCTCAGATTTGAGAGCCATAGACAATGCGCGGCGCAGTTCATCAATCTCCTTGCGGTACCTCACTTCATCAGATATTTTCATTTGAAGTATTTTGCGTCGGGCTTCCGTGTTCGGCCGTGTCGGTAGTTCATCAGGATGCTTGGGTTCATCTTTGTGAACCCGCGTTTCTCTAGAACAAACATGAGTGCTTTGACCGATACATCACGGTCGTAGATTGCTTCGGTTAGATCTTTGGCTTCGTCTAACGGTAACGATTCAAGAATCTGATCTAGGACGGGTCTAGGACCTCGATTTACTCTTTGAAACTCTTTTAGTTCCTTGGCTAAGTTTGACACGCGGGATCTCCTCAGTCGTCTTGGTGATGTGCCAATCTAGATGTGAAGTCAGTTTAGTAGATGTGTCCGTAACTATGTCAACAACACGCTCAAGGCGTGCGGCAACGGTTGCGTGATCTTCACGGTTCTCATCCCTTAGTTGTCTCATCTGAATCAGAGCGACAAAGATTCCGCCCAACGACGCTACGACTGCGGCGAAAACCGCTGCAAGTCCGCCGTCCATTTCAGACTGGACTAATTTTCTTGGCTTCAAACTCCAACACGGCTTGCGGTATCGCATCGCCGGCAACATATCGAATGTGCCAAGGCTCAGACTGCACTTCCCAAGACCAACCGAACTTTGCGATGTTCTGCATCATCCAGTCAAGTCTTTGACCGTTTGCTGACCAGATGTCAACTGCCAAACCCCAACCATGATTTGAAGTGCCTGGTGTCGCCATCGGTGCCATACCTTTTTTCAGATACCACTTCTTGCCAAGATGGGTTCGAGTCGTGGTCGTCGTGTTCGGTCCTGGTGCATCCAAGAACCTTGCTATGAAACCTGCAAGTTGTTGCGGGAAAGATCGATAAGCATCAGCGGACGATGTCGGCTTGAACGGCTTGGTGCCGACACCTGACATTGCTTCGGCGTGCATTGCTTCCCATGCTCGCGCTGCTGGTGAGACCAGTTTGCCACCACCAGTTATGTCAACAAGAACTGATACCGGCAATCTGCCGTTCTCCGCGCCTTTAAGAACTGCTGGAAGTCTTAGATCAGTGACCTGATATTTCATTTCTTCTTGCCCGAAAACGCTTCTTTGATTTCTTCTGACGAGAGTTCGCCATCAACAGATGCTTCAGCAAGTGTTGACACAACTTTGATGACAGCCATTGCGCCTGCCATGATTGCCGACTTACCAACCGATATTCCGATGACGGCACCAGTGGTGATTGCTGGTAAGGCGTTGGCAAGGAATAGAGAGAAGAGTCTTTGAGATAGATCAAGAAACTTTGCGATTGTTGCGTTCTGTTTAATTCCCACTGTCGGTTCCATTTTCTTCCTCACTTTTGGTTAATACTCCTGCCAAGTGTAATGCAAGGGACACGAATGTAAAGAACAAAGCCCAGTTCTGGACTGAGCCTGAAAGGGTCATGATTGTGATCGCTGATGCGCCCAAGGTAAAGCCGAGGGCAAACAGTTCATCTTTGAGTTTTCGCAACATCACTTGTCTCTTCTTCGCAGGCTTGCTCCTACCGCCACCAGTGTATTAGAAACGGCCAACAAAGTTCTGCGCTCCTCAACAGGAATAGTCTGACCTGCCATCTTGTACGAATTGAACAGCCCTGAGAACACGTTGACTTTGTTCTCGAATGCTTTCTTAACTTTGGTTGGTGCTTCGGTTAGGACTGCGACAAGTTCTTCGGCTTGATCTTCTGTCAGGTCTTCAACAACAAGTTCTTCAAACACTTCTTCAATTTGTTGCGGGGTCAAAGTCTCGAGTTGTGCGGGGTCGGAGATGGTCTCTGCAACAATGTCTATCACTGCCGAGATTGTTTCAGTGTTCTGTTGCACGTTGACCGCACGAACTGCTTCTTCACTCAATTTGGGCAGTGTCGGTTGTGCGCTTAAACGATCGTCGGACGCTATTGTGGTTACAGGCAAGACGGTTGTAGACACACTTGGGAGGGTTGATGAAAGCACAGATGTGGGTGGAGTGGATGGCTGCGTTGTCGTGGTTTGTCTGGCGGACTCAGTTGTGGTCGTTCTTTGTATTGTTTGGGCAGGAAGCGTCGTTGAAGGCTCTAGTCGTGACGTCGTTGTTGTTTCTGGTGCCGTTTGCGGTGGCACTGTCGTTTCAACGGAGGATCGTTCAGGGACACTGGTAGAGGTTGTTGGCGGCGGTTCAACAGTCGTTGGAGGTTGTGGACAGTTCGGATGAAGGTTGCCGATTGAGGCGCAGTAGTCAGAGAACTTTTGTTCAGCAATGATTGCGGTTTCGCGCTGCTCAGATTCGGTCGGAATGTAGACGGTCGTGGTCGTGGTAGATGTGGTTGTGGTAGATGTTGTCGTGGTAGAACTAGATGATGTTGTGGTTGAAGTTGCTGTCGTTGTCGTACTTGGCACTGTTGTGCTTGTTGTTGTGGGAGTGGATGAAGTTGTGAACGCCGAGTCCGGCACGATCTGCCATCCTTGGCCGTTGATGTTCCAAGTCAACATATAGCAGGCATTCCCGCCATGCTCGAAGAACCAGCCGTCTAGCGCATAAGTGCCGGCAGGAAACGGCACAGTCGTTTGTTGTGACCATGAGCAACCTTGCAGGTTCCAGGTACCGAACTCTGTTTCACCGATCTTGACTGTGCCACCGTCATCGGCTGCAACTTGGAAAGCGATCGTCTCGTTTGCAGGGATTGTGATTGAGCCTGTGTAATGCACCATGAAGTTGTCGTTCGGGCATTGCTGGAACGGTTCACCGTTGAAGTTGCGGTTGATGTTGTTCTCAACCTCCCGACCGCAAGTCGGATAGACGGTGTCCGATTTTGTCGGAGGCACCTGGTTAATTGTGTAGCCGACAGCGTTCAACCCTGGAGTCGGTGGATCGGCTCGAACAGAGTTAGGAAAGAACGCGAAGACCAGAGCAGGTAGCGGGATCATCCATCGACTTAAGTTGCGTTTCACTTCGGTTCCATCTTCGGAATACTAGTTGTCTGACCAATAAACTACCGATCGTACTTAGAAACAAAACGACCTCGTAGTTAGAAAACAAAGACCCGTGATCAAGACAGGTCTGAATCCAGACGCCGAAGCATCTGGAGTAGAAACTTTATGAGATGAGAACCCATCCAAGTTGTGCTTCGTTCCACGAATAGTTGCCGTCGGGTTTCGGAGTTGGTGGTTGCCAATCATGATTGCTGTCCAAAGTCCAAGATGCGAATGGTTTCGGCGCAACGAACACATCTGCAACGGGATTGTATGCGTACCCAACACCGGCGAATTGTTTTCGGATCCTGTGGTTGAAACTTGTTTGCACCCAGACGCCACCAAGTAAATCGTGGCAGAACTGTGCGCCGTTTGCTTCCTCGTTATCGTGAACAACGATCACTCGTTGAACAATGCCGTCAAGTATTTCTGCAAAGTGCGCCATCAGAAGGTGATGCTTCCTGAACCTGTGAATGTGTAAATAGTGCCACTCAAAGTTGGCGAACCAGTTGTTGATGCTGCGACTACGCCTGCGTCAATGATTACTATTCCTGAACCGCCTGCAACGCCTGGGTCGGAATCACTACCACCGCAACCGCCGCCTGTGTTGACTGTACCTGCAACACCGTTCCCACCTGCGATTGGACAACCAGCACCTCCGCCACCAAGACCGCCTTGAGACCGAAGCGAATCGGCAGGATGATTTCCGCCGCCTCCGCCACCAGCAAAATAAGTCAGCGTGCCATTGATGTTTGTTTGTACGCCGTTGCCTCCGTTGCCTCCACCGTCGATGTTGTCATTACTACCGACCACACCAGCACCACCGCCTCCGCCACCCGATAATCCGAAAGATGTATTGCCACCAGCGCGACCCTGGTTTGCAGTACCAGCACCACCAGTCCGAGTGCCTTGACCGCCACCGCCACCGCTACCGCCCAGCGCACCATCATTTGTAGCGCGTGCGCCACCACCACCGCCTGCAGAAATAATAGAAACAGAAGTACCAATGATTGACGAGTCAACGCCATTGTTTCCTGTTGCTGTTGGTGCATTCGTGCCAGTACCACCAGCACCGACCACGACAGCATAAGAAATACCAGCAACCGCAGCAAATGGTAATTCGAGTGTGCCACCGCCACCAGTCGCCGTCACCGTGCAGCGCATTCCGCCACCGCCACCACCGCCACCATAACCACCAGTGCTACCGCCACCACCAGCAACAACTAAGTAGTTTGCAAGTATTCCACCTGCGTGCGGTGCGCTAAGAACCTGCACGACTACGCCTTGACGTTACCGACAACCACCCAAGTGTTGGTGTCAGTTTTCAAACAAGTCGCAACCGCGAACTGACCATTCAAAACAAGTTTCGCACCATTCGAGTTCAACGTCACGCCGGCACCAGCCGCAATCGTTGTCGTCGCAGTTGACAATGCAAGAATGTTGATCTGGTCGCCCACGCCGTAAGCAACAGAAGAGTTCGGAGGAATCGTGACGGTCTGCGAAGCTGCATTTGTAATCGACACCAACTTGCCCGCGTCCGCAAGGACGGTGGTGTATGTGGTGCCGACCTGGGCATTGATTGCGATAATGGCTTGCGCCAAAATGTTGGCGTTCGCTGCGGTGAATACATCGCCAATCGTGAAGGTGGGTCTGACTGCCATAGTTCTCCTATCCTAATCCAAATAAAGTGTCGTCAAGTTGACTTGTGTCCAGAATGAAGAACGAGACCACATTCGCTTGACCTAGACCAAATGTTATCCGATGATCCTGCGGTGTGATGTTATGTGAAATCTGCTCAATAAACACATTCTCACTGCGGCTCAAAGGCAACCCTGTGGCATAGTTCTTCGTGACCGACACTATCGACCCCACGTCTAAGGTAAGCAGGGTTGAATATATGGCTGTCCCAGCAGCGTTCAGGCTGGTAGAGATCTCGTCAAATCTGAACTCAGGTTCTTTATATTTGGCAAGAATGTTGACGGCCAATGCCGAACCAGCAGCCTGAGAAACCAACGGCACATTGTCAAGCGAGAAAGTTTGCACACCAAACTTGCCTTGCGATGTCGCATCGGTGACGACCTGTGCAGTGCCGAAACCATCCACCGCAACCGACACACGGTTGAACAATGTCTCTTGACCATAGCCAACCGAGATCGCTGTTATCGGAACAGATAACACTGCGGTCCCACCAAAGTTTGCCACAGCAGTCGAGAAGGTAGAAGATATTCTTTGGTCAAAAGCAATCTCATTTTTCCGATTGGCGAACAATCGCCCGTCTTCAGCGATGGCAACACTTTGCAATGCTTGCAACACATTCGTGTTGTCGGCGTAGGCAACCGTCCCACAAGTTGCTACACCTGTTTCAATGTCTCGCAACGCAGTCGAGTATGCAACTTCGGTTCGGTCAAGAATGGCGGTGACACGAGCCGACGTCAACTGTTGGGTCGGGTCGAACGCTGCGAGTGTGGTGCGTGACAGTTCGTAGAGACCGTCGGCTGCGGTGATCGAAGCAAACGACAAGTTAGGCATCTCATATTGAATGTCAAGGTCTGTGATCTTGCCAACGAACAGTTCGGCGGTGCCGGCAAGAACTTTGAAGTTTCGTCGTGGTGACAAGTCAAAGTCGCCCGCATAATAAGTTGACGCCGTGTTCGCTGGATCAAACAACCGCCCAGATGCTCGATCGTCAAAGGTTGCCTGACAGATGCCGACGCTCATGTTGTCGACCTGCGATTGTCTGCCACGCCTGATTGACACCGACAGAACATATTCGGTTGCGTCAATGAAGTTTGTGCTTCCGTCAAGAACTGTGTTTGGGTCGTCAAGTTCACTTTGATCGAGTGTGAAGGCGTTGGCGATCGCACCGACATCAAGCAGCACCGAATATGCCTGACCCCATTTCATTGTCTGTGCCATTGATTAACCTAGGATCATTGTCGAGCGTTGATCCCTAGCGGATCAGCAGCAATCTTTGCATATTGGGCAATAACTTCAACGATCTGCCTGCCTGCTTCGATACCGTTCGTTCCGATACCTGTGTTCACAACAATTGTTGTGCCGCCACCAGTTTGAGCAGTTGAAGTCGTACTCGATACAGGCGCAGGAACTCCAGGCAGTGTCGGTATAGAAAGGTTTGCGTTAGGCATTGCTGCTGACGCTTCGGCGACCTTCTTGATTGATTCAGCCAAAGCATCAAACGCATCCTTCTCACGACTAATAGCATCAGCGAGCCGTTCCGACGCTTGAAATCCGGCTTCCTTCGCAGAGTTTAGATTTTCGAGCAGACTGTCGTAGATAATTGAACCGACGATCGCCCCACCGACTATCTCATTCAACTGAGCCTGCGCTGTTGCCAATCCATTCGTGGAGTCAAACTGGTCATCGGTTGCATCACGGACAGCCAACTTTGCTTGAGCCAAGTTAAGTTCGGCTTCACGAATATCTTGCGGACTTGACTCAGGGTCTTTGCGAATCTCAGCCAACTTCTTCTCAGCATCAGCGACCGCAAAGATTGACTCCTCAACACGGTACCCAGCACGCTCCACGCCTCGCTGAGCTTTGTCCAGTTCTCGTTGCGCATCTTTGGCTTGCTTCGAGTCCGCACCGTAACCAGCCACCGCCTGGTTGAACTTCTGTTGCGCATCGGCAACACTGGTGTTTGCCTGCTCCAAAGATCGTTGCGCGTCAGCAGTACCTTTCTGCGCACTCGTCAAAGCCTTCTGTGCAGAAGTTGAACCCTTCAATGCGTCGGTGTATTTGACCATCTTCTCTTTGAAAGTCAACACAGCATTGCCTGCTTTGCTGGTACCTTTTGCAACCTTGTCAATCGAGTCAGTGAAGTCGTCCGAGGCTTCTTTGGCTTTCGGCAATGTCTTTGTTCCAATTTTGTCGAACTGGTCAATGGTCGGAGCGATCTTGTTCTTCTGGAGATTCATTGCGTTGCCGGCGTTGACAACGGAGTTTCGGAACCCATCAAAGGCGTTCTTGACACTGTCGGTGCGATCTTCCAACATCTGCTCGATCGTGATGATGCCGTCGCCACCAGTGATTGCAGAACCCAAGGCTCGAAGAATGTCAATGAACACGGCAAGCGGTTTGACAAGATTGACGAAACCTTTTTCAAGTTCAATGAATCCGAGGATCAGTCCTTCGACATCGTCTAGAACTTTGAAGGTCATTTCGCCCATCGCGGCGGCAAAGTATTTGACCGCACCAGATAGACCTTGATCTTTGAAACCAGCGACCGCAAGTTGTAAAGCCGGCACGATTCGGTTTGTCAGGAAAGCAACAAGTTTTTCGGCCGCTGGTAACAGCAAGAATCCGATTGACTCTGTCACTTCACCCAACGAGGTTTTGAGGATCTTTACTTTGCCTGAGAACGTGTCGGCAGCGACCGCGGCTGCACCACCGAACTGTCCTTCAAGTTGCACAAGAATCGCACCAAAGTCTTTCGACTTCTTTGCACCTTCATCCAACGGAATGCCAAGTCGAGTAAGCGCACCGATCTGACCCGTTGCAGCACGTCCCAAACCTAAGGTCACCGATTCGAGGTCGCGTCCAGTTGACGCACTTATGTCGAGAGCAAGCGCAAACAGACGTTGAGATTTTTCTAGATCGCCTGTCGCTCTGGCAAGATTGCCGAACGCTGGACGCAACTCGTCATCTGCGATACCAGTCGCCAACATGGCTTTTTCAATGAATGCTTCCGTGGCTGAGACTTGTGCAGTTGTCGCAGCAGCAGAACGAATCAACTGAGCTTCCAAAGACTTCTGCGACTTCTCATCTTCTGCAGCAGCAAACACCGCAGCAGCAGCGGCACCACCGACAGCGGTGAAAGCACCAAGCGCAATGAACGCGCCTTTCTTTACAACATCAAACGCATCACCAAGTTTTGAACCAGCCTTCTGAACTTGTTCAAGAGTGTCTAAACCTTCACGACCAAGTTTCTTGAACGCCGTGATTGCGCCGTCGGAGTTACCAAGAATCTTTACAATGAATGAGCGTTCACCTGCCATGGTGATCGCAATTCTACTCAGTCCACGGACATCCGTTTACGCAACTCAGCCCACTCACGTTTCATGTCCTGATGAATCTCGCCTTGAGTCATGCCGTCATATTGTGACAAGTCGACTGGAGTATCCCACCATTTCGGATCCATGACAACTCGCGCCCACTTACCGCTACGAGGTTGACGAGCCCTGCGAATGTTGTCGGTCGGGAACCTTCGAGTCGGTGCAGAGATGTCGGTGATTGTCGGATCCAAGAAACGCCAACCACTGTGACGAACCTCAAACTGTTGACCCGCTTCATGCTGGGGAAGAAAGAAGATACGAGCAGGATCCTTTGTCGCAGGATCACCCTTGAGACCAAGTCGCTGATGTGTCTCGTACCAAACCTCTTCCCAGTTCTGTACCGGCACCGCCTGGTCAAATGGGATGACAACGTGCCAGTGCGGATTGTCTTGACGATGAGACCATGTCGTGTACGCAATGTGAATATACGATCCGATATTGGATTGTTCAAACGCTTCACCGTCAAGGTCGGCGACCAGCGCGTGAATCTCAGTCACATTGGCGTTGCCTCGCGTTGTGCCTTCACGGTAAGTCACTGGCGAATACAAGCCACCATCAGACTTGTTTTGACGCTCTTCATGGTTGTGCATCTTGGACACAAAGTTCATCCAAGAGATGTCAAGGACTTTCGGATAGACCGATTTGACCGACGGGAATGTCACTATCTGAAACACGCAGAACCTCCGACTTCTAGGATAGCGAATCCTCAGCCGATTGCAAGTATCACAAACCCAGTTCTTTGACCACGCGGTCCATGCCCTCTAGATATTCTTTGGCGATCTCGTTCTTGCGCTTGCGGACAGTCGGCCAGAAGAAGTACCCAGACTGACCACGATGTCGCAAGAACTGCTTCGTCTTAGGTTTAACACCACCACCGAACTCCGCACCAAAGAACACATCGGCTCTGGTCACAGGTTTCTTGCGGTTTCGATTCGGTCTTGACTTCGATATGAACTGCTCACTGCCTCGAAGTTTAATTGTGGGGATCCGCTCTCGACTGTCTGCTCGTAATCCTCTGGCAACTTGGATTGCTTGCCTTGATCGGCTGACGGTCCCTGCTTCAACGCGAACTTGCCCTGCGAGATCTTGAGCGATTTTGTAGCCGACTTTGCGCATCTCTGTGCTGAACTTCTTGTCTGCTTGCTGGAACTTGCGCAAAGTTTCAAACAAGTCTTTGACGATGACCGTGTTGTTTGCGACAGCGGCTTGACCAGCTCGACCAATCGTTGAGCCGGTATCGCCTGGCAGATTCGGGAATGCTGAAGTGAACGCCACGGTCAGATCCTTTGAGGTGGTGAAGATTTCACCGCACGCCATCGAAGATAAGCAAGCATCGTATAAAGCATCCTAGGTGATTCTTGCAGAAGGACAGATGGTGCGATGTGTGTCTCGC